>ENA-OZGU01001519-OZGU01001519.1-human-gut-metagenome-genome-assembly--contig:-NODE-1519-length-12810-cov-12.604704_pt1 | contig 12810 bp, 19 predicted proteins | sample MGYA00244662_ERZ653670 | MGnify/ENA primary metagenome ERZ653670 (study PRJEB26926, sample SAMN06165224) | human gut metagenome | biome: ENVO:00009003; feature: ENVO:2100002; material: ENVO:00002003...
TTGTTGATCAGAGTTCTGGTCAGACCATGTAAGGATTTCATTCTCTTTAAATCGTTTGGTCTGCTTACGATAATGTGACCTTCCTTCTCCTCGATGGTCATCTCTGGAGCAAGGTCTCTCTCAAGTGTTCCCTTTGGACCCTTTACGGTCACTTTGTTTCCTTCTGCGATCGTAACAGTTACACCTGCCGGGATCACAACTGGCATTCTACCGATACGTGACATGCCTATTACCTCCTACTTAAATTCTCGGAGAGACCTTTGCGGTCTCTCTGTTTTCAGTTACACCTAGCACTTAGCGCCTGTCATGTGGGCGCTTACGTGCGAAAGCACTTCGCAGCACTTAGCGAGGTTTTTAACGAGCTTAGTGCTGTCGAAGTTTCCTTACCAAACGAAAGCCAGAACTTCGCCGCCTACACCAAGTCTGCGTGCTTCCTTATCGGTAATCACGCCCTGGTTGGTGGAGAGGATGGCGATACCAAGACCGCCAAGTACTCTTGGAAGCTCCTCCTTGTTTGCGTATACACGCAGACCGGGCTTGGAGATTCTCTTAATACCGGAAATGATCTTCTCGTTCTTGTCTTTGCCGTACTTTAAGGTGATTCTGATGGTCTGGAAACCGCCGTCCTCTACCATGTCGTACTTTGCAACATAACCCTCTTTTACCAGGATGTCAGCGATAGCTATTTTCATCTTGGATGAAGGTACGTCTACTGTATCATGTTTTGCAGTGTTTGCATTACGAATTCTTGTAAGCATATCTGCAATCGGATCGCTCATTGTCATTTTAAAATGCCTCCTTCCTAATTCTCTCTATTTTACCAGCTAGCTTTCTTAACGCCAGGAATCTGACCCTTGTATGCTAACTCGCGGAAACAGATACGGCAGATACCGTACTTTCTTAAATAAGCATGTGGACGGCCACAGATTCTGCAGCGGTTGTACTCTCTGGTGGAGAATTTAGCCGGACGCTGCTGTTTAATCTTCATTGAAGTCTTAGCCATGAAAGTTTCCTCCTAACTATTTTGCAAACGGCATATTGAATAATGTCAAAAGTTCACGAGCTTCTTCGTCAGTCTTAGCAGTGGTAACGAAGATGATATCCATACCTCTTACCTTGTCAACTTTATCGTATTCAATCTCAGGGAAGATCAGCTGCTCTTTGATACCAAGAGCATAGTTTCCTCTGCCATCAAATGCGTTAGGGTTAACACCTCTGAAGTCACGTACACGTGGTAATGATAAGTTAATTAAACGATCTAAGAACTCATACATTTTCTCGCCACGTAATGTTGTTTTACATCCGATTGGCATGTTCTCTCTGATCTTGAAGTTTGCAATAGCGTTCTTTGCTTTTGTAGCAACTGCTTTCTGACCTGTGATTGTCTCCATGTCTTTAATTGCAGCCTCTAATACTTTTGCGTTCTCTTTGGCTTCACCAACGCCCATGTTTACTACGATTTTATCGAGCTTTGGTACTTCCATAATATTTTTATATCCGAACTTTTTGATCATTGCGTCAACGATCTCGTTCTGGTACTGTTCTTTAAGTCTGCTCAACTGATTGGCCTCCTCTCTTTAATTAGTCAATAACTTCGCCTGTAGCTTTTGCTACACGAACTTTTTTGTCTCCATCCATCTTGAATCCAACACGTGTTGCTTTTCCGTTGTGAAGAAGCATTACGTTAGAAAGATCAATTGGAGCTTCCTGGTGAAGGATTCCACCCTGCTGGTTCTGCATGCTTGGTTTTGCATGTTTTGTTACCATGTTGATTCCTTCAACAAGAACTTTGTTATCTTTTTTGTTTACGGAAATTACTTTTCCTTCTTTGTCTTTATCTTTTCCAGCGATCACTTTAACCATATCGCCTTTTTTAATTTTCATTGTTGCCATATCTTCGTCCTCCTATAATACTTCTGGAGCTAAGGAAACAATTTTCATGAACTGTTTCTCACGAAGCTCTCTAGCTACTGGTCCAAAAATACGGGTTCCTTTTGGAGTTTTGTCATCTTTAATAATAACAGCAGCGTTCTCATCAAATTTGATATAAGAACCGTCTTTACGACGAGCACCTTTCACTGAACGAACAACTACAGCTTTAACGACGTCACCTTTTTTAACAACACCGCCTGGTGTTGCATCTTTAACAGTAGCAACAATAACGTCACCAATGTTTGCATATCTTCTAGTAGATCCACCCATAACACGGATAACGAGTAACTCTTTTGCACCTGTGTTATCAGCTACTTTCAGTCTACTTTCCTGTTGTACCATGCTTGTAGCCTCCTTTAATTATTTTGCTCTTTCCATGATTTCTACAAGTCTCCATCTCTTATCTTTCGATAATGGTCTTGTCTCCATAACTTTTACTTTATCACCGATCTTACATTCGTTATTCTCGTCATGAGCTTTTAATTTGTATGTTTTCTTAACGATCTTGTTGTAAAGAGGATGTCTTACGTTATCCTGGATTGCAACAGTGATTGTTTTATCCATCTTGTCGCTTACAACAATACCAACACGTGTTTTTCTAAGATTTCTTTCTTCCACGACCGATTAATCTCCTTTCTGGAATCCTACTGCGCAACTTTTTCTTTCTCAGTAATGATTGTCTGAATTCTTGCAATATTCTTTCTTACTTCTTTGATTCTGCTTGTATTATCCAACTGATTTGTTGCGTTCTGGAATCTCAGATTAAAGAGTTCCTTCTTAGCAGCTACTAATTCTTCATTTAATTCCTCTACGGATTTTCCTTTTAACTCGTTTACAAATGTATTAATTTTCACTGTTATCACCGCCTTCTAAGTCTGCGCGAGAAACGATTTTGCATTTGCAAGGTAATTTATGCATTGCAAGTCGAAGTGCCTCTCTAGCTGTTTCCTCTGGTACTCCTGCAATCTCAAACATAACACGGCCTGGTTTAACTACTGCTGCCCAATACTCAACAGTACCTTTTCCACTACCCATACGAGTCTCAGCCGGTTTTGCTGTGATCGGCTTGTCTGGGAAGATTTTGATCCAAACCTTACCACCACGCTTGATGTAACGTGTCATAGCAACACGGGCTGCCTCGATCTGGTTAGAACGAATCCAGCATGGTTCCATAGCTACGATACCATATTCACCGTAAGAAATCTTATTACCTCTAAGAGCCTTACCTTTCATAGTACCACGGAACTGTTTACGACGTTTTACTCTTTTTGGCATTAACATTATCTATCTCTCCCTTCCTTATCTGCTTTAGTCGGAAGAACTTCGCCTTTGTAAATCCAAACCTTTACACCGACTTTTCCGTAAGTTGTATCAGCTTCTGCGAATCCATAATCGATGTCAGCACGAAGTGTCTGCAGCGGAATTGTTCCCTCGCTGTAGAACTCTGTACGAGCCATATCAGCACCGCCAAGACGTCCGGATACGGATGTTTTGATACCTTTAGCTCCGGCCTTCATTGTTCTCTGCATTGTAGATTTCATAGCACGTCTGAAAGAGATACGGTTCTCAAGCTGAAGTGCGATATTCTCTGCTACTAACTGAGCATCTTTGTCTGGTCTCTTTACTTCTTTGATATCTACGATAAGTTTCTTGTCTGTGAATTTCTTTAATTCAGCTTTAACTTTTTCGATCTCAGCTCCGCCTTTACCGATTACGATACCAGGTTTAGCTGTGTAGATGATGATCTTAACTCTGTCAGATGCTCTCTCGATCTCGATCTTGGAAACACCTGCGCTGTATAATTTCTTTTTAAGGAATGTTCTGATGTTGTAGTCTTCTACCAGGTAATCAGCGAAGTCTGCATCAGCATACCATCTTGAATCCCAATCCTTGATAACACCGACTCTAAGGCCATGTGGGTTAACTTTCTGTCCCATGCTTTTCCTCCTTATCTTTCATCCAGCACGATGGTGATATGGCTTGTTCTCTTCTCGATTCTGTAAGCTCTACCCTGTGCTCTTGGCTGAATTCTCTTCATTGTAGGTCCTTTATCTGCATAGCAGGCTGCAACGTAGAGGTTGTCTGCATTCATTCCGTTGTTGTTTTCAGCATTTGCAATTGCTGACTCAAGAAGTTTCTTGATAACGCTGGAAGCGTATCTTGGGTTGTATGTTAAGATACCAAGTGCTGTCTGCACATCTTTACCGCGGATTACATCTAACACGTAGCAGGCTTTCTGAACAGAAATTCTTGCATAAGATAATTTTGCAGACGGTCTTGTCTCTCTATTACTCTCATTTCTGGCTCTTTTTATCTGGCTTCTATGTCCCTTTGCCATTTTAAAGTGCCTCCTTTCCTCTTTCTCTCAATATCAGGTTAACCTGTCCGCTGTCTTGTAGGCAGCAGACAGAATATAAAGTCAAATACTAGCGAACACCGGATTTCTTTTCGTCTTTTCCGTGTCCTCTGTAAGTTCTGGTTGCAACGAACTCACCGAGTTTGTGGCCAACCATATCTTCTGTTACATATACCGGCACGTGTTTTCTTCCGTCATGGACAGCGATTGTGTGTCCTACGAAGGACGGGAAGATTGTAGAACGGCGTGACCAGGTTTTGATAACGGATTTGTCATTTGCAGCGTTTAATGCGTCTACTTTTTTAAGTAAGCTGGCATCTGCAAAAGGTCCTTTTTTCAGTGAACGAGACATGCTTAATCCTCCTTATTATTTCGATAATGCTTTTCCATCGCGTCTTCTTACGATGAGCTTGTTGGACGGTTTGTTTTTCTTTCTTGTCTTCAGACCAAGAGCAGGTTTTCCCCATGGAGTACATGGACCTGGACGACCGATACCGGTCTTTCCTTCACCACCACCATGTGGATGGTCATTCGGGTTCATTACGGAACCACGAACAGTAGGTCTGATACCCATGTTACGTTTACGTCCGGCTTTACCGATGTTAATCAGGTTGTGATCTCCGTTTCCGACAACGCCTACAGATGCGCGGCATACGATCGGAACCATTCTCATTTCACCAGATGGCAGACGCAGTGTTGCGTATTTGCCTTCTTTAGCCATTAACTGAGCGCCGTTTCCAGCAGAACGAACCATCTGTCCGCCCTTTCCAGGATGAAGCTCAATGTTGTGTACCATAGTACCAACCGGGATAAGCTCTAATGGTAAGCAGTTACCAACACGAACTTCTGCATCAGCTCCGTTCATGATTTTCTGACCTACTTTTAAGCCTTCCGGTGCAAGGATATATGCTTTCTCGCCATCTACATAAGAGATTAAAGCGATGTTTGCTGTTCTGTTTGGATCATACTCGATGGAAACTACTGTTGCAGGGATTCCATCTTTTCTTCTCTTGAAGTCGATGATTCTGTATTTTCTTCTGCTTCCGCCTCCGCGGTGTCTAACTGTAATCTTACCCTGGTTGTTACGTCCAGCGTTTTTCTTTAAAGACACGGTAAGAGATTTCTCTGGTGTAGATTTTGTAATCTCTGAGAAATCGGAACCAGTCATATGTCTTCTAGACGGTGTATATGGGTTATAACTTTTGATTCCCATTTTTGTTCTCCTTTCAAATTTGTCCTCACGCTTTTGAATGCGTATACTCGCGATAATCAGAGTGCCGAAGATTCATAAGAAGCAAAGCTTCCGAAGTGGCACTCGTACCGCATGGGCTATCAATTAAAGTCCTTCGAAGATTTCGATATCTTTGCTGTCTTCTGTCAGAGCTACGATAGCTTTTTTGGTTTTAGCAGTTGTTCCAACTGTCATACCACGGCGTTTTTTCTTTCCATCCATATTCATGGTGTTAACGCTCTTTACTTTTGTTCCTTCGAACATTTTCTCTACAGCTTCTTTAATCTGAGATTTATTTGCTTCCGGATGAACTAAGAAAGTGTATTTCTTTTCAGCCATTGCATTCATAGATTTTTCTGTAATCACTGGTTTCTTGATTACGTCATAGTACTTGATATCAGCCATTATGCATATACCTCCTCGATGGATGCTACAGCATCTTTGGTTACGATTACGGTGTTGTGGTTCATAACATCGTATACGTTGATAGTACTTGGAGTTGCAGTCTGAACATCAGTGATGTTTCTTGCGGAAAGGATTACGTTCTTGTCATCTGTTGCTGTGATAACCAGAGCTTTCTCAGCTTTCAGGTTTGTAAGAACTTTCTGCATTTCCTTTGTCTTAACATCTGCTAATGTAAGAGCATCAACAACTACTAATTTATTGTCCTGAACTTTGGAAGTCAGAGCAGATTTTAAAGCAGCTCTTCTTTCTTTCTTGTTCATTTTTACTTCATAATCTCTTGGTACCGGAGCGAATACAACACCGCCGCCAGTCCACTGTGGTGCACGGATGGAACCCTGTCTAGCATGACCTGTTCCTTTCTGTCTCCACGGTTTTCTTCCGCCGCCGCTTACTTCAGAACGTGTTTTAGCTTTCTGAGTACCCTGGCGATTATTTGCAAGCTGACGAACAACAGCAAGGTGAACAAGATGCTCATTGACTTCTACGCCGAATACTGCATCATTCAGTTCCATTGTTCCAACTTCGTTGCCTTCCATATTATAAACAGTTACGTTTGCCATTTGTGTGCTCCTCCTTTCTTATTATAAGGACTTTACTGTCTCTTTGATAGTAACCAAAGATTTCTTAGGTCCTGGAACAGCACCTTTAACTAACAGTAAGTTATTTTCTGTATCTACGCGTACAATCTCAAGGTTCTGTACAGTAACCTGAACATTTCCCATATGACCTGGCATGTGTTTTCCTTTGAATACCTTGCTCGGATCAGAACAAGCACCATTGGAACCTGCATGACGGTGATATTTGGAACCGTGAGCCATAGGTCCTCTTGACTGACCATGTCTCTTGATCGCACCCTGGAAACCTTTACCTTTGGAAACAGCTGTTGCATCAATGTGATCGCCGTCTGCAAAGATATCAGCTTTAATTTCCTGTCCTACTGTATATTCAGCAGCGTTATCAAATCTGAACTCTTTAACGAATCTCTTTACTGCAACGCCAGCTTTGTCAAAGTGTCCTTTTTCCGGTTTGTTAACAAGGCTTTCTCTGATGTCTCCGAATCCAACCTGAACTGCTTCGTATCCATCGTTCTCTTCTGTCTTAACCTGAGTTACGACACAAGGACCAGCCTGTAAAACTGTTACCGGAATCAACTGGCCGTCTTCATTGAAGATCTGAGTCATTCCGACTTTAGTAGCTAAAATAGCTTTCTTCATTCTTTCTTCCTCCTTATAGCGGATTACCGATTACCGGCAATCATATAGTAAATAGCTTAATGCTTATAGCATTATCAAATTGGGGTTGATGACTAATTATTTAGTCTTCATCTTGATATCGATGTTAACACCTGCTGGCATTTCCAGTCTTGACAGAGCATCTACTGTCTTCTGTGTTGGTGTAAGGATATCGATCAGTCTCTTATGAGTTCTCTGTTCGAACTGTTCTCTGGAATCTTTGTATTTATGAACGGCTCTTAAGATTGTAACAACCTCTTTCTTAGTTGGAAGTGGAACCGGTCCGCTTACCATTGCTCCGTTCTTTTTAACAGTCTCGATGATTTTTGCTGCTGATGCATCTACTAACTGATGATCATAAGCCTTTAATGTGATTCTCATTACCTGATTTGCCATAAAAAAAGTCTCCTCCTATTCGTACTTTTCAAGCAGTACGACAAGCGGCGACTGTACACATCTCCGTGTGTGTCTTTCGATTTTTTACCACACACGCCATCCCTGGATGGTCTTCTGAACTTGTACAGTGACTTGTCGTCAGTTTTCAAACTTGACATTCGCTCCACGGAAAACCTGCCATCTCTGTGGCAGCAACCTCGCGCTTCATTGCTATCAATGTCACAACAATTGAGAGTATACACGACCTCTCAGAAAAATGCAAGTGTTTTTTTCACTTTTTTTAATATTTTTTTGTACTTGATTCCGTACAATTCTTTATTGAATTTGGGCTTGTATGTCGAAACAAAAAAGAATCAACTTGTCGGCACACTATTACAGCGAATATTACGTTTCTGCTGTACTAGTAGCTTTATTATATAGAAACATTACGGAATAGTGAACGACAAGGCCGATATCTGCAGGTCTGCTGACGCAGGACTTCACGATATGATGGAGATCGGATTGTCTGCAGTAAAAAGAACGTGTTCCTTCTATATTATATATAGGAAGAAACACGTTCTTTTCATCGTCATATTTTTTCAATCTCTTATTTTATTCTTCAGCAGCCTGTTTCTGCGGATAGACCGGTTTCTCATCCGCAATGATATCGGAATAATCAAATAATGTAACCTTTGTAACATCGTCTCTCACAATATCCGGCGCATCGCCCTGACTTCTGGCTGTCTCGGCAATCTGTGCTGCCGACCATGTCGGAATTACCATACGCCTGATTTCTTCCTGTGCGTTTCCTTCTGTTTCCTCTGCTTCTACCGGTTTTCTGTCCGAAGCATTCATCATCTGTTTCAGCTGCTCTTTTACCTGGGGCACAATCACTTCTGTCTTTCCGGAAACAGGCTCCATATGTATATCACCTGCATCCGGTTTCGTCTGTACAGATTCTTCCTGCTTTACCGGTACATCCGCCGTAGCTGCTGCAATCTCTTTTCTGAGAAGTTCATGGGCTTCGCTTGTCGCAGTCTGAATTGTTTCCGGCTGCGCAGGCTTCACAGGTTCCAACTCATCTTCATAGATTTCATCCACAAAACCGCCTGTTTTAATTTTCTTTCGTTCCGGAGCCTTTCCTTTCCTGCGTGCCCTTTCCTCTTTCTTAATCTGGCGTTCCTCTTCTTTATAACGCTTCTCTCTTGCCTTCTCTTCTCTCTTAAGTTCCTTCTTGCTCTTAACATATCCGGGTTCTGTGTCTGTTTCATCATAATCATCCTGCGGTTCTTTTTTCAGAAGTTCCGCAACTATATACAGAATTACCAGGAAAAGGACGGCAAGTCCGAGAATAATAAGTCCCTCTATGCTTTCTGTTGCAAGAAGGAGATATCCCGCATATCCTACTGTGATCACAACCTTCGGTATGTAATCCTTCACCTCAACGGCAACAGGTTCTGCATCTTTGTCACTGGAATCTATCACCTTAAAAATATGATTCTTTTTATCCATTTCCGTAATCATATAACGGTATGCTTTAGAATCAGTCTGATACAGAATAGAATCACCAACCGCTGCCTCTTTGATCTTTACCGGAATTGCATAAGTAACCGATCCCATGGGCAGATTCGTTTCTTTGCCGGAATCATCCATAATCTCTGTCGTAATTCCCAAAAACGGCGGAACTGCCAGCCCGACAACACAGACAATGGTGCATATCACTATAAAATGTACAATAAATTTCAGAAATTTTGACATTTGTTACGCTCCTCATTTCTACTCTTTTCGCTCATTATACCCTGTTTTATCTTTATGGTCAATCTAATGTTATTGTTATGGCAATGGAATTGATTGCTGTGTTACTGTTCACTTTGTTCACAGTAACATTGCTGTCGTATACCCGACAAAACACATCCGAAAAGCGGTCTTCCCTTCCGGATGTGTTCTATCCTGAATACTATTTGATCACTGATTACTTAAGTACTGCTCAATACCTGCCATAGCAGCTTCCTCATCCTCACCATTTGCAGATAAAGTAATTTCTTCCCCTGCATCAAGCCCAAGCGTCATCATACCCATAATGCTTTTTGCATTCACGCGCTTCTTTCCAATCTCTACATAAATCTCACTGTTGAACTGACTAGCCACCTGTACCAGCTGTGCCACCGGACGTGCTTCCAGACCTGTGGATAAATTGATGGTGATTGGTTTTTTGATCATAATAATTCTCCTCCTTGTTTCTCCCGCAGTTCGTCAGCCATTGCACTCAGCTTTCTCAGTCTGTGATTGACTCCCGATTTGCCCACCTGCGGGCTTAACATCATTCCTAATTCTTTTAGTGTAGCTTCCGGATACTGCATCCGAAGTTCAGCAACCTGTGCAAGTCCTTCATTAAGCTGCTCAAATCCTATTTTCTGCCGGACCAGCTTAATATCCTCCATCTGCTTGACGGCTGCATTTACGGTTTTATTAATATTCGCAGTTTCACAGTTTACTTTTCTGTTTACTGAATTTCTCATTTCCTTCAGTATACGGATGTTCTCCAGGTCCATCAATGCCACATTAGCTTCCATAACAGCAAGCATGTCAACAATCTGTGCACCTTCTTTCACATAGACCACATGTGATTTCTTACGCTGTACGATTTTGGCATCTACCGAAAAACTGCGGATGATCGTCTGTAGCTGCTCTGCTCTTTTTGCATCAGAACATACAATCTCAAAATGATACCCCTTCTCAGGATCACTGATTGAACCGGATGCTAAAAAAGCTCCCCTGATAAACGCCCGTTTGCAGCAATTCTGCTGTACCACCAGCATATCCGACAATACAAGCGTACCCTGGTCGATACTGTTCGTGACAAGCCGCAGTGCCTGAAAAATTACCTGGATTTCTTCGGGATCAGTTATTTCTATTGTATATACCTTCACCCGTTTCAGGTGACTGTTCTCACGTACAAATATCTTTGTTTCTATATTAAATGTTTTTTGCAATAATGTAAAGCACTTTCTTGCAACTGCTTCATTTTCCGTCTGGATTTTCAGTTTAGTGTCCCCTGAAAAACATTCCATTTTCCCACAGGAACATAAAATCGCAGCCAGTTCTGCCATTTTGCAATGTCTGGCCAATCCAATCTGTCTGGAAAGTTCTTCCTTCACCATCCCTGAAAAAGACATCTCTCCTTTATCATCCTTCCTGTTTTCTGACCAGTCGGTCTTTCTGTGCATCTCTGTGTTCCAGCCTGAATCCGTATTTTGTATTTCCAGACAATCTGGAATAAAGTTCTCTTGCCAGCGTGACGGAACGATGCTTGCCGCCTGTACATCCAATTGCGATCACCAGATTTGTCTTTCCCTCTTTCACATAATTCGGAATAAGGAAATTGATCATATCTTCCAGTTTATCCGCAAATGTCCTGGCTATATCACAATCCATTACATAATTAAAAACCCTGTCATCCAGCCCTGTCAGCGGTCTGAGTTCGTCCACATAGTATGGATTCGGCAGGAAACGCACGTCAAACACGAGATCCGCATCTGCCGGTATTCCATATTTAAATCCAAATGACAGTACAGAAATCATCATATTGCAGAAATCCTGATTATCTACAAATATCCTGTCGATCTCCTGTTTCAGTTCTCTTGTCAGAAGATTGCTGGTATCAATGATATAATCCGCACGCTCTTTCAGAAAACGCATCTTCTCTCTTTCCATCCGGATTCCATCATCCACTCTTCCCCCCATTGCAAGAGGATGACTTCTGCGGGTTTCTTTATAACGTTTGACCAGAACACTGTCCTGCGCATCCAGAAACAGGATTTCAAAATCATACCCTGCCTTTTTCATTCTGTCCAGTACAATCTCCAGCTCATCCAGAGAACGCCCGCTTCTTGCATCGATCCCCAGTGCAACATTCTGCACATCTTCTCCATGTATCTCAGGCATCAGTGATGCAAATTTCTCCAGTAAAGGGATCGGCAGATTGTCTACACAAAAATACTTCGCATCCTCCAGCATTTTCAATGCAGATGTTTTTCCTGCTCCCGATACTCCTGTAACTATTACAAAACGCATTTTCTATCTCCCGTCACTTCTTAATTTCATCTGTTGCTCATTGGTCTTTGGTCTTTGCACTCTGTTCACAGTACTTTTTCGATTCAGTCAGATCAAAATTTCCCAAGAAATTTCACTTCCGGTTCAAGAGTTACGCCAAACTGTTCTTTTACTTTATCCTGTACATCTCTGAGCAGTCTGCACACATCTGCTGCAGTTGCATTATCTTTATTGATCACAAACCCACAGTGCTTCTCGGAAACCTGTGCACCGCCTGTCTGGTATCCTCTCAGCCCTGCATCCATGATCAGCTTTCCGGCAAAATACCCTTCAGGACGTTTGAATGTGCTTCCCGCACTTGGAAATTCAAGAGGCTGTTTGCTTACTCTCTGTTCTGTCAGTTCTTTCATTCTTGCTTTTATGGCTTCCTGATTCCCCTGTTCAAGAACGATCACTGCGCTCAACACCAGATATCCTTTTGTTTTCACAAGACTTGTGCGATATCCCATTTCCAGCTTCTCTGCCGGAAGTACGAGAATTTCTCCTGCAGCTGTCATAACAGTTACTTCTTTCAGCACATCTTTCATTTCACCGCCATAGGCACCTGCATTCATGACAACTGCACCGCCTAATGTGCCGGGAATTCCTCCGGCGAACTCAAATCCTGTCAGCGACGCATTTTTGGCTGCCACCGCGATCTGTGACAGCAGAGCTCCTGCTGTTGCATGGATTTCATTTCCTTTTACTGTAATATCACCATAATTTCTGTAAAGCTGAATAATGACACCCCTGTATCCTTCATCGCTTACCAGAAGATTACTTCCATTTCCAAGAATAAAATATGGCAATTCTTCATTTTTGCATATCTTCAGAATCCCACTCAGTTCTTCCTCAGAAGACGGAAGCAAAAAGTAATCTGCCGGACCGCCAATCCGAAATGTGGTATGACGTTTCATGGGTTCATCCACTTTCACTTTCTCTTCTCCCAGCAGATCATTAAATTTCTCTATTATATTCTGATTCACAGATTTCATTCCTCAATCTTTCTATATTTATTATAATTTATTATGTTTCTTTTGACGTTTTCATTCTGTCGAATTTTCCGATCAGTTCCTAGTACATCGTTTCGTAAATAACTATACCAATCGCGTAGGATGCGGATTCGA
>ENA-OZGU01001532-OZGU01001532.1-human-gut-metagenome-genome-assembly--contig:-NODE-1532-length-12746-cov-6.010322_pt1 | contig 12746 bp, 9 predicted proteins | sample MGYA00244662_ERZ653670 | MGnify/ENA primary metagenome ERZ653670 (study PRJEB26926, sample SAMN06165224) | human gut metagenome | biome: ENVO:00009003; feature: ENVO:2100002; material: ENVO:00002003...
CGCTCAGTGTCTCGTGGGCTCGGAGATGTGTATAAGAGACAGGCGGTGCGCCGCGACCATGTCGCGGATGGTCAGGCGGGGGAAATCCCCGTACCACGGCCGCCCCGTCGCGGGGTTCTCGTGCAGCGGTCCTGTCGTGCCGTAGTGCGAGCCGAGGATGTTGGCACAGACGACGAACCACCGCGAAGGATCGAGAAACCTCCCCTCCTCGACCGTGTGGGGCCACCAGTCGGCCACGTCCGAATTGGCCGTCAGCGCGTGGCAGACCCATACGACGTTGTCGCGTGCGGCGTTCGGTTCGCCGTAGGTGTGGTAGGCGATCCGCAATGCGGGCAGTTCGCCGCCCCGCTCCAGCGGAAAAGGCTCTCCGGAGTCGAAATAGCGTACCATCCCCTATTTGTCGGATACGTGAGCGAAGGCCTGCTCGAAGTCGGCGATGATGTCGTCGGCGTTCTCCAGTCCGAGCGAAATGCGCAGCAGCGTCGGCGTCACGCCGGCTGCCGCCAGGTCGGCCGCACCGAGCTGCTTGTGGGTCGTCGAGGCGGGGTGCGTGACGACGGTGATCGAGTCTCCGATCATCGTCATGTTGGCCGCCAGTTGCAGCGATTCGACGAACCGCACGGTGCTTTCGAGCGTACCCCGGAGCTCGATCGTGAAGACGGCCGAGGATCCGAACCGGTAGTATTTGCGGGCGTTCCCGTAACTCGGGTGCGACTCGAATCCCACGAAGCTGACGCTTTTGACCTTCGGGTGGTGGAGGCAGTATTCGGCCACCTTGCGTGTCGATTCCACCTCGTGACGCACGCGCAGCGAGAGGGTTTCCAGCCCGATCATCATCAGGTAGGAGTCGAACGGCGAGGGACAGCATCCCAGGTCGCGCAACCCGTCCACGCGGCATTTGGCGATGAAGGCCGCCGCGCCGAACGCTTCGCGGAGGTTCAGTCCGTGGTAGCCTTCCGACGGGCCGTCGATCTGCGGGAACTTGCCGTTGCCCCAATCGTACGTTCCGCCGTCCACGATGACGCCTCCCATGGACGTTCCGTGGCCGTTGATCCACTTCGTCGCCGAATCCACGACGATGTCGGCGCCCCATTCGAACGGGTTGCAGAGGTACCCCGCCGCGCCGAACGTGTTGTCCACCACGAACGGGACGTCGATCCGCCGCGCCAGCGCGGCCAGTGCCTCCAGATCGGGAACGGCGCAGGTCGGGTTGCCCATGCTTTCGACATAGAGGGCTTTGGTCCGCTCGTCCGCGAGCGCTTCGAAGTCCTCCGCGCGTTCGCTGGCTGCGATGCGGCAGTCGATGCCCAGGTTGCGCAGCGAGATGCGGAACTGGTTGTACGTGCCGCCGTAGAGGTACGGCGAGGCCACGATATTGTCGCCGCTGCGGGCCAGCGACAGCACCGTGAGGAGAATCGCCGACATGCCCGACGACACGGCCAGTGCGCCGACGGCTCCGTAGAGTGCCGCGATACGCTCTTCGTAGGCCGTCGTCGTGGGGTTCTGCAGGCGGGTGTAGATGTTGCCCGCCTCGCTCAGTTCGAACAGCCGGGCCGCGTGGTCGCAGTTGCGGAAACGGTAGGCGGCCGTGGGACAGATCGTCACGCCCCGGGCTCCGGTCTCGGTGTCGGGTCGCAGGCCCGCATGGACCTGCAAGGTTTCGAATCGGTAGTTTTTCGGATTCATCGCGTTTGTCGTTTGAAATCGTTCACAAAAAAATCCGACCTCCTGGGAAGCCGGATCGTATCACGTTATGCACGAAGAACTATACCCGGCGAAAATCGCTGCGCATGTGCATCATACCGTACATCATGTGACGGCGGAATCCGCCGTGCCCTTCGCCGTATGCCGTATGCGTCGTCATCGTTTCGCTTTTCTCTTCGCTTTGCGGTGCAAATATAAAAAAATTTCGGAACAGATCGTTCCGTCGGCCGCTTTTTTTCGCTTCCGGGCATAAAAAAGCCGCAGGATTCGCCTGCGGCTTTTCCGGTCTGCCGGAATCCGGATCACGGTTTCCGGTCGATGAGGTCTATTCCCTGCTGCGTCGCAGCGCCCCGGAGAATCGTCCGGCAGAGGAGGTAGAGCTCTTCGCGCGTCGTGCGGTTCAGCCGCAGCTCGAACAGCGTGCTCATCAGTTGCTCGGCCAGAGCGGCGGTGTCGATCTCCGACAGGAGCAACCCCCCCCCGCGACACTCCTCGAGATTGAGCGACAACTCCTTGCGCCAGAACTCGCGGTGTTCGTCGTATTGTTCGGCGAAGAGGACCTTGCGACGTATGTCCGCCAGAAAACTGTGATCGACCGTATAGAGGCTGTCGATATAGTCGTTGGCGAGCCGGAGCGTCCTTTGCAGCGGATTGCCGCTGCGTCGTCTGCGGCTGGCCGCGATGCGCTGCCGCTGCCGGCGGGCCAGATCGTCGAGGCAGGCGCTTATCAGGTCGTTCTTGTCTGCGAACATTTCGTAGAGGGTGCGCTTCGAGATACCCAGCCTTTGCGCGATCTCATCGACCCGGACGGCACGGATGCCGTTCCGGGTGATGAGGTCCTGCGTCGTGCGGATGATCTCCTCCTTGGTCGCTCCCCGTTTCATCACTTCTCCTCCGTCGTAAGGTCACGACCTCCGCCGAGGGCCTGGTAGAGGTTTACGATGCCCTGGATTTCGTCGAAACGGTCGGTGATCTGCGACAGTTGGGCCGAGAGCAGCGACTGCTGGGCGGTCAGCACTTCGAGGTAGGTAGTCGAACTGTGCTCCATGAGCAGTTCGGTGCTCTCCACGGCGCGCGTCAGGGCTTCGATCTGTTTGGCTCGCAGGTCGGTTTTGGCGCGGGCCGACTGGCATTGCGTCAGGGCGTTGTTCACCTCGGCGCCGGCATTGAGCAGCGTCTGCCGGAACGAGAGCTTGGCCTCCTCCTGCTGGGCCTTGGCGATCTTCAGGTTCGCCCGGTTGGCTCCGGCGTTGAAGATCGGCTGCAACAGCGATCCTGCGGCCGAAAGAAGCAGTTTGCCGGGATCGGAAACACCCATTCCTCCGTTGTTGGTCCACCCTGCCGAGCCGCTCAGCGTGATCGAAGGATAGAGCGCCGAACGGGCGGCGTTGGTCGCATAGAAGGACTGCATGAGCGAATACTCGGCGCTGCGCACGTCGGGACGGTTCGAGAGCATCTGGACCGGTACGCCCACGGCGAGCTCCTGCGGAAGCTGCTGGTTGTCCAGGCTGCCGCGCGTGATCTCCTGCGGAGCCAGCCCGAGCACGGAGCAAAGGCTGTTTTCGGCTTCGCGGATCGAGTATTCGAGGTCGTGCAGCGAGGCTTCGATCGCGTAGTAGGAGCCCTCGTACTGGGCTACGCCCGCCTCGTTGGTCATGCCGGCATCCTTCATGGCGCGCATCGTGCGGACGGTCTCCTCCCACTTCCGGGCCGTTTCGCCGGTCACTTCGTACTGGCTGTCGAGCATCAGCAGCGTGTAGTAGAGGTTCGCTACGCTGGCGATGAGCTGCGTCTTGACGGCCTGTTCGTACTCCCTGCTCTGCAGGTAGAGCGCCTTGGCCTTCCGCTTGGCGTTGGTGATACCGCCGAAGATGTCGATCTGCCAACTGGCCGTGACGGGGATCGAATAGGTCTTCGTCGTGTTGGCGTTGTCGAAGCTGCTGATCGACCCCTGCGGGGCGAAGTTGAACGACGGCAGATAGGCCAGACGGGCCGATTTGAGCGTAGCTTCGGCCTCCTTCACGCGCCACTGGGCCGACTGCAGGTCGGTGTTGTTCTCCAGCGCCTGGGCGATGAGCGCCTGCAACTGCGGGTCGGAGAACATCTCCTGCCACGTAATGTCGCCGATGGTCGTCGAATCCGCCGTTTCGGCCGTGCCGTACAATCCGTCGGTCTCGATCGACTCGGGACGGGAGTAGGGCTTGTAGATGCCGCAGCCCGTCATGGCGGCTGCAAGGCAGATAATCAGTATCTTTTTCATGTGTTATTTCTCCTCTTTCTCGTTTTTAGCATCTTCGAGTTCGGCGCGCACGGCCCACTGCGGATCGGGGTCCAGTTCCACCGGCTTGACCTTCTCCTGGAGGGTCTGGAAGACGATGAACAGCGTCGGCACGAGGAACAGCAGCGCCAGCGTACCCACGATCATACCGCCTACGACGCCGGCGCCGAGGGTCGAGTTGCCGTGAGCGCCCACGCCCGATGCGGTCATCAGCGGCAGCATACCGAATACGCAGGTGAGCACCGTCATCAGAATAGGACGCAGACGGGCCTTGGCTGCCGATACGGCGGCCTGCGTGAGCGACATGCCTGCGGCGCGGCGGTCGGCGGCGTACTCCGTGATGAGGATGGCCGTCTTCGACAGCAGACCGATCAGCATGATGATACCCGTCTGGAGATAGATGTTGTTCTCGAGTCCCATGGCCTTGGCCAGCAGGAACGAACCCATCAGACCGCACGGAACCGACAGAATGACGGCGAACGGAACGAAGAAACTCTCGTAAAGGGCGCTCAGGATCAGGTAAATGAGCAGGATACAGATACCGAAGATAATCGCCGTGTTGTTCGTCGTCTGGCTCTCCTCGCGCGTGATGCCGTCGAATTCGTATCCGTAGCCTTTCGGCAGGAGCTGCTCGGCGGTTTCACGGACCGCGGCGATCGCTTCGCCGGTCGAATAGCCGCTGGCGTTCGTACCGTTGATGGCGATCGAGTTGTAGAGGTTGAAGCGGTTGAGCACCTCAGCGCCGTAGGTCTTCGTCAGCGTGGCGAACTGGCTTACGGGAGCCATCTCGCCGCTGTCCGTGCGCACGAAGACGTTGTTGAGCGACTCGGCGTCGAGACGGTACTTCGGATCGGCCTGGATGATGACGCGGTAAACCTTCGAGAAGCGGTTGAAGTACGACACGTACTGTCCGCCGTAGTATCCCGAGATCGTCGAGAGGATCGACGTGGGCGAGATGCCGGCACGCTTGGCCTTCGCAGCGTCGATGTCCACCATATACTGGGGGAAGGCGATATTGAAGGTCGTGACGGCACGTTCGAATTCCGGACGCTGGTTCAGCGCGCCGATGAACTGCTGCGAGACGTTGAAGAAGTCCTCCGTGCTGCCGCCAGCGCGGTCCTGCAGGTGCATCGAAATGCCGTTGCCCGTACCGTAACCCGTAATCATCGGGGGAGCCATGGCATAGACCTGGGCCTTCTTGATATCGGCCGTGAGGGCGTAGATCTGTCCGATGACGGCCTGCACGCCGTCCGATTTTTCAGGACGCTCGTCCCAGTCCTTGAGCTTGATGATACACATACCGTACGAGGGGCCCTGTCCGGCGATTATACCGTATCCGGAGATGGCGTTGAAGTCGCGGATCTGCGGGATTTTCTCCAGACGGCGGCTGATTTCCTCCATTACGCTCGTGGTCTCGGCCAGTGACGAACCGGGGGCCAGCGTGACGTTCACCATCACCGTACCCTGGTCCTCGTCGGGAACCAGACCCGTCTTCGTGTTGTTCATCAGCACGATCAGCAGGCCGAATGCCAGCGCGAGCGTGGACCACATGAGCCACTTGTGCTTGATGAAGAGCAGCACGCCGTGCTTGTATTTCTTGACCATGACGCCGAACGCGGCGTTGAAGGCCTTGCGGAAGCGTGCGGCGAAGTTGTCGCGCATCTCGCCGTTCTCGTCGAGATACGGCTTCATGATCAGGGCGCAGAGCGCCGGCGACAGCGTGAGGGCGTTCACGGCCGAAAGACCTACGGCCACGGCCATCGTGATACCGAACTGTGTGTAGAACGTACCCGACGTGCCGCCCATCATGGTTACGGGGATGAACACGGCCATGAAGACGAGCGTCGAGGTGATGATGGCCGACGTGATGCCCGACATGGCGTCGATGGTGGCCATGTACGAAGACTTGTAGCCCACGTCAAAGCGCGCCTGGACGGCTTCGACGACGATGATGGCGTCATCGACGACCGTACCGATCGCCAGCACGAGGGCGAACAGCGTCAGGAGGTTGATCGAGAAGCCGGCCAATGCGAGGAAGCCGAACGTTCCGATCAGGGCGACGAAGATGGAGATCGTGGGGACCAGCGTCGAGCGGATGTCCTGCAAGAAGACATACACCACCAGTACGACGAGGATGATGGCTTCGATCAGGGTCTTCAGCACCTCGTTCATCGAGGCGTAGAGGAAGTCCGTCACGCTCATCAGGTCGGTGATCTCGATGCCTTTCGGCAGCTCGGCGCGGCATTCGTCGAGCAGGGCGTTGATGTCGCCGACGATCTGCGTGGCGTTCGTACCGGCGGTCTGGAAGATCATGGCCGACACGCCCGGGTGACCGTTCACCTTGCCCGAGTAGGCGTACGATTCGTCGCCCATCTCCACTTCGGCCACATCCTTGAGTTTCAGAACGCTGCCGTCGTTCAGCGAGCGGATCACGATTTCGCCGAACTCCTCCGGGGTCATCAGACGGCCGCGGTACTTCATCGTGTACTGGAACGTGTTGTCCGAATTCTCGCCCAGCGAACCGGTGGCCGCCTCGATGTTCTGTTCGGAGAGTACGCCCGTGATGTCCGACGGGACGAGGTTGTACTGCGCCATCACGTCGGGCTTGAGCCAGATTCGCATCGCGTAGTCGGCGCCGAGCACGAAGCACTCGCCCACGCCCTGGATACGCTTGATGCGCGGTTCGATGTTGATGGAGAAGTAGTTGGCGAGGAAGCCCTCGTCATACGTGTCGTCGGGGCTGCTGATGGAGATCACCTTCAGCATCGAAGTCTGACGCTTCATGGTCGTCACGCCGATCTGCGTCACCTCGCCCGGCAACTGTCCCGTGGCCGTGGCCACCTTGTTCTGGACGTTCACGGCCGCCATGTCCGGGTCGGTTCCCTGGCGGAAATAGACCGTGATCGAGGCGCTGCCCGAGTTCGAGGCTTCGGACTGAATGTACATCATGTTCTCCACGCCGTTGATCGCCTCCTCGAGGGGTACGATCACCGACTTCTGGATCGTTTCGGCGTTGGCGCCCGGATAGGTGGCGCGCACCATCACCGTCGGAGGCGCGATATCGGGGTACTGCTCCACGGGCAGCGAAGCCAGACCGATGATACCGGCTATGACGATTACGATTGAAATGACCGACGCCAGAACGGGCCGTTCGATAAAATGCTTGAGTGTCATACGTTATTCCTCCTTTTCGGTTTCGGTTTGAGCGGCTCCGGCTGCTGCGGGCTTCTCGGTTTCCGCGGCCGGTGCGGCCGTCGGCTGCGTCTTGGCCACGATTTCCGTGCCCTCGCGGAGCAGGCCTACGCCTTCGGACACGATCTGCTCGCCCGGGGTGAGCCCTTCATTGACGATATACTCCTTGCCGTTCGATATCTTCTCCACGGAGATCATCTTCGACGAGGCCTTGCCGTCCACAATATTATATACATAGACTTTGTCCTGAATCTCGAACGTCGCGCTCTGCGGGATCACCACGACGCCCTTGAACTCGTTGGGCAGGATGACGGACCCGTTGCTGCCGCTGATGAGCAGACCGCTCGGGTTGGGGAATGCCGCGCGGCACTGCGCCACACCCGTCGAGGAGTCGAGCACGCTGCTGATCGCCTCGATACGGCCTGCCTGATCGTAAACCGAACCGTCGTTGAGCCGCAGTTGCACCTCGGGCATGGCCTTGAGCACTTCGCTCATCGAGCCGTACTTCCGGATGAGGTTCTGGAGATGGTTTTCCGTGATAGAGAAATAGACGTACATCACCGAGTTGTCCGAGATGGTGGTCAGCGGCTGCGGAAGCGAAGCGCTTACCAGCGCGCCCGCACGGTAGGGAATCGTGCCGGCCACGCCGTTCGACGGAGCCTTCACTACCGTATAGGAGAGGTTGTTGGCCGCGTTCACGCGCTGTGCCTCGGCCTGTGCCAGCTGCGCCTTGGCGGTGAGCAGGTTGTTCTCGGCCGTCGAGAGGTCGTACCGCGAGACTACCTGCTTGGCGAACAACTCCTTCTTGCTGTCGTAGGTGAGCTGTGCGGTGGCCACGCCGGCCTCGGCTGCGGCCACGTTGGCTTCGGCCGTCTGGAGAGCCGCCTTATAGGGAACCTGGTCGATGATAAAGAGGGTCTGGCCCTTCGATACGGTTTGTCCTTCGTTGAAGCAGACCTCCGTGATCGTGCCGGAAACCTGCGGATAGATCGCAATGTCCTGACGTCCGTTGATCTTGGCCGAGTAGTTGCTCGGGATCGTGCGGTCGGTGGTGGCGATGGTCATTACGGGGTACTGACCGGGCCCCATTTCCGTCGGGGCCTGTTTGCACGCGACGGTTGCCATGCAGCTTGCCACGAGGGCAGCTTTCACAAATGTTTGTCTCATAATTCCTCTTTATAAATGTACTAAAAAACTTTTTCAGGTGCAAAAGTACCCTATTATAACGCATTCGATATCTTAATATTGCGAATAGTGTTGGTAATTTTCGGAATAAAATATTCTCTTTTCCGCAAAATTGCGCTATTTTTGTTCGAAAAAAGAATTTCAGATGGTTTCGCGTAATCCGATAATGACCACTCCCGAGGAGCAGTTCACGGTCGGCGAGTCCGATTTCGCCTTTTTCGGCAGTTGCCCCTACCGCATCGAGGGCGGTGCGCTGCTCTTCTGCCGCGGCGGCAGCGCCGTGGCGACGATCGACCAATACCGGGGGGAGGTGCGGGCCGATACGATGCTCCTGCTGCTTCCCGGTTCGGTGTTCCTGCTCGCGGACCGGTCGGAGGATTTCCGGGTTACCTACTGCGCCTTCTCGCTCGATCTGTTCTCCGAGGCGGCCTTCCGGCTCGATCCGGCCTTCTTCGCCGCGCTGCGCGAGCAGCCGATCGTACGGCTTCACCCGCGGCTCGTGGAGGGCGCTTCGATCTGGTTCCAGATGGCCGGCTACACCTACCGCGACCGGGACAACATGTTCCGTAACACGATCATCAGGAACCGGTTGCAGAATGTGCTGCTGGAGGCATTCGACAAGATGCAGCGGTTCGGTTCCCGGCGGCAGGCCGTGTCGGAGACGACCACGCGGCAGACCGAGCTGTTCCACCGCTTCGTCTCGCTCGTGCACGAGAACTGCGCGCACGAACGCGAAGTGACCTTCTATGCCGACCGGCTCTGCATTTCGACCCGCTACCTCTCGACGATCGTGCGTAGCATCGCCCATACGACGGCCAAGGAGTTCATCGACCGTTCGGTGATTCTGGAGATCAAGATGCTTTTGCAGTCCACCGACCTGTCGGTGCAGGAGATCGCCTACCGGCTCCATTTTCCGGACCAGTCGTATCTGGGGCGTTTTTTCAAAAAGCACACGGGAGAATCCCCCACCGAGTACCGGAATACGAAGAAGTGACGGCGCAGGAACCTCTCCCGCGGCCGTCCGGGCGGTTCCTTTGCGGAAGGCCCTTTTGCGGACGGTGCGGCGGGTGTTTCTGTCCGTGAAAAGGGGCCGGCGTCTCCGCTCCCGCGGGATTCTCCGGATTTGCGGCATAATAAATGCGATTGGAAAAACGTTCGATGACGATCCGTTAATCTCAGCCGTACATGAAAATCACTCTTTTCGGGACACAACCTTACGACCGTGAGTCGTTCGACCGCATCCGCGATGCGTACGGATTCGACGTGACCTATCACCGCAGCCATCTCAACGCCGGGAACGTAGCGTTGGCCGAAGGGGCCGACGTCGTCTGCATCTTCGTGAACGATACGGCCGACGCCGCGACCGTCGCACGCCTCTCGCAGTTGGGCGTGCGGCTGATCGCCCTGCGCTGCGCGGGTTTCAACAACGTGGACCTGCTCTCTGCGGCGCAGCACGGGATTCCCGTGGTGCGGGTCCCCGCCTACTCGCCTCATGCCGTGGCGGAGCACGCCGTGGCGCTCATGCTGTCGCTCAACCGCAAAATCCATCGCGCCTATTGGCGCACGCGGGACGGGAATTTCTCGCTCCACGGTTTGCTGGGCTTCGATCTCTACGGCAAGACGGCCGGCATCGTCGGCACGGGCCGGATCGCCCGTGAGCTGATCCGCATTCTCCGGGGCTTCGGCATGGAGGTCATCGCTTACGATCTCTGTCCCGACGAAGCGTATGCCGCGGCGGCCGGGATCGCCTATGTGCCGCTCGACGAGCTGTACGCGCGGGCGGACATCGTTTCGCTGCATTGTCCGCTGACCGACCGGACGCGCTACATGATCGGGCCGGAGGCCATCGGGCGGATGAAGCCGGGCGTCATGCTCATCAACACGGGCCGCGGGCAGCTGATCCATACCGGGGCGCTGATCGACGGGCTGAAACAGAAGAAGATCGGTGCGGCGGGGCTGGACGTTTACGAGGAGGAGGCCGCCTATTTCTACGAAGACACCTCGGACCGGATCATGAGCGACGACGTGCTGGCGCGCCTGCTGTCGTTCAACAACGTGATCGTCACTTCGCATCAGGGGTTCTTTACACGTGAAGCGTTGGATAACATAGCGCGTACCACGATGGAAAATATCAGGGAGTTCGCTGCCGGAGAGCCGCTCACGAACCGTGTGAGCGCCGGGGCGTGAACCGCCCGCGATCCGTTCAATCAATCAAAAAATACCGTCTTATGAAGAAAATCGTGCTGCTCCGCCACGGCGAGAGCGAATGGAACCGGGAGAACCGTTTTACGGGCTGGACCGATGTGGATCTGAGCGAAAAGGGCGTCGCGGAGGCCGCCCGGGCCGGAGAGACGCTCCTTCGGGAGGGCTTCCGTTTCGGATGCGCCTATACCTCCTTTCTGAAAAGGGCCGTCCGGACGCTCGACATCGTGCTGGACAGGATGAACGAAGACTGGATTCCCGTGACGAAGAGCTGGAGGCTCAACGAGAAGCATTACGGCATGTTGCAGGGGCTGAACAAGCGCGAGACGGCCGAGAAGTACGGCGACGAGCAAGTGCATGTCTGGCGTCGCAGCTACGACGTGGCCCCCGAACCGCTCGCGGCGGACGATCCGCGCAATCCGCGTTTCGATCCCCGCTATGCGGGGGTTCCTGCGGCCGAGCTGCCTGCCACCGAGTCGCTGCGGGACACCGTCGCCCGTACGATGCCCTACTGGCAGTGCGAGATTCTGCCGTCGCTCGCCCGGTACGATCAGGTGCTGGTCGTGGCCCACGGCAACAGCCTGCGCGGCATCGTCAAGCACCTGAAGGGCATCTCCGACGAGGCCATCTCGGAGTTTAACCTGCCGACGGCCACTCCCTATGTTTTCGAGTTCGGCGAGGGGCTGAATTGCGTGAAGGACTATTTCCTGGGCGATCCGGACGAGATCGCCCGTCTGATGCAGGCCGTCGCCGATCAGGGCCGGGCCTGACGCCGTCGGTCCGGAGCCGTTCCGCCCCGTGCCGGATTTTCCGGCGCGGGGCTTTTCCGTGTGTTCCGGAACGGTGCGGTCCGACAGACGATCGGTGCTGTCCTGCCGGACGGGATGCGGCGCGTGAGACCGCGCAGGCTATGATTTTGGGGGATTCATCATATTTAACTATATGGGTTGCACTCCGTGCGGGAAGCGTTATCTTTGCACTCCCAAAAAACGAAAACATGAAAGACAGTATCGACTTCGGCAGCATGGAGATTCCGCGGTTGTTCCGCAAACTGCTGATCCCTACCGTTCTGGGAATGGTTTTCTCGGCGGCGTTCGTCATCACGGACGGCATTTTCGTCGGCCGCGGCGTCGGCAGCGACGCGCTGGCGGCAGTCAATATCACGGCGCCGCTGTTCCTCATCAATACGGGCGTGGGACTGATGTTCGGTGTCGGCGCTTCGGTCGTGGCGTCGATCCACCTCGCACACGGAAAGGTCAAGACGGCGCGGATCAACGTGACGCAGGCCGTTGTCGTTTCGTCGCTGCTTCTCGTGGCATACAGCCTCGCGATCTGTCTGTTCGCACCCGGCGCGGCGCGGCTGCTGGGCAGCTCGGAACGCCTCATGCCGCTCGTGCTGGAGTACATGTATTGGTTCGTGCCTTTTCTGCCCTTCAGTGCGCTGCTCAGCTCGGGCATGTTCTTCGTGCGGCTCGACGGGGCGCCCAACTATGCGATGCTCTGCAATGCCGTTCCGGCGGTCATCAATATCGCGCTCGACTACGTTTTCATCTTCCTCTTCGGCTGGGGCATGTTCGGCGCGGCGCTGGCCACGAGTCTCGGCTATGTGGTCGGCGCGGGGATGATCCTCGCTTACCTGAGCCGGCGGCGCAACGTCATCCGTTTCTGCCGGGTGAAGACGAGCCGCAGGAGTCTCCGGCTGACACGCCGCAACGTGGGATACATGTGCCGGCTGGGGCTCTCGACCTTCCTCTGCGAGGGAGCCATCGCCGCGATGATGTTCACGGGCAACTACGTTTTCATCCGTTACCTGGGCGAGGACGGCGTGGCGGCGTTCAGCATCGCCTGCTACTTCTTTCCGATCATCTTCATGGTCTATAACGCCATCGGGCAGTCCGCGCAGCCGATTCTGAGTTACAATTTCGGCGCCGGCAACGCTGAGCGCGTGCAGTCGGCCTTCCGGCTGGCGATGATGACGGCCGTGCTGCTGGGACTCGCCTTCTTCATCCTGACCGCGCTGTTCAGCCGTCAGATCGTGGGGATGTTCCTCGACGAGGTCTATCCCGCTTACGGCATCGCTGTCGGAGGTTTGCCGCTCTTCGCTTCGGGGTTCGTCTTCTTCGCCTTCAATATCGTCTCGATCGGTTATTTCCAGAGCGTCGAACGCGCCCGGCCCGCCATGACG
>ENA-OZGU01001537-OZGU01001537.1-human-gut-metagenome-genome-assembly--contig:-NODE-1537-length-12733-cov-5.538413_pt1 | contig 12733 bp, 10 predicted proteins | sample MGYA00244662_ERZ653670 | MGnify/ENA primary metagenome ERZ653670 (study PRJEB26926, sample SAMN06165224) | human gut metagenome | biome: ENVO:00009003; feature: ENVO:2100002; material: ENVO:00002003...
ATTGAAACTTCATGAGGTTTCAGTAAAAGAATTCCAGATGCTTGTGGCAACAGGGGAAGTGAAGCATGGTGCAGGCCTTGCAGCGTGGGCACGCTGGATGAGCAGAGAAGATGAAAAATAATGGAATATCAGCAGGAGAAAATGCAATGAATACAATAGATTTCATGAAGGGAATCACGTTTGCACCGTTTCACAAAAGAGGTTCTCTTTCAACAGAGACAGCAAGAAAAAGGAATTCGAGTTGGACTCAAGCCAACAGTGAACTGTAAGGATGGAACATGGCGTGCCTATATCAGTTTCTTTGAGCATGATGTTCCATGCGAACCAAAATGGGAGAACTGGTTTGCGTCCTATGTGGAGTTTCAGACACATTATGCAAGGATAGCGGAAGAAGAACAATGTGATATTTTTATTGCCGGATGTGAGATGGTAATGACGGAACACAGAGAGAAGCAGTGGAGAGAAGTGATTGCTTCCATATGTAGGGAATATCATGGACTGGTGTCTTATAACACGGACAAATATCAGGAAGATCAGGTATCCTGGTGGGATTGTGTCGACATGATCTCTTCCAGCGGGTATTATCCGATTGATCAATGGGAGCAGGAACTGGATCGTATCGAAAAAACGGTCTTAAAATATCAGAAACCATTTTTTTTTGCCGAAGCGGGATGTATGTCGCGAAAAGGCTCCGGGATGGTTCCGAATAACTGGAAATTGCAGGGAGAACTTTGCCTGGAAGAACAGTGTGAATGGTATCGTGCAATGTTTGAAGCCTGTAAGAAGAGACCATGGATTCGTGGCTTTGCTTTATGGGAGTGGGCACCAAAGCTGCCCTCTGCGTCTGAGGCATGGAAGGACGACAGCTATGAAATATGTGAGAAACCGGTGCAGGAGGTAATAAAGAGATTCTATGAGCATGAGGCAGATTTTCCAGCATTTCGGACACACAGAGACATTTAAGATTTACGATGTAGAGGAAGGAAAAGTAGTACATTCAGAAGTAGTAGATACGAATGGAAGCGGACACGGCGCATTGGCGTGAGAGAAAATTCCTTTTTTTCGTTTGCTTAAAAGCCATTTTGTATTGTACAGGATAATCTGACATATATTTTCGGAGAATTCAGTGTAAAAAAACACGATTTTTATAAAAAATAAGCCATTTTTATAGGGATGAAAGTGTGGTATTATGTTACTGTTGGCTGCGAAAGCTTTTTCGTAGATTGATATTTTTTACGATACTGGTAAGGCGTAACCGAAAAGTACCGCTTGAACAGTTTGATAAAATAAGTCAGATCATGATAGCCGACCAGTTCTGCAATATTCTGAACGGAGAGGTCACTTTGTTCCAGAAGGTTTCGGGCCTGCTGAAGTCGGATTTCCTGAATGACCGTAGTAACAGTAGTACCGTTTTCGTGAAACAGTTTGCAGAGATAAGACTGACTGATATGAAAATATTCTGCAATTGTTCTGGCAGAGGTCATTGGATAATTATCACAGATATAAGAATAAATCTGATCATAACGTACCAGCCGAAGCGGATTGGATGGAGAGACGCAGATATGGCTGAGTGACTGTCGTTCCATAAGGGTAAAAAGCATGCCGGCAGAATAATAAAGCATATTTTGATGGAAAATCTGTTTATGATGGAATTCTTCATACATTTCAGCCAGAAGAGTATCTAGTTTATCTGTGTAGGAGACTGAAAAATAAAGATAATTCCAGTAATGTGTCCGATACAGCATATTGGAACAAAAAAGAAGAAGCATATTATTGGCTGAGATCAGGTCGGAGTAATGACTTTTCAGAGAATCCAGCTTGAAAAAAATATGCAGGATCTGGCAGTCGGGATCAGGAGAAAAAGAATGAATAACCTGATGTGGGATAATACAAAAGGAATGTTTGGATAAAAAGACGGATTCTGGTGGTGCTGCCAGATTTGTTTTATAAAATCTGCAGGTGCAGTTTCCTTTAAGGATAAACAAAACGTCCACAAAATCCTGCTTGCACAGACGATTTTGAAAATCAGGATCCTGCAAAAATACTGCGATTTCTTCATTGCAGCGAAAAACATCAGATTCAGTTATACAAAAAACAGAATTCAGGCTGTGGTTTCTGGAAATAGCAGGAAAAAGCACAGCATCAGATGCAGTTAAGATAGATTGCAATGTCTGTTTCATAGCAAGCCTCCATATAATGTACTGACAGTCATTATAACAGATGCAGCAGGGAAGATACAGACCATAAACCAAGAAAATTAAATAGTCATAAAGGTGTACAAAGTACTTAATAAGGAATCTGGTGAAATGCCAGAACAGCCACCGCTACTGTGACAGGGACGAAAACCAAAAAATCACTGGAGAAATCCGGGAAGATGGTAAGTAGGATGAACTGGAGTCAGGAGACTTGCCTTTTTGATAGAAAAAATTCTGATTCGGATGGGATACAGAAGAAATAAGCTCTGCCTGGGGTAGAGATTTATTTTTGTGCTGATATGATGCTGAATCATATCAGTTTTTTTTGTTTCAAACACAATAAACAGATGAAAAATGAGGAGAAATGAAGATGGGAAAGGTAATTGCAAAGCGTTTTATATTTATGATACCGGTAGTTCTGGCAGTTACATTTATTATTTTTATGCTGAGTTTTATATCGGCAGGTGATGCTGCCAGAGTGCTGGCGGAGAAAAAATATGAGCATCCGTCACCGGAGCAGGTAGAAGAAGTACGGCATGAGGCAGGATTGGATCAGCCTGTGTTGGTGCAGTATGGAAAATGGCTGAATCAGGCGTTGCATGGTGATTTTGGAAAATCATATTCCACAAGAAAACCAGCTTTTGAGGAATTAAAAAGATATTTTCCACAGACGTTTAAACTGGCAGTTACTTCGCTTTTCCTGTTGCTGATCGTATCGGTTCCTCTTGGGATTTTGTCAGCGATTTATGAAAACAGGTTTCTGGATAAAGCCGTTCGTGTCTTATCATCGCTCAGTGTATCTATGCCATCTTTCTGGATTGGTCTGATGTTGCTCTATATATTTGGAGTGAAGTTGAAAGTAATCTCTGTAATCGGAGGAAATGCCGGTGGTATCCCGATTCTTGCAGCATTTGCCATGGATATCAGTTTTTTTGGAATCATGACAAGACTGATCCGTACAAATATGATACAGGTGCTGAAGCAAGATTACATACGTGCCAGCAGAGCCAAGGGATTGTCCTCTGTAAATGTGATTCTGCGTCATGGATTAAAAAATATACTGATTCCTGTGATGACACGCCTGGTATCAATGGTAATCAGCTTTTTCTGTGGCTCAGCCGTGATAGAGAGCATTTTTTCCATTCAGGGAATCGGAAATCTCGCACTGAAATCAGTGGTTACAAAAGATGCTCCGGTGCTGCAATGTTTTATCTTTATTCTGGCAGTGGGCATTGTAGTGTTGAATTTTCTTGTGGATATCGCCTATTCTGCGATTGACCGGCGAATCCAGTTAAAGTAAAGGAGAAGGCGTAGAATGGGAAGCAGAAGAGCACAAAAAACAGACAAAAGCATGATTCAAAATCTGTACTGGAAACGGATATTCCAGTCACCAAAAACAAAAATAGGATTAATCGTAGTAATGATTTTTGCAGTGGCAGCTGTTTTTGCACCTGTGCTGGCACCGCATGATCCGCTGCTGGTGGACGTTACAATAAAATTAAAAAGTCCGTCAGCGGCGTATCCTTTAGGCACTGATCAGCTGGGACGATGTATTTTATCAAGACTTCTCTGGGGTAGCCGATATTCATTGAGTTACAGCTTTACGGTACTTATGATTACCGTATGTGTTGGTGTGCCGATTGGACTGTTTGCCGGATATGTAGGTGGAAAAATTGATTCTGTGATTATGAGAATCATAGATGTATTTATGGCAATGCCGGTCTTTATTGTGGCACTTGCTATTGCGGGAACTATGGGAGCCAGCGGTGCTCATCTGATCCTGTCCTTATCGGTTGTATCCTGGGCAGAATATGCAAGACTTGCCCGTGCACTGACACTTCAGGAAAAAAATAAAAATTATATGACTGCATTAAAAGCCGGCGGCTGTGGTCATGCCAGAATTATATTCAGACATATATTAAGAAATATCCTGCCGTCTGTGATCGCACTGGCAACCATGGAAATCGGTTCGATTATTTTGTCTATCGCTGGTTTTTCATTTATTGGTCTGGGTGTGCAGGCACCGACACCGGAATGGGGAATTATGCTCAGTGACAGTAAAAGTTATATCCAGACTTATCCAAGTCTGATGTTTTATCCGGGCATACTGATTATGATCATTGTTCTGGCATTTAATTATCTGGGGGAGGGAATACAGAATGGAACAGCCCAAAAATGATGTTCTAAAGGTGAAAAGATTACATGTGGAGTTTCAGACCTCTCACGGAATGGTGCATGCCGTAAAAGATGTCAGTCTGGAAGTAAAAAGAGGAAGGATTCATGCATTGGTGGGAGAAAGCGGAAGCGGCAAGTCAGTTACTTCTCTGACGATTATGAATCTGCTTGCAGGAAATGGAAAGGTGATATCTGGAGATGTGACACTGAACGAAAAGAGTATTCTGAAGTTATCAGGAAAAGAAAAGCGACAGTTATATGGAGACAGGATTGGAATGATTTTTCAGGATCCGACAGCCGCTCTCGATCCGCTTTTTACAGTTGAGCAACTGCTTCTGGAAGGGCTGAGAAAACATCATAGAATGAGCAAAAAACAGGCAAGAGAAGTTGCACTGGAAAGTCTGAGGATGATGAATCTGCGTGATCCGGAAGAACTGATGAAGAAAAAGCCTTACGAATTGTCAGGTGGTATGTGTCAACGGGTTATGATCGCCATTGCCATGTCCATGAAACCAGATTATCTGATCGCAGATGAACCGACGACGGCATTGGATGTAACAGTGCAGAAACAGATTCTGGAAGAAATCTATCAGTTATCCAGGAAAGAAAATCTGGGAGTGTTATTTATCACGCATGATCTGGGTGTGGTGGCAGAGATCGCAGATGATGTTTCGATCATGAAAGACGGCGAAATAGTGGAAAACGGAACGGTTGAAGAGATCTTTTATCATCCGCAGCATTCATATACAAAAAAACTGTTGGATGCAGTTTTATAGGGGAAAAGTATGAGTACGTTACTAAAGACAGAACATTTAAAAAAATATTATGGCAAGAAAAAAATAGTGAAAGCAGTGGATGATGTAAGTTTGGAAATCCATGCCGGATCATCCATGGCTCTGATCGGTGAAAGTGGAAGTGGGAAAACTACATTTGGAAAGCTGATTGCAGGTCTGGAGAAGTCTACAGATGGGAAATTTTGGTTTCAGGGACAGGAAATGCAGAATTTTTCTGAAAAACAGTTCCGTCCATATCGCAGGAACCTTCAGATGATCTTTCAAAGCAGCAGCGGAGTATTTGATCCCGGTTACACAATTGGAGAAAATATCCTGGAAATTCTGAAATTACATGAAAAACTGCAAGAGGGGGAGTATGAAGAGCGAGTAAAGGAAGCTTTGATCCAGACGGGTCTGGATCCGGATATTCGTAACCGTTATGTTGGACAGATTTCAGGAGGCCAGTGTCAGAGAGCCAATATTGCGAGAGCGCTGGTATTAAGACCAGAACTTGTAATCTGTGATGAACCGGTATCCAGTCTGGATTATTCCATACGAAAGCAGATCCTGCATCTGTTAAATGAACTGCAGGAAAAATATGAGATGACCTATTTACTGATCACTCACGATTTGTCCAATGTTCCGTATCTCTGCAAAGAGGTGGCAATTATGTATCAGGGACGTGTGGTAGAGTTTATCAAGCATACCGACAGATTAAAAGAGACAGCCATACATCCTTATACAATAGATCTGTTTGATTCCATTCCGGTGAAAGAACCGAGAATGCGAAAAATCGGATTACAGGAAAAGAAAATGTTTTCAGATACGATTCCGGAACAGGGCTGCCCATATCAGAACAGGTGCAGCAAATGTACAAATATATGCAGAGTGCACATACCGGAACTGACAGAAATTGCGACAGGACATTTTGCGGCATGTCATATGCTGTAAAATATATAACAAATATAAAGGAGAGGAAGAAATGAAGAAACGAAACGTAGTAAAACTGGCAGCATTGGGAATGATGGCAGCAACTTTGATGACAGGCATCAATGTACAGGCAGAAGGAGAAAAAGTGGTTACAGCAATAACATCCCTTGATCTGACTCCTGAACTTTGTGATCCTGTAAAAAGTGGTCCGGACTTTCGTCTTTATGAAATGATCTATGATCCGCTGGTACGTTATGGAGAAAATGGAGAAATTGAACCCGCACTGGCAGAATCCTGGGATATCAGCGAAGATGGCACAACCTATACGTTTCATTTAAGAAAAGATGTGAAATTCTCAGACGGTACAGTGTTTAATGCAGACAATGTGATGTGGAATTATAACAGATGGGTGGAACAGGATGTGACCGGTAACTTTTCAGCCAAACTGGAAAATGTTACAAAGGTAGATGATTATACTGTAGAATTTAAGTTCGCAGAACCATGCTATACCCTGCTGATCGAATTCAGCTATCCAAGACCATTCCGTTTCACCTGTGAAAGTGCACTGGATGAAGATGGAGAATTTTATCAGGAAGTGGGTACCGGAATGTGGATGATCGACAGTTATGAGAGTGGTCAGGAAGTAGTTCTGGTACCAAATCCGAATTATTATGGAGAGAAACCAAAGATTGATAAAGTTGTTTTGAAACAGGTGGTAGACGGAGATGCCAGAGTGATGGCACTGCAGAGTGGAGAGGCAGATCTGAATCTCCAGGATATTCCTTCCGAAAGCTACAGCATTATTCAGGCAGATGAAGAGTTATCAACAGAACAGCAGGTTTCCACACTTTCCTTCTATCTGATTGAGAATTATGATACACCGGCACTTCAGGATATAAACGTACGTCAGGCACTGAATTATGCAACAAATAATGAAAGCATTGTAAATGACCTGTTAGATGGTTATGGTAATCCGGCAACCGGACTTATGTCTCCGACAGTTCCTTATGTAACAGAAGAAAACAGCAAAGGCTATCCATATGACCCAGACAAGGCAAAAGAACTGTTAAAAGAAGCAGGATATGAGGATACAGACGGAGACGGTATTGTAGAAAAAGACGGAGAACCGCTGAATCTCAGACTGGTATTTCAGACAGAAGAATACGCTTCCTGGAAGTCTCTGTGCGAGTTCCTGAAATCAGAATACGAAAAGATTGGTGTAGGTATTGAACTGGTAGAAGAAGAATCTGCAGCTTACTATGATGCCATCTGGTCCACAAGAGACTATGACCTGTGTATCTACCGCAGCTATGAAGATTCCTGGATGCCTCATGGTTTCCTGAAATCCATGTTCTATGCACCAGATGGAGCAAAGGCAGTAAACTGGTATGATGAAGAACTGAACAATGATCTCGGAGAAGTATTAAAGACACAGGATGAAGAAGAACGTACTGCATTATACGACAAGATTCTGACACGTATCAATGATCAGGCAGTTACAATACCGTTATATTATCCAAACCGTGATTATATCTATAACAATACCAGACTGACCAATGTGGAACTTGCACCGACAGCCTATGAAGGCATTAACTGGGGAACGCTGGATATAGTGGAGTAAAATATGTTTGAGGAAATCGAAAATAAGTGGACAGAAGATTCCGGTGATTATGATGACATGATCCAAAAACAATTGAGTAACAAAAGAACGGTATCTTACTGGACAAAAGAGCTGAAAAGACTTCTTGGACCTGAGCCCCTTCGTATTCTAGAAGTGGGCTGCGGCCCGGGGTTTATGAGTATCATAGCAGCGCGTCTGGGACATGAGGTAAGGGCAGTCGATGGATCATCAGGAATGGTAGAAAAAGCCAGAAGGAATATGCGGCAGTATCATCAGCAGGTGGAAATCTGTGAGGAAGATGGTGTAACTTTGCCATTGGAACAGGAACAAAGCTATGATGTGATACTTTCCAGAGATGCGGTGTGGACATTATATGATCCGGAAAAAGCTTTCAGACGCTGGAAGGCTGTATTAAAACCAGGTGGAAGGATCATTTATTTTGATGGGGACTATCGGACCGTCGAACCCACATTAAAAAATAAGATCCATATGAAAATTGCTGATTTTCTTATTTATGTTACAGAAAGAAAAACATATGGATCTGACGTGAAGGAAAACAGCGGAATTTATGAAAAGCTGCCATTTACATCGCAGAAGCGTCCGGAAGCGGACTTTCAGATATTAAAAAAGGTACGCTTTGCCAGGATCCAGATCAGAGAGAACCGCTGGCTAAACAGACCATGGACGATGGATTTCTGGAAATACGGATATCAGGGAAAAAAATTTATTGTAATAGCCACAAAGAAGGAGAAGTGACATGCAAAACGATAAGATTAAAGAGTACTGGGAAGGGGAAGCCGGTATTTACAGTGAGGGAATCAAAGCAGAATTGCAGAGTGAAACAGCAGAAAACTGGAAGAATCTGATTCTGGAGTATGCACCGGAAAAAGAGCATCTGGAAGTATTGGATGTAGGATGCGGACCAGGATTTTTTGAAATAACACTGGGAAAAGAAGGACATCATGTGACGGGGATTGACATTACTGAAAATATGATCCATGAGGCAAAGGAAAATGTAAAGGCGGCAGGTTTATCTGCGGATCTGATGACAATGGACTGTCACAATCTGAATTTTCCGGATGAGACATTTGATATGGTTATCTGCAGAAATATCACATGGACGCTGGACAATCCACAGAAGGCTTACAGGGAGTGGCTGCGTGTACTGAAAAAAGGTGGACGCCTTTTGGTGTCGGATGCTTGCTGGTATCTGCATCTTTATGATGAAGAAAAGAAAAAGATTTATGAAGCACATGATGCTACTATGTGGGAAAAATATGGAAGAGGTATCCATGCTCATGAAGATGTGGAAACAGGGAAAGAACTTAGCACTAAGCTGTTTATGAGTGACAAAAAGCGTCCTGCATGGGATCTGGATTACATGATGGAAATTGGATTTTCCAAAGTGTTTGCATTGCCAGATATCAGTGAGATTTCCAGAACATCTATGGAACGAGAACTGAATAAACTGACACCTCAGTTTTTGGTAGGTGGAGAAAAGTAAGATGAACCAGTTTTTTCGATTAGTATATTTTCTGAAATATGCAAAGAAGGAAACTGCAATCCGAATTTTACTGGGACTGGGCATAGTGGGTGCCCAGTTTTCCCAGACATGGTTTCTTGCAAAAATGGTTATAGCAGTATGCGAGAAGAGAGATATGAAAGAAATTCTACTGTGTTTTCTGGCAGAATTTCTTTCTCTTTTTATCAGAGCGAGTTTAATAAAGTATCAGGAATATTTTCTGAAAAAATATGCGGCAAAAGTGAAGAATGAGATCCGCAGTCAGATTCTGGATAAGATAATGGTTCTTGGCCCATCTTTTAAGAATGACCAGAGAACCGGAAATCTCCAGTCACTGATTACAGATGGCGTGGAATCGCTGGAAGCCTTTTTGACTCAGTATATACCACAGATTGCGGTGGTTGTTTTTACCACAATATTTATTACATCTTTTATGTGCCGCCTGGATCGGACGGTAGGTCTTCTGCTTCTTTTTATGTCGGCGGTGACGGTAATTGTACCGCATATATTTATGCCGGCAGTATCGGATGTAATGGTACTGTACTGGAAAGAATATGCACAGTTAAATGCACAGTATATAGATGATATGCAGGGGATGAGTACCTTGAAATCCTTGGGAGTCAGTAGAAAAGAAGGAAGAAGGCTGAAAACCCAGGCCATTGGATTTGCAGCAGAATCTATGAGGAATCTGGGAATATCACTTTCAGATTCTACATTAATTACGATCTGCATTACAGCAGGAACCAGTATCAGCATCCTGTTATCTGCCATTCATGTGGCACAAGGAAAGATTCCCTATGCAGTACTGATACAGGTTCTGTTTCTGGCGGGTGAATGTCTGAAACCGATGAATGATTTAAGTATTTACTGGCATAACAGTTATACGGGATTATCAGTTGCCGAGGAATTATTGTATGTTCTGGATTATCCGGTTTCGGAAAAAATAAAAGAAGATCTGCAGAATACAGGAATTGGGGAAAAGCCGGAAATCGTATTACAAAATCTGTCATTTCAATATGAAAAAGATGGCATCGATGTATTAAAAAATGTGGATATGGTGTTTGAGTCCGGCAAGGTTACTGCAATTGCAGGAAAGTCAGGATCCGGGAAATCCACAATTGTAAATCTGCTTCTTGGATTTTATGAAACTGAAAAAAACAGAATTCAAATCGATGGGAAGGCATTGGGAAGCTTCGAACCAGATTATCTGAGAAGTCGGATTTCGGTAGTGTTTCAGGATAGTTTTCTGTTTTATGGTACGGTAAAGGATAATATCCGGATGGCCAGACCAGAAGCATCGGATGCGGAGATCATGCAGGCGGCTATGTCGGCGAATGCCCATGAATTTATTGTAAACCTTCCAAATGGATATGACACATTGGTGGGAGAACGTGGAGCTACGCTTTCCGGAGGAGAAAGACAAAGAATTGCCATTGCCAGAGCAATCTTAAAGAATGCGCCAATTCTGATTCTGGATGAAGCAACTTCCAGTGTGGACTGCAAAAATGAGCAGGAAATACAAAATGCACTGAAAGAGGCTATGAAGGATCGCACAACTCTGGTGATCGCACATCGTATGACGACAATTGAAGATGCGGACCGGATTTATGTCATGCAGAATGGATGTGTAGAAGGATGTGGAACGCATGAGGAATTACTGCAGAAAGATCAAATTTATCAGAATCTGGTGAGGGCACAAAGTTATGAATAAAGAAGAACAGAAATTTACAAGACTGAAAAATGTCATACGGCTCTCGAAGAGGCTGAAAAAATATCGTCTGCGTATGGTGGCTGCAATTGCGGCAGGAGTGGGAAATCAGTTATCGATGGTGGCTGCATCTGTGCTTGGGGCATGGACAGTAGGTCTGGCAATTGATGGAAAACTGATGCAGAAACTGAATTATGTGATCGCGGCTACGATAGCAGTAATTATCATCCGGATTGTGTTTTACGTGTTGGAAATGTGGATTTGCCACGATGTGGCATTTAAGGTACTTGCTGATTTCCGAATACAGTTGTTTGATTCTATAGAAAGAGTGTCGCCGGCAATTTTGCTGAATATGCGTTCAGGACAGCTTGCATCCACATTAATGGGAGATGTGGAAATCATGGAATGGTTTTTTGCCCATACCTTTGGAAGTGTTCTGGTTGCAATTATTACACCTGTTATTTTGATGATTATTTTATGGCAGATACTTCCGATTCTGGATCTGGTAATGCTTCTTTTTGCAGTAACAGCGGTCATCATACCGATATGGATGAAAAAGAAAGCAGATGCACAGGGAAGAGAAGTCAGGGAAGCTCTGGCAGATGCCAATGCGGTAACGTTAGAAGGAGTGCAGGGGTTAAAAGAAATACTGACTCTGAATTATAGAACAGGATACGAGGAAAAGAACAGAGCATATCTGGAACATATGTATAAAAAGCAGTTTTCATACAGTAAACGGCTAGGTACAGAAGGAATGCTGCTTCAGATGGTACTTGGAGTATCCGGCCTAGTGGCGGCACTGATAGCGGCATGGTATGTAGGAAAGGACGGAATGGCAGTTTCCATGTATACAGTTATTGTGGTACTGTCTGCAATGATTCTGGGACCTGTCATTGAGGTCTGCAATACAGCAAGAAATTTTGGGTTGATTTTTGCAGCAGCAGACCGGATTTACCGGGTGCTGGAAGCAAAACCGCTGGTGCAGGATTCCGGAAATGATATCAATACAAAGGATCTGACACCGGAAATATGTTTTGAGAATGTAAGTTTCCGATACAGAGAGGATCTGGAGGCTGCTGTGGAAAATATTTCATTTCGGATTCAACCGGGGGAACATATAGCCATTGCAGGGGCATCCGGTGCAGGAAAAACAACTTGTATCCAACTGCTGCTTCGAAACTGGGATCCTGAAAAAGGATGTATCCGTATTGGAGGAAAAGATATACGAGACATATCTTTAAGGAGCCTGAATGAAATGTATGCCACGGTATTACAGGATGTGTATTTATTTCAGATACCGATTTTGGAGAATATTCGTCTTGGAAGAAGCAGTGCAACGGATGAAGAAGTAATGGAGGCAGCAAGGAAAGCATTCGCCCATGAATTTATTACAGAGCTTCCGGAAGGTTATCAGACGATTGCAGGAGAAGGCGGGGTAAAACTATCCGGTGGTCAGAGACAGCGTATAGCGATAGCAAGAGCACTGCTAAAAGATTCTCCGATTTTGGTCTTCGATGAAGCTGTATCCAATCTTGATACTGAAAATGAAAGAAAGATCCAGGAGTCGATAGAGCGAAGTGCCAAAAACTGTACGGTAGTGATGATAGCGCACAGATTATCTACAATTAAATCCGCGGATCGGATTATCTGTCTGGATCATGGAAAAGTGGTTGAGATGGGAACATTTAAAGAATTAATGAAGAAAAACGGATATTTAAAAAAACTGTTGGAAAATAGCGAAGAAATGAAATCAGGGCAAATGTCGAGTAAGAAACAGAATACATAAAAATAATCTGGAATGTTTGTGTG
>ENA-OZGU01001554-OZGU01001554.1-human-gut-metagenome-genome-assembly--contig:-NODE-1554-length-12630-cov-6.183141_pt1 | contig 12630 bp, 8 predicted proteins | sample MGYA00244662_ERZ653670 | MGnify/ENA primary metagenome ERZ653670 (study PRJEB26926, sample SAMN06165224) | human gut metagenome | biome: ENVO:00009003; feature: ENVO:2100002; material: ENVO:00002003...
GCAAAGGTAGAATCCTCAAAAATCATCCACAAGGTGGGGATTAACGGATACTTACGGTTCATCGACCCGCGAAGAGACGAAAATCCCGATGACGCATGGATGGTGCTGCGCGGCGCATCGGCTCCGAATGCCTACATCGGCTATGCGCCAGTCACCAATGCCGAATATGCCATGTTCAAGTCCGGATTTACTTACGATAAAGGGAAGGAGAACTATCCGGTCGTAAATATCACGATCGACGAGGCCGAAGCTTATTGCGACTGGCTTACGGCACAGGACAGGAAGCACATCTACCGCCTGCCGAGCGAGGAAGAGTGGATTCTCGGTGCCGGGCACATGCCCAAAGATGTCACCATGAACGCCAACCGCGTTGAATCCGGATTGACGGCGGTGGACACTTACAGTCAATCGACCGGTGCTTGCGGAGGTATCGACTTCTGGGGCAACTGCTGGGAATGGACCTCCTCGACCGATGCAAACGGACAGTATATCGTCAAGGGTGGCAGTTGGGATTCCAAACGCGACGATTGCCGCAGCGAGAAATCGGACGATGTGAGGAACGGTGCGCAGGGCTATGTCAATGTCGGATTCCGAGTGGTAAGAGTTGATTACTAACATCAAGTTTAGACGGATTCATTTCCCATGTAAGAATTCAAATGATGCAGTAATTAACAACCATAAAGGTTCTGCTTCCAGCAGGGCAACCGATAATCGGATTAGCCTATCCTTGAAATCAAAAAATCCAAAGTTTTCTGAAAAAAATGCCGACTTGCGGTCGCGGTGCGGTCGTGATGGAAAAATAAGAAAGGATAAAGCGCCTATTAATAGTGTTTTATCCTTTCTTTATAGTACCCGGAGCCGCATTTGAATATAGTAAATCCCATTAAATCGGAATAATTGGATATATGTGCAAATTTCACCATATTTCACTTATTTTCAGTATTATATATTCGCTCATTTGTTTTAATCCCTAAAAGGGCATTGAAGATTTTTCAGCATGTGTGGGGAAAATGTGGGGAAATACTCCTATCTTTGTCACAAGTCCCTAGATCTTGCTGAACCATGAAAGTAACCCTCATTCTCAAAAAGAGCGTCACCCGTTACGACACGGAGTCCCAAGCGACCATCTACGCGCGTCTGCGCGACGGCCGGCAACTCGATCAGGTCGCTCCGACCCGTCTTACGATCAATCCGAATCTTTGGGATGACAAGACCGAGCAGGTCAAGAGCAAAGTCGTCTGCGACGAGGCCATGCGCACCCGCTACAACAACGAAGCCCGCAGGCTCAAGACCTACATCGAGAGAGCCTATCAGAACCGCCCAGAAGAGACGGTATCGAAAGGTTGGCTGAAAGAGGCACTGGACCAATATTACAATCCGCAGAAGTACAACCTGGAGCAAGTATCTGCCATCAAACCGACCTTGACAGCGCTGTTCGACAAGTTTCTCGAGAAGCACCGGCTTTCGGAGGTTCGCAAGAAGAACTATCGCGTTATCAAGCGGGCTTTGCAGCGTTATGAACTCTACATTCGGGCTACCCAGATGGGAAAGGAGGACTTCACGCTGGATGTGGACCGGGTAACGGCCGACACCCTGCGGGACATCTGGAGCTTTCTGGAGAACGAATACCGCTACTGCGCCATCTATCCCGAGATTTACGAGGCCATTCCCGAGGCCCGCACGCCGCAACCCAGAGGAAAGAATACGTTATTGGATTGCTTCTCGCGTATCCGGACCTTCTTCTATTGGTGCAACACCCATAAGAAGAGCCGGAACCGGCCGTTCGATGACTTTCCGCTGGAGGAGTGCACCTACGGGACGCCGTATTACATCACCATCGAGGAGCTGCACCGAATCTACGCCACCAATCTAAAGCGCCATTCCCAGTTGGCCATCCAGCGGGATATCTTCGTCTTCCAATGCCTGATCGGTTGCCGGGTGGGCGACCTGCTGAAGATGACGAAATCGAATCTCATCGGCGGCGCCATCGAATACATTCCGCGTAAAACCAAGGAGGGACGTCCGCTGACGGTACGGGTGCCGCTCAACGCCATGGCCACGGAGATTCTTGCCCGGTATGAAGCCTGTGACGGCGACAAACTGCTGCCGTTCATCTCCGAACAGAAATACAACCTGGCCATCAAGCGGATCTTCAAGGCGGCCGGGTTGAAGCGATTGGTTACGGTCATCAACCCGACAACCCGCGAGGAGGAGAAGCGGGTGTTGTATGAGATTGCCTCGTCACACCTGGCGCGTCGGACCTTTGTCGGCAATCTCTACCGGCAAGTCAAGGATCCCAATCTGGTCGGTGCTCTGAGCGGGCACAAGGAGGGCAGCAAGGCCTTTGCCCGTTACCGCACCATCGACGATGAAATGAAAAAAGAATTAGTAAATTTGTTGTCATAAGAAGCTCGCTCAACGAGCCAATTACCAACTTCAAACAACTGCACCATGGGTCAGGCGGAATACGAAGCCTTCAAGGCAAAGCTGCGGGAGTGGATGGAGACCCATCCCGAAGAATATGCCGCATTCGAAGAGTCGATGAACACCCGGGATATGGCCGGGTGTCAGGCCGTATTGCTTCAGGCCATCGCCCTTATTCCGCAATATCGGAAGCTCGCGGCAGCCAAGGCCAACGAGGGGCTGTTCGACCATGTCGACGAGATCGAACAAGCCGCCCAAGACAACGACCTCGCCCGCAAACTGATTGGAGAGTGTGAGCAGCCGGTCGCCGGGTCGCCGGTTCCGGCAATGCTCTGCTGGCTCTACTTCGGAAAGAGTTTCGAACGCATGGTGGAGCATTGCGAAGAGTTGCGCCGATCTCCCGACCTGGGTTACTTCCAGAAGATCACCATGAGCGCCACGATCCGATTGCTGATTGCCCGTTCCATCAAACTGGGGCTTCGGACCCGGGAGGAGTGGAAAGCCCACCGCGAAGCCATGCGTCTGGCAGAAAGCGATCAGGTGCTGGATTGGGCCATGGAGGAGTCGTCGGACGACAGGAACGATTCAAAGCGCAAGCCGGGGCGTCCCGGAGCCACCCGCTCTCTGACGGAGATGTTCGCCCCGACGGTATCCCGCCCCGAGGAGTTGCGGCGTAGGATCGGGACGTATCTCCTCACCCGGCATACACAAACCGATATTGCCCGACTGAAGATCGCCCTCGAAGAGTTGCGTTATCTGACGCTCCCGATTCCAATCAAGCCGTTCCGCGACGCACTGCAGGAGGAATACGGCCGAGAGATTCGCATCGTTCACGAGCGCGGCATCCAGGAGGCATACAGCCGGCTGACCGAACCGCTGCTTGCCGGGAAATCGGTACGGGATCGAGGTCCCGAAGCCGTCGCCATTCGTGAAATCAAGGATTTTCTATCCGAAACGAACTCGTTTAATTCGTCCGAACCTGCCGCGAATTAAACGCTTAAAGTTCGTTCAATCAAGTTATTATATTTGCGCCGTCACTCGGATATCCGGGCGACGGCGTCGCTTTTTGTTCCGCCGGAAGCGCCGTCCCACCCGTGCGGAAACAGCAACTTATGAAAGACTTATTATCCATCCTCCGCGAAGCTCCCGGCAGCATTCGTCTGGAGGTAAGCGGCGAGGATCTGCTGGCCTTCTCCAGCAATCTGATCAATCGCGCCAAAGAGGAGTTGGCCACCCAGATCGCCAAAGCACGCAAGGTACGCTTCCTGACCAAGGAGCAGGTCAAGGAGCTGTGCGGCGTATGCGATGCGACGCTCTGGCATTGGAACCGGAAAGGGTATCTGAGGGCCGTCAAGATCGGCAACAAGATCCGATATCGCACATCGGATATTCAACGGATTCTCGGTGAGCGGGAGAGCAAATAGTCGATTGAGAATGCCGGGAAGATCCCCGGGCATTCGAATAGCAGAGGTAACAGAGGCAAGTTTGTGTTTTTGTCAGCCAAAAACCTGCCGCAAGGCCCTATCCCGATGGTCTCAACTTAAAAATTCCAATCCATGAACACACCGAAGAAAGGGGGCCGTCCGCCTTTGGGACGCGCCCGGAAACAGGAGTACCGCATCACTCTGCGGTGCAACACCGCCTGCAACTTCAAGCTCCGCGCCCTGGCCCGTGCGGCCAGCACCACGCGCACCGAGGTGCTGCGACAACTGATTCTCAACGGATCGGTCCGCGAGCGGCTGCGGAGTGAGCATCTCGAATGGCTTGCCCAACTCAAGGGTCTTGCCCGCAATCTGAACCAGCTGACCCGGCTGGCTCACGCCCAGGGATTCGCCGCCGTCGCAGCGCGACATGCGACGCTTCAGGCCGAGCTGGTGCGGATGATCGAAGCCCTGCGCCGTGATCGGTAAGGTCATTTCGGGAGGATCGTTCGGCGGCACGGTCGGCTATGTGATGAAGGAGCAGTCGCGCGTGCTGGAAGCACGGGGTGTCGAACCGCCCGGCGTACGGGAGATGGTCGAGGATTTCGAGGATCAGGCGCGCCTCAATCCCCGCCTGCAGCAGAACGTCGGACATATCTCCCTCTCGTTTTCGCCGGAGGACGCCCCGAAGCTCACCGATGAGCGGATGACACAAATTGCCCGGGAATACATGCAGAAGATGGGCATCACCGATACGCAATACCTTTTGGTGCGGCATCTCGACCAACCCCATCCCCATTGTCATCTGGTCTACAACCGGGTCGACAATCACGGGCAGACCATTCCCGACCGCAACATCAAGCTCCGCAATGCGAAGGTGTGCCGCGAGCTGACCGAACGCTTCGGACTGCATCTGGCTCCGGGCAAGGAGACCGTCCGGCGAGAACGGCTTCGTGAGCCCGACCGGACCCGGTACGAGATTTACGATACGATTCGGCAGGAGCTTCCCCGTTGTCGCAACTGGAACGAATTGCGGGACCGATTGAAGCGGCATGGCATCGAGACGATCTTCAAGCGAAAAGGGGCGCAGGGTATCATTGAAGGAGTTAAGTTCGCCCGTAATGGCTTTGTGTTTTCTGGCTCGAAGATCGACCGGGCCTTCAGTTTCTCGAAGCTGGATCGCCACTTCGGCCAGGTGCAGCAGCGGCACACAACCCTGATGTCGGGACTCAAGGCGGCAGCCGGGAGCTTCCGGGCTGCTTTTGCAGGTATGTTCGGAGGCGGGCGCTCCTTCTCTGCTGCGGGAGGTGGTGGAGGAGGCGGAGACCATGGTGCAGGAACGGTGTCGCTCGGCAGCGCCGGGTCGATACCGCTGCCGCCGTTCGACTCGCCATTTGCCCTTTCGCCCGAAATGATGCAACGGCGTGAAGGTGAGAGCCCCGAGGAGCATATCGCCCGCATCACGGCGCTGATCAACAAGGCGGCCGAGGCAATGGCCGTAGCCCTCATGGAGCGCAAGCGCCGCATGGAGGCACGCTCCCGCAAAATCGGATAACAACTAAAACACAAAAGACAATGAAAGAGAACACCCTGGAGCTCTCCTTCGAGATGTACGAAGAGTTGAAGGAGACTCTGATCAAGACGCTCCGCACGGAGTTGGCCGAAGTCCGATCACAACCGGCAGCAAGTATTGACACGGACGCAATCAAGCGGCTGCAGATTCGGATTCTGCAACTGGAGCAGACCCAGACAAGGGTAAGCGAGACACAGCAAGAACGGGGCCATCGGATCGAGCAACGGCTGCAAGCGATCTCCGAGCGGCAGGAGCAGATTTGCGAAGACCTCGGAGCGCAGATTTCGGAGATCGACGAGAAAGTGGCCGCGATGGAAATTCCCGAGGAGCTGCCGCCGCGGATGGTGCAGCACCGCTTCTCAGTCTCACTGGACGCAACCCGTAACTTCTGGCTCTTTATGTCGATGTTTATCGTGATTGCAGTGCTGTCTGTCGGGCTCTACATGGACTGGCGACCCGACCGCGGCCGGTATGACAACGACCTGAAGTATCGCTATGTGCTGATGAAGGGCGAGGCGTCGTCGAAACGGCTGTCGGAATTGGAGGAGTTGTTCGAGACTGAGCGGGACCAACGACGTATCGACTCGATGCGAAGTGATGTCGAGAAGTACGAGAAGCTGGTACGCAGAAGGGCGGCTCTCGACGAGCAGGCGCGGCTGAAAGCTCAAGAGGCCGAACAGCTCAAACGCGATGCTGCGAAGTTAAAAAACAAATAGCCCTTCCCTTTCTGGAGCAAAGATAAGCCGCCGGACGGACAACGCAAGGTCAGGACGAGTTGCCACAGGCAAACCTTGCGCAAATCCCTCCGGCGGCTTTGGCTTGTCGCTACCAAACGGGAAGGGCGAAATAAAAGGCAAAACTGAACAATCAGCGCTCTCCAGAATCGGCGGAAATTGCAACGCACTGTCAATAAAGAGGGCAACGACACAAAAATTTGGTACATTCTGAACGCTGTTACATACATTCCGGAGCACCGATCTTCCTTTTCTAAAATAATAGACGTATTTTTGTCCTGCAAAACAAGGAGATGAAGCAACAATTGGTCATATCGACTTCGATAGATCTGGTGAGAATCGCACCGGATCACGTTGTCTATTTTGCATCGGACGGAAACTATTCAACCATCGTACAGACCGACGGCGAGGTCCGCATGGTATCCTACCAATTGGGGCAAATCGAAAAGTTGATCAGTTCCCAACTCGGCAGCGAAGGTGCCGTCTTCATCCGCATAGGGAAAAGTCTGATCATCAATCGGTCATACATTTACTACATCAATATCCCGAAGCAAAAGCTGATCCTCTCGGACGTAAACACATTCAACCACACGGTGACGGCATCCAAGGAGGCTCTGAAACAGCTGAAGGAACTTTTGGAGAAGGAGGCCAGGTAAGTATGAAAGAATACAAGGATATCAAGGACGATCAGATCCGCATTATCGGTGAGGACGACAGAAAAAAGTCTCCTTTCCGACATCCCCGGGTGATCATTTTGGCTATATGTGTATTGTTACTGATTGGCGGAGGAATCCTGTTTGTAATAATGAATCGCGAAAAGGCATCGGAGACAGAACCCGAACCGTCCTATTTCGAACCGGAGGCGACACCCGAACCGATCGGAAGAGAATGGCTCGGTTCCCGGGTGGATTCCCTCGCAAAAGGATTCACCGAAATCAGGGACACGCTCATCAATGACATCCCCCTGCGAATCTATATTCCCCACAATGCAGAAATGTCCCTGCATATCGGGCGGATGAATCAACAGGATACGTCGGTAATATATACGGCCCAGGCCGCCGATGTACGCGCAGACAACGGAGGCATCGTCGGAGCCTTCGTACTGAAGGGAACCCCCCGTGCGTGGGGCTTGTCCAAAAAAGGATTTTGTGCATCCATTGATGGAGTGGTAACCGTGGGGGTTGCAGAAAACTCCCCCTTGTTTGAAGAGGCGACGGAGAAGGAGGGGTATTTTTTCCGCCAGTATCCGCTGGTCGACAACAGACAACTCGTTGAAAACGCACTCAAAGGAAAAGCCATCCGCCGGGGGATTTGCGACCGTATGGGTGAGATTTTCATGGTAGAGACCGGGACTCCCGAATCGTTACATGATTTTGCACAGGCATTGGTCGATCTGGGAGTCGATCATGCAGTCTATCTGGTCGGTTCGTCCGCCTACGGTTGGGCCATCGACCAGGAGGGCATCCGTCATGAGTTTGGCGATAACAACTATTATACCGGCCGCCGACGCATGCCCAAAAATACGAGCTACATCGTCTGGAGAAGGAAATAGGGCATAGGCAGGCAAGGCCAAATCGCTCGCATCGGCACACTTCGTACACCAATATATCGGTTTCGTACAGTTCGGGGCAAATGTCCGGACTGTACGATTTCTTTTTGTCAATTTTGTATGTGCAGCAACAAGGACAAACCATCAAAAACACATACAAAAGATGAGAAAAACACTACTACGACTGCTCGCTGTGACAATAGCGGCATCAGGATTGGCTGCCTGCGTCTCCGAACCGATGACTACACAGGAGGCCACCCGCTGGATTGCCGCCTACACGCCTGAACAGATCGACATGGCATCAAGGATCCGGATCGAAGCGACCGACTCCCTGCTGGCCCAGCTGGACACCCTGTGTCCGCTGGAAAATGTTTTCCGCTTCTCCCCCTCGATTCAGGGCGAGGCCGTGTATGCACAGGGCGGTCGGCATCTCGAATTCAGGCCCCGTCCCGGCGCCTTGAAGCCGGGAGAGAGCTATCGCTGTCATCTGGACATGGCTGCGCTGACGGGTATCGACACGCTGAAGGAGTTTGCATTCGAATTCCAGGTGGCTCGCCGCGAGGTCAAATTCAAGGAGGTTCGGGTCCGGATTGATCCGACAGACGGAGGAATGGTTCAGATCGAGGGTATTCTGAAATTCAGTTTCCAGCCCGGCAGTCTTTCGCCCGACAACTCACGGTTGAACTGCCGGGGCCAGCGGGCTGTTTCACAGATCCAGCCGACAGCCGATGCCCGGCAATACACCTTCCGCATCTCGGAAGTCCAACGGCAGGAGAAGGATTCCGAGCTGGAGATCGAATACGACGGCGCAACAGAGGGGTGTGACAAAATCGCAACGAAAGTTGTGATTCCCGGTCAAACCGAGTTCAAACTGCTGGGGGTCGAACGACACCAGACCGTACAGCCCTGTCTGGAGTTGGAGTTCAGCGCCCCGCTCGACGCCATGCAGGAGTTGGACGGGCTTGTTACGATCGACGGGATCGAATCCCTTCGCATCGAGCGCAGCGGAAACCGGGTCCGCATCTTTTATCCGAATAACGGGCTAAGGGATCTGGCGCTGCGGCTCTCCGAACTGATCCGCGCCGAGGACGGCCGGAGATTGCAGACCGAGGTCGTGCAACACCTGGAGCAGGAGGTGCTCCCTCCGGCCGTCGAGATTCCCATCAACGGGACGATTCTTCCCGATAGCCGAAATCTTTCACTGCCGTTCCGGGCCGTCAATCTGGCCGCGGTGGATGTCGAGGTGGTCAAGATCTATGCCGACAACGTGCTGACTTTTCTGCAGGAGAGCGAAATGGAGGAAACCTACGAGCTGCGCCGGGTCGGACGGCTGATCTACAGGCAGACCGTCCGGCTGGATAAAGACCCGTCGCTGGACCTTCACCAATGGCAGAACTTCTCGGTCGATCTGAATCACCTTTTCCGGCAGGAACGGGGCGCAATTTACAACATCCGGCTCTCGTTTCGCCAGGCCTATTCGCTTTACGACCGAGTCCAGGTAGCCCCGTTCGAAGTACAGAACGGTCTGACCCTATCGGACGAGGAGACCTGGGACAAACCCTGCGCCTATATCGGACGCCGGGCCCCGGATTATGATTGGGGTAAGTACGAATGGCGGGAGAGCGATGACCCGACGAAAGAGAGCTACTACATGTCGACGGCGCACATGCCTGAATACAATCTGGCCGCCTCCAATCTGGGGCTGATTGTCAAACGGGCAGACTCCGACCGCCTGTGGTGCACGGTCTCGGACATCATGACCGCCTCGCCGCTCGCCGGGATTCGCGTAACGGCCTATAATTTCCAGTTGCGGGAGATCGGCTCTACCTGCACCGACGAGCAGGGTTTTGCCGACTTCCGTACGGACGGGAATCCCTTTGTCATTACGGCATCCGACGGTGTATCCACCACGTTTCTGAAGATCAACGGCGCGTCAGAGCTCTCAACAAGCCGGTTTGATGTCGGCGGCAAAAAGACCCTGCAAGGGATCAAAGGCTTTATCTATGGCGAACGCGGAGTCTGGCGGCCGGGGGACGAGATATACCTCACACTGATCGTCGAAGATAAGCAGCATGCCCTTCCGGCCAACCATCCCGTGACGATGGAGCTCCATACCCCGGGCGAACAGCTCTACGACCGGCAGACGCTCACCCGCAGTGTCGACGGCATCTATGCCTTCCGAACAAAGACGGCCGAGGATGCACCGACCGGACAATGGGATGCCCGGTTCAAGGTGGGCGGGCTGACGTTCCACCACACCGTCCGCATAGAGACCATAAAGCCCAACCGGCTGAAGATCCATATATCTTCTCCGGAGATACTGCGCGGCGCATCGGATGCAGAGATCGGTCTCGACGCCCGTTGGCTGACCAGCCCCGTCGCAGCCGGTTTGCGGGCAAGTGTCGAAATGTCACTCTTCACGGATCCGCACCCGTTCGAACGTTACGACGACTACCGGTTTGCCAATCCGCTCTACGCGTTTTCGTCTTCCAGTCACGAACTGCTCTCCGGCAGGCTGGACTCCCTGGGGCAAATCACGAAGCAGATTCGCATTCCGGCAACCCAGCAGGCTCCCGGAGTGTTGCAGGCCAATCTGATCGCCCGTGTGGCGGAGGCCGGCGGCGATGAGAGCATCACCTCCCGTTCGGTCCGCTATTCACCATACGAAGCCTACGTGGGGATCCGGCTGGGCGATCGGGAGTTTGAAACCGATTGCGACCTGCATTTCCCGGTTATCGCGGTCGATCCCGATGGAAAGCCCCTCGATTCGCGCGAACTGGAATACAAGATCTATCGTCTCGACTGGAGCTGGTGGCAGGAGGGGTCGGCCGCGGAGTTAAGCCGTTATGTCCAGAGCGAATCCGCCCGGCCGGTGGCTTCGGGACGATTGAAAACCTCAGCGGGCAAAGCCGAAATTCCCTTTCGGATCGACTATCCCGCGTGGGGCAAATACCTCGCTTTTGTCCGCGATATCGGGAGCGGGCACGCCTCGGGCGGTGAAATCTACATCGACTGGCCCGACTGGCGCGGGCACTCGGGCAAGAGCGATCCGACGGCCGCAACCATGCTCTCGTTCGCTCTGGACAAGCGAAACTACGAAGTCGGCGACCGGGCAACGGTCTATCTGCCCCGATCGTCGGGTGGGAGGGTGCTTCTCTCGGTGGAAAACGGGTCACGCGTGCTGTCGCGCCGCTGGGTGCGTCTGTCGGGCAAGGAGGAGACCGCCTATAAATTGCAAGTAACCCAGGATATGGCACCCAATTTCTATGTGCACGCCACCTTGTTGCAGCCGCACGCCCAGACCGTAAACGACCTGCCGATCCGGATGTACGGCGTGGAGGGTGCCGAGGTCATTGACCGTCGCACGATTCTTCACCCGCAGATCGAGGTCGCTGATGAGATCCTTCCCCAGCGGGAATTTGCGATCCGGATCCACGAACGTGACAACAAGCCGATGAGCTACACGCTGGCCATCGTGGACGAGGGGCTGCTGGACATCACGGCATTCAGGACCCCGCAGCCGTGGCAGGCCATGAATCGCCGCGAGGCACTGGGCGTCCGCACCTGGGACATGTTCGACGATGTCATCGGTGCATACGCCGGAAAGTTCCCCCCGATCCTGAGCGTCGGCGGAGACGAGGCCATCCGCGAGGCCGCCGGCAAGGAGAAACGATTCAATCCGGTGGTGAAATTTCTCGGGCCGTTCACCCTGAACGGCGGCACGAAAACCCACCGGATCACGCTGCCGATGTACGTCGGATCGGTCCGCGTGATGGTGGTGGCGGCCCATGCCGGCAGTTACGGAAGCACCGACAAGACGGTGACGGTCCGTTCTCCGCTGATGCTGCTGCCGACGCTGCCCCGGATGCTTGCGTGCGGCGACCGGGTTCGCCTGCCGGTGAATCTCTTTGCTTCGGACAAGGCGCTGGGCGACATTCAGGTAAACATCGAGACCGAAGGTCCCGTTTCCGTCGTCGGAGGGCGTGCCCGAACGCTGCACTTCGCCTCCGCCGGAGAAAAGATGGTCGATTTCGAACTGTTGTGCGACCGACAAAAAAGCGGACAGGCAAAAATCCGCATATCGGCACGGGACGGCGGGCATTCGGTGAACGAAACACTCGCCATCGAGGTGCGGAATCCGCAGCCGCTGGTTACGACGGTAGAAAGCCGAAGCGTGCGGAGCGGAGTGATCGACCGGTTTTCATGGCGGGGGCTGGAGGATGGGAGCGTCCGCATGGAGATCGCAACGATACCGTCCATCCCGTTCAGCGGAGCCTTCGCCTTTGTGACCGATTACGGACACTTCTGCACTGAACAGCTCTCGGCAAGGGCCATGTATCTGCTTTATGCCCGGCGGTTCCTGCTCGAGAGCGAGCAGCGCCTGGCTGAAGAGACGTTACCCGACATCTTGAAAAACATCCTGTTACGCCAGCTTCCCAACGGCGGATTCGCCTATTGGCCGGGATACTCCGATGCCCACCCGTGGGTTACCTCCATGGCCGGGGAGGTGATGGTCGAAGCCCGCCGGCAGGGGTTTGCCATCGACCGGAAGGCTATCGATCGCTGGGCCGCCTATCAGACAACGGCAGCGCGCGATTACCGGCACACGACGGTCTGTGCGGCCGATCTGGTACAGGCCTATCGACTTTACACGCTGGCTTTGGCCGGAGACATGCCTTCGGCCGCCATGAACAGGCTGCGGGAATCCCGGAATCTGTCGCGGCAGGCGCTGATGCGTCTGGCGGCCGCCTATGCACTCGCGGGACGGGGCGACGTCGCGGCAAAGCTGCTCGAAAAAGCCGACGAAGCCCTCCGGATCTCCGGCAATTACGAAACCTTTTACAGTCCGCTGCGCGATCTGGCCATGGAGGTAGAGACCTGGGCTCTGCTCGGAGAGGGCAATCGGGCGGCAGCTGCAGCCCGTGATCT
>ENA-OZGU01001564-OZGU01001564.1-human-gut-metagenome-genome-assembly--contig:-NODE-1564-length-12555-cov-4.927440_pt1 | contig 12555 bp, 8 predicted proteins | sample MGYA00244662_ERZ653670 | MGnify/ENA primary metagenome ERZ653670 (study PRJEB26926, sample SAMN06165224) | human gut metagenome | biome: ENVO:00009003; feature: ENVO:2100002; material: ENVO:00002003...
CATATAAAACGGAAAATTATGTCCGAGAATTACACCGGCACCTGTATACATCATAAGAAGCGGCCAGATCTCTGCCTGTGTTTTCCCATAGATGAAATACGTTGCTGCAACAGCAAGCACACACTTAAAGCAATCCCCCAGAAATGTAATTGCTCCTGCCTTCCATCCCATCGTGCGCAGTGCATTGGTAGTTCCTGCATTCCCGCTTCCTTCTTTTCTAATATCTACGTGCTGCGTCTTCCCATAGAGATACCCCGTCTGCAGCAATCCGAACAAATAACCGATCGCCACACATATGATGCGTTCCATACTACTGATCTTTCTCCTTTCTCTCCCGGATAAAGAACCGAAGAGATGTGCCTTTAAAGCCAAAGGCTTCACGAATCTTATTTTCCAAATATCTTGTATAGGAAAAATGCATCAATTCCTTGTCATTAACAAAAATCACGAATGTTGGCGGTTTTACCGACACCTGTGTAATATAATACAATTTCAGACGTTTTCCTTTATCAGACGGTGGCTGCTGCATCGCAACTGCCTCTGACATGATTTCATTTAACACTCCCGTTGCCACGCGAAGCGTCTGGTTGGCGATGACCATATCGATCATATCATAGAGCTTAGGAAGTCTCTGTCCGCTCTTTGCAGATACATACATGATCTCCGCATAAGGCATAAAGGACAACACTCTTCGCACTTCTTTTTCGTACTCTCTCATGGTCTTGTCATTTTTCTCAATGGCATCCCACTTGTTTACTACGACAATGATTCCCTTTCCTCTTTCGTGAGCGATTCCTGCAATCTTAGCGTCCTGCTCGGTAACACCTCCCACTGCATCGATCACGACAAGCACTACATCAGCTCTCTCTACTGCTGTTACAGTACGGATGATACTGTATCGTTCAATCTCTTCTTTGATCTTATTCTTTCTTCGAAGTCCGGCTGTATCGATAAACACGTATTCTCTTCCGTCGTGTACAATATCCGTATCAATGGCATCTCTCGTTGTTCCGGCCACATCAGAAACAATCACCCGGTCTTCTCCCAGAAGCTTGTTGATAATGGAAGATTTTCCTACATTCGGTTTTCCTACGATCGCAACTCTCGGACGTTCATCTTCCTCTTCTTCTCCACTTTGCTCCGGAAAATACTCCGCCACTGCATCCAGCATATCACCGATTCCCAGTCTGGAAGCTGCGGATACCGGATGCGGATCACCGATTCCAAGATTGTAGAATTCATACACATCCGGCATGAATTTCTCAAAGCTGTCCACTTTATTTACAACTAATACAATTGGTTTTCCCGAACGTCTGAGCATATCTGCTACTTTGGAGTCTGCGTCAACAAGCCCTTGTCTTACATCTGTGATAAATACGATCACATCTGCGGTATCAATGGCAATCTGTGCCTGCTCTCTCATCTGGGACAGAATCACATCCTTACTCTCCGGCTCGATACCTCCGGTATCTATGAGCGTAAATTCTTTATCCAGCCAGCTGGTATCTGCGTAGATCCGGTCTCTGGTCACTCCCGGAGTGTCCTTTACGATGGAAATCTTCTCTCCAGCCAGCACATTAAAAAGTGTAGATTTTCCTACATTTGGCCTTCCTACAATGGCCACTACTGGTTTACTCATTCTAATTCTCCTATCCTAATACTGCGTCAATAAAATCTTGTCCGCTTGATTTTACAATATCCACCGGCACTTGTAAAGCATCTTTCACGTCCTGAAGCGTTACATCATCCAGAAAATCCTGCTCTTCAATCCGAAGCATATTGCATGGAAGTAACAATTTCTCTCCTAATGCCTTCCCCTTTAGCTGACCGATAAGATCCTGTCCGGTAATCAGACCGGAGACCGTAATTAACTCCCCGAAGAAATCATTTCGTATTCCATAGACATGAAGCTTACTTTTCGGATATTTCTCCATGATCCGATCCGCCATCCTCTGGATATAAGGATAAGCAAGGAATCCCGTCGCTATGGAGACTTCACGGTCTCTCTCGTCTCCATTTAATCTTTCATATCCTTCTTCAAATTCATTCGTAAGGAGGCGGAGCATTCCTACACCATTTTCCAGCTGCAAATATCCATCGTAACGCTCTTCTTTCGGAAGCTCTTCCTCTGCCAGAATATACCACTCATCTCCTCCGTGGATAAAGTGGATTCCGAATTCTTCGTATGCTTTCTTCTGCCATTTGTGGATAATGTAAAGAACCTCTTTGGCATCTTCTTTCGTAAATGGAAGAAGGGGATACAATCCGTCTCTGTATTTACTAAGTCCTACCGGCACAACCGATACGCTCTGAAGCTGCGGTGCATACTTCATCAGATCCCGAATGCTTCTCTCCAGCTCTTCTCCGTCGTTAATTCCTTTACAGAGTACGATCTGACCATTCATCGTAATGCCACCCTCATACAGCCTGTCCACCTTCTTCAGCGCCTCTCCCGCAAAACGGTTGTGAAGCATCTTACACCGAAGTTCCGGATTCGTCGTCTGAAACGATACATTGATCGGCTCCAGATGATACCGGACAATCCGGTCAATATCGTGATCACTCATATTGGTAAGCGTCACATAATTCCCCTGAAGGAAAGAAAGTCTGGAATCATCATCTTTAAAATACAATGTTTCACGCATATCTTTTGGCATCTGATCGATAAAGCAGAAGATACATTTATTCCTGCAGGAACGGTACTCATCCATCAGTCCCTGTTCAAACTCAATCCCCAGATCTTCCTCGTATTCTTTCTCAATCTCCAGTTCCCACTGTTCTCCGTCCGGCTTCTCAATAAGAACGGTCAGATATTCCTCATTTGCAAGAAAATGATAATCAAAAACATCTTCGATCTCCTGATCATTGATCGCAAGAAGCTTGTCTCCTGCAGAAATCTCCAGTTCCTCTGCGATACTGCCCGGAAGAACATCTTTTATAATATGTGTATGTGTCATAAAAATCTATTTCCTCTCTTTGACTCAACTGCTGACTTGAATTGCACTTTGTGCAATTATTATACTCCGTGCGCAAAAAAGGAAGCGCTCGTTAGAGCATTTACTTTTCAAGCCGGAGATTGTCTGGTATAATCTGCCACACTTGTGGCAGCAAGTCATTTATGACTTGAATTGCACTTTGTGCAATTATTATACCCCACATCTTGAAATTAGTCCAACCTAAACATTGACCTTTTGCTATGATTAATGATATAAATAATTATATAGCATTTTAAAATAATAGTTTAGGAGATTGTTATGCCAAACATTAAATTAATGGAATCGGCGCTTCCGGTTGCGCCGCTGAAGATCGCAGCTTTAGACAGCTGTATCGATCTTGGAAAAAAGGTAAATGACTACATTGTAACATTCAGACAGGATTCACTTAAGAAATATCTGGATTCCCCATTATTTTCTACGTATAAACAGGACAACTATCTGATTGACTGTCAGTGTCCTCGTTTTGGAAGCGGAGAGGCAAAAGGAATCCTTGGTTCTTCTATCCGCGGAAAAGATTTATTTGTCATGGTTGACGTATGTAACCACAGTTTAACTTACACGGTTAACGGACATTTGAATCATATGTCACCGGATGATCATTATCAGGATCTTAAGCGTGTGATTTCTGCTGCTAACGGAAAGGCTCATCGTGTGAATGTGATCATGCCATTTCTCTATGAAAGCCGACAGCACAAACGTACAAAGAGAGAATCTCTGGACTGTGCTTTTGCCCTGCAGGAACTGGTCGATATGGGTGTCAGCAATATTATTACTTTTGACGCTCATGATCCACGTGTACAGAATTCTATCCCGCTTCACGGATTTGACAACTTCAATCCACCTTATCAGTTTATGAAGGCTCTCCTCCGCGCCGAGCCAAATCTTAAAGTGGACAAGGAACACCTTATGATCGTCAGTCCGGATGAGGGCGCTATGCACCGTGCAGTTTACTTCTCAAACGTTCTCGGTGTGAATATGGGTATGTTCTACAAACGCCGTGACTACTCTACCATCGTAAATGGAAAGAACCCGATCGTGGCTCACGAATTCCTCGGTGACGATATGCACGGTAAGAATGTAATTGTTATTGATGACATGATCTCTTCCGGTGAAAGTATGCTGGATGTTGCCAAAAAGATGAAAGACCGCGGAGCAGACCGTGTATTTGTCTGCACAACATTCGGACTTTTCACAGACGGTTTTGAGAAATTTGATGAATTTTATGCAAATGGTTACATTGACCGCGTGATCACAACAAACCTTACATATCTTCCGGCTGAAGCTTACGAAAAGCCGTATTTTGTTGTTGCTGATATGAGTAAATTCATTGCATTGATCATTGATTCCTTTAACCATGATATTACAATGAGTTCCGTTCTCAATCCAACAGACAAGATTCATCGTCTTCTGGAACGTTACAAAAACGCTTAACAATATAAGGACGAAAAAAAGGTGCCTGCAAAGTCATGGGATTGACTTTGCAGGCACTCTTTTGTTTGTCATACTCTCTGTACCGTTTATTTGATAACTTCCCTTAAGCTGCCGAACTATTTACGTGTCATATATGTTGTCAAAGCGGTGTCTTCTGTAAGTAATTCTTTTAATACAGAAACTAACTTTGCCATTACTTTTCCCTTCTTTCCTTCAATGATCTTCCATCCGTTAAAAGATTAACATTTTGTTTCACCTTTGTAAAGGGTAAAAATCAACAAAGATAGCATCTGTTTTTTGTCTATTATTTAACGCTTTGTTTCAGTGATTTAAAAATCCGTATATCTTCCTCCATTTTCCAAAGTAACTCCCTTGGCAGCGGCAAGCTCCGATACTGTAACAAGCTGATAACCTGCCTCCTGAAGCTTCGGAATTAATTGAAGTGCCGCATCAACGGATTCCGTATGGATATCGTGAAGGAGAATGATATCCCCGTCATCAACATTGTTCATTGTAGTCTCGATCGTCTTCTGGGCATTTCTCGTCTTCCAGTCCAGCGTATCAATGTTCCATAGGATCATCGGCATTCCAACCGTCGACTTCAAAGTATCACTGATTGCCCCGTACGGTGGCCGCATAACGGTTGCTCCCTCTCCTGCTATCTGGGCAATTCCGGCATTTGTTTTGCCAAGTTCATCTGTAATTCCCGCCACACTTGCCTTGGCAAGATTTTGATGACTGTACGAGTGGTTTCCGAGTTCACAGCCGATCTCTTTCATTTTTTTCACTACGTCCGGATAACTCGAAACCTTCTGACCCAACATGAAGAACGTAGCATGTGCATTGTATTTTTCAAGCTGCGCCAGCAATTCGCCGGTTCGTTTTCCCGGTCCATCATCGAAAGTAAGCGCCACCATCGGTTTCTTCGGATCAATACTACTCTCTTTTTTAGACACTAACTCACCCTTTTTATTAAACTCACATTCTGCCAACCCGACTTTCTGTTTACCGGTTGCCATCTTGCCGTCCGCCGTAAAATAATACGTCTTCCCTTTTATCTCCTGCCAGCCGATGAGGGCAGCGCCATTTTCACCCATGTAATATTTTCCATTATCATCCTTTTGCCAGCCGGTCTGCATAACACCTTTTTTGTCAAAGGCATATGTCCCACCGCCGATTTTATGAATTCCAACAGCTTTATTCCCATCCGCATCAAAATAATACGTCTTTCCTTTGGACACTACAAAATCTTCTGTCACATAGCTTCCGTCATATTTTTTGAATTTCTTTCCTTCCCACTGTCCGATCGGGTTCTGTACGACGATCTTGCCCGGTTTTAATGTAAGCTTTACTTTTCTCTTCCACTCACCGTCTAATTTTTTCTGAATCTCCTTATCAAATACAACCTCTGTTTTATAACTTCCTTCCGCTGTCGGATCTGCTTTCGTCTTGATGGTATAGCCCTTTCCGGCTTCCAGATCCTTAAAAAAGTTCTCAACTGTATACTTCTTCCTTTTATCTAAGACAATCTTCTTACTGTCCTTCTCCGATAATTTCACTCGAAGCTCCGGCAGTTCTTCCCCTTGTTTAATTGTAACGACCGACGCCGTAACCGTTGCTTTTGCAATATGATTTATGATTACAAAGGCAAGTGCGCCGACAGCTAAAATTAAAACTGCTGCCAAGGAAAGAATCAGAAGTCGTCTTTTTCTGTCTTGTCTTGTCTTTTCTTCTTTAATTTTTCCCATTGCACTTTATCTCCTCTATTGCGATGTCTCAGTATGCCTTATCATTATAACTTTGTTCGACATATTTCGCAATGAAGATAAATGTAAATAATTCTTAAGATTCATTTAAAAATGCGTCTAAGATATTACACGAATTCGTAATACTTCCTCTACGGTTCCAAGCTCTTTGATCACATTTTCAGAGACTGCAGAGTCAATATCGATCATGGTATATGCATATTTCCCTTTACTTTTGTTCGTCAGATCCGCAATATTCATATTGTCGTCTGCCAGAATCTTTGTAAACTGTCCGATCATATTCGGTACGTTGTGATGAAGAAGCAAAATTCTTGTATTATTTCCGCGAAGTCCCATATCACAGTCCGGATAATTGACGGAATTTTTAATATTTCCATTTTCCAGATAGTTTTTAATCTGACTTGCAGCCATAACTGCACAGTTGTCTTCCGACTCTTCTGTAGATGCTCCCAGATGTGGAATTACAATGGCTCCTTTGACACCTGCGATCTGAGGTGTCGGGAAGTCTGTCACATAATGCTTCACATGTCCGGATACAAGGGCATCGACCATTGCTTCTTCTTCTACTAACACATTTCTTGCAAAATTCAAAACAACAACACCTTTTTTCATAAGACCAAGCGCATCTTTATCGATCATGTTCTTCGTGGCATCTGTTGCAGGCACATGAATGGTAATATAATCACAATCTTTATATATTTCATCCACTGTCTTTGCATGACGGATACTGCGTGACAATCTCCATGCGGAATCTACAGAGATGTATGGATCGTATCCATAGACTTCCATTCCAAGATGCGTCGCTGCATTTGCCACCAGCACGCCGATAGCGCCAAGCCCGATCACTCCAAGCTTCTTTCCTTCCAGCTCGCAGCCGGCAAAAGCTTTTTTCGCTTTTTCTGCATCTTTGGCAATATTTCCGTCTTCCTCATTCTCCTGTACCCAGTTGATTCCACCGATGATATCGCGGGAAGCAAGAAGCATCCCTGCCAGAACCAGCTCTTTTACGCCGTTTGCGTTAGCCCCGGGCGTATTAAATACAACAATTCCTTCTTCCGCACATTTTTCAAGATGAATATTATTTACTCCTGCTCCTGCTCTCGCAATTGCTTTCAGTTCTTTGGCAAACTCCATCTCTTTCATATTAGTGCTTCTGACGAGAATGGCATCTGCTTTTTCCGGTTCGCTCACCGGTACATACTCTTCTGTAAATGTTTCCAATCCCACCTGTGAGATTGGATTCAGGCAATGATATCGATACATAATTATAAATTCTCCTTCTCAAACTGCTTCATAAATTCCACTAAGGCTTCCACCCCTTCTATCGGCATGGCATTGTAAATACTTGCTCTCATTCCGCCTACACTTCGATGTCCTTTTAAGTTTTTAAATCCGGCTTTGTCTGCCTCTTTTACAAACTTGGCGTCCAGTTCCTGATCTCCTGTGACAAAAGGAACATTCATAAGAGAACGATCTTTTTTGGCAACTGTTCCGTGAAACATCTTGCTTTCGTCCAGATAATCATAGAGAAGCTTCGCTTTCTTCTCATTATATTCCTTCATTGCTGTAAGACCACCCTGTCTCTTCAGCCACTGAAAGACTTTTCCGCAAATATAAATACCATAAGCAGGCGGTGTGTTATAAAGTGATTTTGCATCCGCATGAGTCTTATATTTCATCATTGTCGGTGTTCCCGCAAGAGTATCCTCTGTGATGAGATCCTCCCGGATAATCGCGATCACCACGCCTGCAGGTCCGATATTTTTCTGTACTCCTCCGTAGATCACACCATATTTTGTCACATCTACAGGCTCAGACAGAAAGCAGGAAGATACGTCTGCTACAAGTGTCTTTCCCTTTGTATTCGGAAGTTCCTGAAATTTTGTTCCGTAAATCGTATTGTTCTCACAGATATACACATAATCGGCATCTTCGGAAACCGGAAGATCGCTGCAGTCCGGAATATAAGAGAACGTCTCGTCTTCTGACGATGCGATCACACGCACCTCTCCATATTTTTCCGCTTCTTTTGCTGCTTTCTTCGCCCACTGTCCGGTCACAATGTAATCCGCCTTCTGATTCTTCATCAGATTCATTGGAATCATGGCAAATTGCAGAGATGCACCTCCCTGTAAAAATAACACTTTATAATGATCCGGAATATTCATTAATTCGCGCAAATCTGCCTCTGCTGTATCGATAATCTCCTGGAAGGTCTGGGATCGGTGACTCATTTCCATTACTGACATGCCACTTCCTCTGTAATCCATCATCTCTTCTGCTGCCTCTCGTAACACCTCTTCCGGCAACACTGCCGGACCTGCTGAAAAATTATACACTCTTCCCATTTGCTGTCCCTCCATGTTTCTTCAAATTTTATTCTTTCTCTTTCCTATCTTATTCCCGCTGTTCTAAATCTTTCTCATCAAATACTTCATTGATGGCTGCGCCCGGCGCTACCATTGGCCAAACTTTATCGTCACATCCGATCTGACAATCGATCACGACCGGTTTTCCAAGTGCCAGTGCTTTTTTGAATCCTTCTGCAAATTCTTCCTTCGTTGTTACCTTGATTCCTTCTGCACCCATAGCTTCTGCCAGTTTCACAAAATCTACTGCGTCATTTAATACCGTTGCGGAATAACGCTGTCCGTAGAACAGATTCTGCCACTGGCGCACCATACCGAGTACGTGGTTATTGACAACCACCTGAATAACCGGAATCTGGTGCCGCACTGCGGTAGCGATCTCATTCATATTCATTCGGAAACATCCGTCTCCTGCAATATTTACGACAATCTTATCCGGTCTTCCCATTTTTGCACCGAGAGATGCACCAAGACCATAGCCCATCGTTCCAAGGCCACCGGATGTTAAAAGTGTTCTTGGTTTTGTATATTTATAATACTGAGCTGCCCACATCTGATGCTGTCCTACTTCTGTAGAAATGATAGCCTCTCCATTTGTCTGGCGATAAATTTCTTCTACAATATAAGGACCGGTCAGAATATCCTGATGATAAGTCAGTGGATATTTCTCCTTATATTCCATAATTTTCTGAACCCATTCTTCATGGGACTGCTGCTCTAACTGTTCATTGATCTTGTGAAGCACAACGTTCAGATCTCCGACTACTCCATCCGTGATCAGTACATTTTTATTCATTTCTGCAGCGTCAATGTCAAACTGCAAGATTTTTGCATTCTTTGCAAATTTCTTCGCATTTCCTGTCACGCGGTCACTGAATCTTGCGCCAAGTACGATGAGAAGATCACATTCGCTGACTCCGTAATTGGCTGTTTTGGTCCCGTGCATGCCAAGCATTCCTGTATATAATGGATCGGTTCCCGGGAATGCTCCTTTTCCCATCAGGGAATCGGTAACCGGCGCATCTACCTTCTTAACAAATGTTCTGATTTCTTCACTTGCACCGGAGAGCACAGCTCCGCCTCCGATGAAAACGTAAGGTTTTTTTGATTTTTTGATCATTTTGACTGCATTTTCAATATCTTCTTCGCAGACATTCTCCGAAGGAACCACCGGCTGAATCTCTTTCTTCTGATACTCCGTCTTATTTGCTGTCACATCCTTAGGGATATCGATGAGCACCGGCGCCGGTCTTCCTGATTTTGCGATTACAAATGCTTTGCGGATGGTATCTGCCAGATCTTTAACATCCTTGACAATAAAATTGTGTTTGGTGATCGGCATTGTGATACCTGCAATATCTATTTCCTGGAAGCTGTCTTTTCCAAGGAGCGATACTCCTACATTACAAGTGATTGCAACGATCGGAATGGAGTCCATATAAGCGGTGGCAATTCCTGTCACCAGATTGGTAGCTCCCGGTCCGCTGGTAGCAAAGCAGACACCCACTTTCCCGGTTGCTCTTGCATAACCGTCTGCCGCATGAGATGCCCCCTGCTCATGGGATGTCAAAATATGGCGGATTTCTTCACTGTGCTTATATAATTCATCATATACATTTAAAATCGCACCGCCCGGATAACCGAATACGGTATCTACCCCCTGCTCTTTCAAACATTCTATTACGATCTGTGCTCCTGTTAACTGCATATTTTTCCCTCTCTTGCTTCTTAATTCTTTGGTACTTCCAAGATTGCACCCCTGTTACCGGATGTCACCAGAGAAGCATATCTTGCCAGATATCCGGTCTTAACCTTTGGCTCTTTCGGTGTCCATGCCTGTCTTCTCTTTTCCAGCTCTTCATCTGAGACTGCTATTTCAAGCTTCAGATTTGGGATATCGATCTTAATAATATCTCCCTCTTCTACAAGAGCGATAGGACCTCCCACTGCTGCTTCCGGGGATACGTGACCAATGGAAGCACCTCTGGAGGCGCCGCTGAATCGTCCATCTGTGATAAGCGCTACACTGGAGCCAAGTCCCATTCCTGCAATGGCAGAAGTCGGATTGAGCATTTCTCTCATACCCGGGCCTCCTTTTGGTCCTTCGTAGCGGATTACGACCACATCCCCTTCTTTGATCTGTCCGCCTTTAATCGCGGCAATTGCATCTTCTTCGCACTCAAACACTCTTGCCGGACCTTCATGCACTAACATTTCATCAACCACTGCGGAACGTTTTACAACGCTTCCATCCGGAGCAAGGTTTCCCTTTAATACTGCCAGACCTCCTGTTTTAGAATATGGATTTTCCACAGGACGGATGACTTCCGGATTCAGATTGACCGCGTCTTTGATATTTTCTCCCACCGTTTTTCCGGTAACTGTCATACATTCGGTGTGCAGAAGTCCCAGTTTATTTAACTCATTCATCACAGCGTATACGCCGCCAGCTTCGTTGAGATCTTCCATATGAGTCGGACCTGCCGGAGCCAGATGACAGAGATTTGGCGTACGTTCGCTGATTCCATTTGCAAAATCAATCTCAAAATCCATACCGATCTCGTGAGCGATCGCCGGAAGATGAAGCATGCTGTTTGTGGAACATCCAAGTGCCATATCTACAGTTAAGGCATTTAACATAGCCTTTTCTGTCATGATATCTCTCGGACAGATGTTTTTCTCCCACAGCTCCATGACTTTCATACCTGCATGCTTCGCCAGACGGATACGTTCAGAATAAACTGCCGGAATGGTACCATTTCCGCGAAGTCCCATTCCAAGCACCTCCGTCAGACAGTTCATACTGTTTGCGGTATACATACCGGAACAGGAACCGCAAGTCGGGCAGACTTTATTTTCAAATTCCACAAGTCCTTCGTCAGATAAAGTTCCTGCTGTATTTGCTCCCACAGCCTCGAAAATGCTGGAAAGGCTTCTCTTCTGCCCTTTTACATGACCTGCCAGCATAGGACCGCCGCTGACAAACACAGTGGGAATATTCAGTCTTGCCGCTGCCATTAAAAGTCCGGGAACATTCTTGTCACAGTTCGGCACCATTACCAGTGCGTCAAACTGATGAGCCATTGCCATACATTCTGTAGAATCGGCAATCAAGTCTCTGGTAACCAGAGAGTATTTCATACCCACATGGCCCATGGCAATTCCGTCGCAGACTGCAATAGCCGGAAACACAATCGGAGTGCCTCCTGCCATAGCCACACCCTGCTTCACTGCATCTACTATTTTATCCAGGTTCATATGTCCCGGAACAATCTCATTATAAGAGCTTACAATACCAACCAGGGGACGCTCCATCTCCTCATCTGTCAGTCCCAGGGCCCGAAAGAGTGAGCGGGCCGGCGCCTGCTGCATCCCTGATTTCGCATTATCACTTCTCATTGCTGCATATCCTCCTTCTGTCTTGCGCTTGATCCGCTGTATTTTCTATGCTACTAAAGTATCTGTTTTTCTGAATAGCTGCACTTACTCAATATATCCGGCAATCAGCTCGCCCATCCGGGTAGTTCCTACCAGGGTACAGCCCTCTGCCATAATATCGCTGGTTCGATAGCCCTCTGTAAGCGCCTTCTGCACAGCCGCCTCAATAGCATCTGCCTCCCGATCCAAGTCAAAGGAGTAACGAAGCATCATGGCTGCTGAAAGTATCGTTGCAATCGGATTGGCAATGTCCTTTCCTGCAATATCCGGTGCTGAGCCGTGACTGGGCTCATACATGCCAAATTTTGTCTCATTTAAGCTGGCTGAAGAAAGCATTCCAATAGATCCGGTAATCATGCTGGCCTCATCTGATAGAATATCGCCAAACATATTCTCTGTCAGAACTACATCAAACTGCCCCGGATTCATCACCAGCTGCATTGCACAGTTATCAACCAGCATATGCTCCAGCTTCACCTCCGGATAATCCGCTGCAACTTCTTCCACAACCTTTCTCCACAGACGGGAAGAATCCAGCACATTCGCCTTATCCAC
>ENA-OZGU01001570-OZGU01001570.1-human-gut-metagenome-genome-assembly--contig:-NODE-1570-length-12515-cov-11.090530_pt1 | contig 12515 bp, 11 predicted proteins | sample MGYA00244662_ERZ653670 | MGnify/ENA primary metagenome ERZ653670 (study PRJEB26926, sample SAMN06165224) | human gut metagenome | biome: ENVO:00009003; feature: ENVO:2100002; material: ENVO:00002003...
TTCTTCCATGTGAATTTCGAATTTGAGAAGTGTCAACTTATTCAGTACACTACAGAACCAACAGTTTCCTCCTCCGAAAGTACATATAAAAAGTGTTTGAGAGAAGAATGAGGAAAGTTTACTGGTTATCAGTTACTTTCCTCATTTTGGTTAAAAGTGGCGAGGACAGACGAAGACAGGAATACGACAAGATGAGACAGAGGAACGTTACCTATCCGTAACCTATACCCCCAATGGTGAATGTTGAGGTTCGGAAGAATAAGGAAGGTTACGAATTGAATTTGAATACTCTGATTTATAGTGAGTTACTAGTGAGTAACGTAAGATTTTTGGTTACGAACCAAATTTGCCGTGTTCTGCCGTGAAATGCGTAGCAAGAAAAGACTCTTCATGTATTAATTTTGAACGCAAAAAAGAATGACGTTATGAAGAGTACATTTTCAATTATCTTCTACCTCAAAAGACAGGTAGTAAAGAAAGATGGTACTGTTCCAGTTATGGGACGTATCACAGTGGACGGAACACAGGCGCAGTTCAGTTGCAAGACAACTGCCAATCCAGATTTGTGGGACACCAAGGGCGGACGCATGATAGGTAAGAGTATGCAGGCTTTGGAAGTGAACCGCAAATTGGACAAGATGCGTGTGAGTATCAGTAAGCATTATCAGGAGATTATGGACAGGGACAACTTCGTCACTGCCGACAAGGTGAAGAACGCCTTTCTTGGCTTGGAGTATCGTTGCCATACACTGATGAAAGTCTATTCTCAAAGCCGTGATGAAATGGAAAAGCAATATAAGGCTGGCATGAAATCTTTGAGTACATACACGAAGTATAGAATTGGGTGTGCCTACGTGGGCGAGTTCTTGCAGGCGCATTACCATGTGAAGGATATTGCTCTGAAAGAGTTATCGCTGCCTTTTATCACAGACTACGAGACTTTTCTCAGAACCGACAAGCACTTGAAGATAAACTCTGCGATGGTGTTTGTCCGCAATCTCCGTGCAATGATTTTTCGGGCGATTGATAACGAGTGGCTCGTCAAAGACCCTTTCAGACGATACGAGTACAAGAACGAGGAAACAACAAAGGAGATTCTGACAAAAGAAGAAATTCACCTGTTGATGGAAACTCCTATCACCAGAAAGCATATGGGGTTGGTGCGTGACTTGTATCTATTCTGCTGTTTCACAGGTCTCGCATTCATTGACCTATACAACTTGAAGGAAGAGAACATCAAGACATTTTTTGACGATGGCGAGTGGATTGTTATCCACCGACAGAAGACAGGAACGGAAGCCGACATCAAGTTGCTTGACTATCCCAAGCAAATAATGGAGAAATATCGTGGATTGTGCAAGGATGGCAGAGTCTTTCCTGTACCACCTTATAGAAGTTGTCTGCGTTCGCTCAAAAGATTGGGAAAGAAATGCGGTATCACCAAGCCACTTTCCTGGCATTGCTCAAGGCACTCGTTCGCAACCTCGGTTTGCCTCTCCAACGGAGTTCCAATAGAAACCGTGAGTTCAATGCTTGGTCACAAGAACATAAAGACAACCCAGGTGTATGCCAAGATTACCAAGGAAAAATTGAGCAAAGACGTGGAAAAGTTGTCTCAGCAAATAAATAACATTGAGGAATTCACGTTTGGAAATGTTTGCAACGATAATACTAACACTATAAATGGCAGAGTATGAAACGACAAGTGATAACAATACAAGAAGATATGGTCATCTACGCCCCACATCATGGTGAGGTGTGGATGACAGTTTGGGAGATTGCCGAACTGTTGAATGTAACAGGGACAGCAGTGAAGAATACCATCAAGCGCATTTGGAAACAAAGTGGGCTGAAAGACTTCCAGCATTCGCAATACATCAAACTTGAAAATGGATATTCTGCGAATGTCTATGATATGGAAGTGATTATCGCCATAGCACTTCAAATGGATACATATCAAGCCTTGTTGTTCAGACAATGGCTTATCAGTAAGGTTGTGAACCGCAAGGTGTGCCAAGCAGAGCAAGTAAAAAACGAGTATCCGATGATTATTGTAATGAACGGAACGATGCCAAGAGATGCTAGTTAGAATCTTTCATCTTTTTAATAAGATTTAATAGCGTACAGAGAGAACGATTTTTGTCGTTGTACACTGTACGCTATTTTTGTTTCGCAATCTTACTGATTGTTTGTAATGTTCTGATAATCAATGCTAATCCGAATGACAAAATGGCAAAAGAAACAAATTAGGAACAACAAAATCCCGTAACCCCAAAATGAAATTATGAGAAAACAAAAATTAACACGGATAACGCGGAATTTTTCCGATTTTGATATTCATAAATCAACTCCAAAAGAAGAAAATTATAAGTAGGCACATCTGTTTTCATTTTAATAGAATATAGTGGTATGCAAGATGAAGATGGGACGAGTCACTGTAAATCATGCAAAAATTAGCAAAATTTCTAATTAGGCAAATTATTTGCCGATTTTTATAATGATTTTCGGATAAACAAACGATATTTGGAGGAAAATGAGTATCTTTGCAACCGAAAACAATAATAATATACGCAATGGCTGAGAAAAATCTTAATCGTATAAAAGTTATGCTTGCAGAAAAGGGGAAAACGAACAAATGGCTTGCAGAGAAACTTGGCAGAGACCAAGCAACCATTTCCAAATGGTGTACCAATGCTTGTCAACCTCCTTTAGAAGCATTAATACAGATATCTCAATGTCTGGAAGTTGATATAAAAGAACTCATTAGGGTTCCTGAACATAATCCTTATAAAGAATTGTAATGAAAAAAATAAATACTTCATTCTCATTATTTGATTTCAATAAGAAACGTGTGACTTAGAGCAATTTGATGCAAAATCTTAGGTGAGTCGGTCTTGACATTTTAACTCAAGCAGCGAGCACTCGGAGATATTCATTTCTGTTTTTTATCCCAACTGGCTTATAATTCGGGAAATTTATCAAAATTTGTATCAAAACTAAATAAGCATAACAATGGAACCATCTATATACAGTTTTTCACTTTGTACCGCACTGCCGTTAATGTTATTCTTCGGCTTTTATTTTTTGTTTGCAAAGACTCCTGAAAAGAAAATTTTCAAGAATTATCTCCGCTCCCGACAGATTATGGGTATAGCTATGTTGTTGCTTTCAGCAAACTATTCGGTACATTTCTTCTTTGGCATCCGATTCAAAAATGTGAATTCTTCCATATTGATGAACATGTCCACATACTTTCTGTGCTACTCTCTGTTCAGTTCGGCATTGATAATGTTGCTTGATCGTTTTTACATTACCAAACGGCGTGTGTGGACACATATCATTTTATGGATTATATTTTCAACTTTTTCCGGAGTTGTATTGTTTCTGTTGCCAAGCGGAATCATGCAAAAAATCTCTTTATTTGCTTTAGCTGTCTGGTTAATCGCTTTTGGAGTCGTTTTAGCTCGAAGAGTCATAGTTGCATATCGTAGAGCCATTCGGATTTTCAATGAAACTCAAGCGGATGATATAGGCGCATATATCGAATGGCTTTCTATATTCACTTATTGGGCTGTTATCTTCGGTGTTGGATGCGGATTGCTGACATTCCTACCTGACAGATATGTGTATATCTGGGTGCTTTCATCAATCCCGTTCTACTGTTATCTTTTTCACTGTTATCAGAACTACCTCCTGTTCTATGAACAGGTAGAAAATGCGTTTGAGCAGGATATTCAATCTGAAGAAGAACTTCTGACAAATTCGGGAATTGAACCCGAAATGGTTTCAGAAGAAGTTCCTGAGTCCTATACAGAATTTATAGAGAAGGTTGACAACTGGATAAAGACAGACGGCTATGTCCAGCAGGGACTTACCATAAAAGAACTGTCCAAAATACTTTATACGAACCGTACCTATCTTTCCGCTTATATCAAGACTACGTATAAAATGACATTCCGCGAATGGATAACCAGTCTCAGGTTGGAGTATGCGAAAAACATACTGAAGGAGCATCCAGAAATCAATATACAGAAGCTGGCTGAGTCTTCTGGTTTTCTTTCCCAAAGTAACTTTATCAAATTATTTTCCGAGAAAGAAGGATGTACGCCTGCCAAATGGAAAAAATCAAATCGGGAATAAATTGTGTAGTAAAACAACATCGGAAAAGGTCACAGAAACCCATTTCCAAAAAGTGCTCAAACGACAAAAAAGTGCTAATTCGACAATTCAAAAAGTGCTAATTCGACAAAAAGATGCTCAAACGACATTATTTCTAAAATTTTACAGCAAAAGTTTTTCTAATCTTTTGGGCATAGAATGACATTTATTATCTTTGGAGAGGACAAAGATAATAAATGCAAGTTTATATGAGCAGAAAAATCACTTTTCTTACCTTGTTTCTGTGGCTGATGACGGTAACTTTTCCTGTCATTGCGCAGCAGAAAACAGACACGACCTACACCTTCCGCTTCGTTCCGCAGAAGGACATGTTCTACGTTCCTTGGAATGGCAATGACACTGAACTTGCCCGCCTGTTGGAATGTATTGAAAACAACAAAGCAACAATTCTTGACGGCAAGTTGCCGCTACTGGTTGACGGATACTGCAATTCGCTGGGCGGTGAAGCCGAGAACCTTGCCACGGCGAAGATCCGTGCCAACCGTGTGAAATCAGAACTGATTACACGCGCGAAAATCAAGGAAGAAAACTTCATTACCCACAATCATGCGACAGAGGGTGATTTTGTAATCGTGCGCCTAACGGTACCCGCAAAGGAAACAGCCGCGATGGATGCGGAAGCGGAAGCGCGACGCAGGGCAGAAGCCGAACGACTGGCAACCGAGAAGCGTGCCGAGCAGGAACGGCTTGCCGAAGAGCAGCGCAAGGCGGAAGAAGCCCGACTTGCCGCTGAAAAGGCAGAAGTCGAGAAAGCCGCTCAACAAAATACACTTGCCAACACGCCGTCGGAAACCAAAATCACAACTGATTATCATCTCTCCCTGCGTGCCAACCTATTGCGCTGGGCTATCTTGACACCAGATCTTGGCGTGGAATGGCGCATCTGCCCATCGTGGGGCATTGCCGTAAACGGCTCGTGGACTTCTTGGAGTTGGAATGACAAAGACCGTCGCTATGCACTCTGGGAAGTGGCTCCGGAAATACGTTATTACATGGGTGAGAAGAAAGCCTGGTATCTGGGTGCGATGTTCAAGGCCGGACAGTTCAACTACAAGATCTCCGAAACAGGCAAGCAAGGCGACCTGATGGGTGGCGGCATCACCACAGGCTATCAGCTACGGCTGAACAAGGCACTGGCTCTTGATTTCAACCTCGGCTTGGGCTACCTGAATGCCGATTCCGAAAAATATGAAGTCATCGATGGTGTGCGCGTGCGCTGTGGCAACGAGACAAAAAATTGGTGTGGCCCCATCAACGCCGGTGTGACATTGGTATGGAAGTTATTCTAATACGGAGGAATAGAGTATGAAAGCAAGACAATATATAAATATGGTAGGAATGGCAGCTGCCGTGCTGCTCTCTTCCTGCGTGAAGGACACGCTTTATGACACGCCGCATCCCGACTATGGGAAGATTGCGGTGACAGCCGACTGGTCGGCACGCGGTGAGGGTATCAACATACCTGCCACGTGGACGGTCACCATGGGCGACTATACGGGTACGGAAACTTCCGCCACCCATGCCCCCGACCATCTGTTTGCTCCAGGCAGCTACACCCTTGCGGTGTGGAACCCAGCTGAAGGAATCACGGTAAATGGTACCACCGCCACCATTGCCGCAGCCACGGGAAACCGGGCAGGCACGGATGCCTTTGTAAACAATGCCCCGGGATGGTTCTTCACCTATACGAAACAGGTGAGCATCGAGAAAGACAAGGACTATCCGCTGACCGCCGCAATGAAGCAGCAGGTACGCGAACTGACACTTATCATCAAACCGACGGGTGATGCCGCCGGACGCATCACGGAGATTGTTGCCCATCTGACGGGTGCAGCCAGAACACTCGATTTCGCTACCGATACCTACGGAGCCGCTTCAAACATCGTGCTGCCCTTCACCAAGATAGCCGAAGGTGACGATGCCGGCAAGTGGAAAGCCACGGTGCGGCTGCTGGGTGTGACTGGCACGGAACAACTGCTGATGGGTGAAATCCGCTATGCTGACGGCAACCCGACCCCCACCACGCTGAAAAGCGACCTCACAGAAGCTCTCAAGGAGTTCAACACAAGAAAGGGCAAATCGCTGACCCTCGGCGGAACGCTGGTTGAGACACCCGAAGGCATGGAAGTGGACGAAGCCGAAATCAACGGCTGGGAAGAAGTGAAAGGTGATGATGTAAATGCCGATTTGTAAATAATTAGCAAACCGAACACAGAAGCAAAGCTTGCATTGATTTTGCTGAGGTGCAGCAATTATTGAAATGGAATTTAACTAATAAAATGACAGATATAATGAAGACAAGATTTTTTGCACTTGCAGCGCTCGCCCTCGCACTTGTAGCCTGCAACAACGACAACGAGATCCTAAACGGTGACCCCGTGGCCGCCCAGTTTACCGCCAACATCGCCCCCGCCACCCGCGCCAGCGGAACCACCTGGACTGGCGGCGACCGTATCGGCATCACCGACATCGGCAACGATTCCCAGTACGGCAACGTGCCTTTCATCCTGAAAAACGGGAAATTTGAGGCAGAAGGAAAGGTCATCTATATCGAAGATACAAAGACCCATACTTTCCGCGCCTACTATCCGTACAACGCGGCGGGAGGCATCCTCACAGCCACGACCGATGCCACGGCGCAGCAGAACCAGCCTGCCATCGACTTCCTCTTTGCTTCAGGAGCCACGGGAGGCAAAAACAACCCGGTAGTAAGCTTCACCGACAAAACCGCCAAAGGCGGTGAAGACAACTCCTTCCACCACCGCATGAGCCAGATAACCCTTACCTTCGAGGCGGGCGACGGCGTGAATTTCAGCGTGGTCAAGCCTGAACGTTACACGCTGGACGGATTGTTACTCACCGGTACGTTCAACACAGCCGACGGTATTGCCACCGCAGACAACGGACTACAGACCGGAGAACTGACCATGAATCTGGCAGACGGCAATCTCACGTCATCGATCATTCTCTTCCCGCAGACAGTTGCATCCCTGCCGTTGGTTGTGAATTACAAAGATCAGGAATATCATGCCACACTCACCATGCCCGATGGCGCACTGCTGGCGGGCAACAACTATACCTATACCGTCAAGGTACGCAACAAAGTCCTTGAAGTCAGCGAAGCCACCATTGCAAAGTGGAACGATATAGACGGCGGAGAAGTGAATGCTGGCCTGTAAGATATTAATAATTAATTGATTAGGGTGAAGAATTATGAGACATAGAATTTTTATTCCCGCAGCCACCGCACTGCTGTTCGCCCTCGCCGCCTGTACGCAGGACGAACTTGCTGGCGATAACCGTCTGCCCGAAGGTGAATACCCCGTAGTCATCCGTGCCACCGGACTGTCTGTAGAAGCAACGCCGCTGGCAGCCCCTTCCACCCGTGCCTCCGTGGACGGCGACTGGCATGGCGTCACTTCCGTGGCACTCAAGATGGGCGATGCGGTAAAGGAATACACCGTAACGGCTTCTACCGATTTCAAGAGTGCCACGCTTTCACGCGAGAACGACCCGTACTACTGGACCAGCCGCGACCCGATTACCGTATCGGCATGGTGCCCCTTCGACAAGGCTGACATCACACAGATGCCTGCCGTGAAGGTGGCCGAAGACCAGAGTAAATTGGCTGACTTCCAGAACAGCGACTTCATCTCTGCTGAGAACCGGAAGGTGGAATTTAACAACCCGACTCTTGAATTTACCCACCGCACGGCACGCGTGACTATCGAACTGAAGCCCGGCACGGGATTCACGAGCGTCGCCAGTGCCACAGTGAGCCTCGTGAGCCTGTCCGCCGATAACGGCAACCCGACCGCCATCAAGACCTACAACGCAAGCGGCAACACCTACGAGGCACTGACTGCCCCGCAGACCGTTGCGGCAGGCAAGCCGTTCGTCAAGGTGGAACTCGGCGGCGGCACCTTCTACTTCCGCCCGCAGAACGACGTCGTATTAGAGGCTGGCAGCCGCTATAAATATACCGTTAAGGTGAACGCCACCGGCTTGACGTTAGAGGGTTGCACTATCGGTGACTGGGCTGACGGCGGCGGCGAGAGCGGCGAGGCTGAGGATTTGGGCTACATCTACGACAGCAACACCAAGACCTACACGGTCTATAACGCCAACGGCCTGATGAATATAGCCGAATTAGTGAACGGAGGTAAGAGCGACATTAACATTACCATCGACACTGACATTGACCTCACAGGCAAAGACTGGACACCGATAGGCACAGACTACGACAACTCATACAAAGGCACCTTCGACGGTGGCGGCCATACCATTACGGGGCTGACCTTTACGACAAATGACGAATATGCGGGTCTGTTCGGCTGGCTCAATAGAGCTGGTACGGTGAAGAACGTGGTGATGGAGGGCGTACAGATAACAAGCAATCAAATATATGGCGGCAGTATTGGCGGCGTGGTAGGATATAGCTGGGGCACCATTGAAAACTGCTCGGTGTCGGGCAGCGTCAGCGGCACGGTGTATGTCGGCGGTGTGGTGGGTGCTCAAATAGGCGGTTCCATCACCGGATGCAGTTCCTCTGCCACAGTGAAGGGAACGGTCGATGTCGGCGGCGTGGCAGGTCAGACGAATTCGAGTGCCACCCTGACCGCTTGCTATGCCACGGGCAACGTGACCATAGAAATAAACCCCGCAAAGAATATCGCTGGCGGCAGTCTGGTGGGAATGAACGCAGGAAGCAGCCTCCTTGCCTGCTATGCCACGGGCAACGTAACCAGTACGGGTAGTAGCACTGGCAAAGTACATATCGGCGGCTTTTTGGGAAATAACTACACCACCGTGACCGCCTGCTATTGGAAGAACAATCATGAACAAGGCATCGGCTACAATAGGGAAAGCACCGGAGCCACGAAGGTGGACGGCTCTGTCGTTACCTGGCAGAAAGCCGTCGATGCCATGAACACCGCCTTGCAGAACGCAGGCTCAAGGTGGCGTTACGAACTTAAAGGAGCATTGCCTACCTTGATGAAGCAGTAAACCGTCGGGCGGAAAAGTTCTGCCCGCAACGGAAACAACCAGAGTAATAAAATAACAGATATTATGAGGATAAGATTTTTTGCACTTGCAGCGCTCGCCCTCTCACTCGCCGCCTGCACGCAGGACGAAGCGGGCTTCCTACCGGAAGGGGCGGAAGGCACCCCCATCGTCTTCACCGCCACGGGGCTGAATCCCGCCGCGACAGCCATCGCCGGCACCCGTGCCCCCGCGGATGGCAATTGGACGGGTGTGCAGAGCGTGGCAGTCATGATGGACGGCACGGTGAAGACGTACAACGTGACGCCCTCCACCGCCGACCCCACCAGCGCCACGCTGACCTCCACCGACTCGTACTACTGGACCAACCACAACAACATCACCGTCACAGCGTGGTGGCCCTACACCGCTGGCGAGACAACCCCACCTGCGGTAAAGGTAAAAGCCAACCAAAGTGCCCAGAAAGACTTTGAGGGCAGCGACCTCATCGTAGCCGACGGACAGACGGTGACTTACGGTAGCCCCACGCTTCGCTTCACCCACCGCACGGCGCGAGTGACCATCGTTCTGACGGACTACACTGAGGGGCTGGCATCCGTGCAGATGACGGGACTCTCCACCGAAGGCGACAACCCGGATATAATCGTCCCGTATGACAAGGGTAGCAACACCTACACCGCCATCGTCGCCCCGCAAAGTGTGGCAGCTGGCACGACCTTTATCACCTGCACCTTCACTAACGGCAAGACCTTCGTTTATAAGATGAAGAATGCTACCGACTGGCAGGCGGGCGGTGAATATACCTACACCGTCTCCCTCGCTGCGGCAAAAGACCTGGGCTATACCATAGAGAGCAACGGCAGTTACACGGTCTATAACGCCGACGGCCTGCTGAATATAGCCGAATTAGTGAACGGAGGTAAGACCGACATTAACATTACCCTCGACAAAAACATTGACCTGACGGGCAAAGACTGGACGCCGATAGGCACAAGCTTCGACAACTCATACACCGGCACCTTCGACGGCGGCGGCCATACCATCACGGGGCTGACCATTACGACAAAAGACCAATTTGTGGGTCTGTTCGGCTATCTCAATAGAGCTGGTACGGTGAAGAACGTGGTGATGGAGGGCATACAGATAACAAGCAATCACATGTTTGGCAATACTGGCGGCGTGGCAGGATTTAGCTGGGGCACCATTGAAAACTGCTCGGTGTCGGGCAGCGTCAGCGGCACGAAGTGCGTCGGCGGTGTGGTGGGTGCTCAAAAGGCCGGTTCCATCACCGGATGCAGCTCCTCGGCCACAGTGAAGGGAACGGTCGATGTCGGCGGCGTGGCAGGAGAAAAATGGGGCTCCATGACCGCTTGCTATGCCACAGGCAACGTAACCTTAGAAATAGACTCCCCAAAGAATCTCTCTGGCGGCGGTCTGGTGGGATTCAACGGAGGAAGCGGCGTCCTTGCCTGCTATGCCACGGGCAACGTAACCAGTACAGGTAGTAGCACTGGCAATGTACATATCGGCGGCTTGTTTGGAGATAACTACACCACCGTGACCGCCTGCTACTGGAAGAACAATCAGGAACGAGGCTATAAGACCGCCCCCGAATCTACGAAGGTGGACGGCACTTACGTTACCTGGCAGAATGCCGTTGATGCCATGAACCGCGCCTTGCAGAACGTAGGCTCAGAGTGGCGTTACGAACTTAAAGGAGCATTGCCTACCTTGAGGAAGCAGTAAGCCGTTGCGGGCGGAAAAGTTCCGCCCGCAACGGAAAGAACCGAAGTATAACCCCAATAAAGAAAGGAGGACGTGATGGAACACACGGAGAATCCACCATATTGGTTTTGGCATCAAGGCATTGTCAATAATAATATAGTCTCCAGTGTAAATATGGAAGCTGTAAGCCGGACATTGTCAAGATTGGTGCTCATTAAAGACAACAAATCAAGTATTTAAATTAAAAACATGGGACTTTTTCACAGAGGCAAGAAAAATAATGACGATGAGCCGGACAGTGTTCAAACCAATTCATTCTCTGATATTATGAATGGTTTGCAGTACGCCGTAAACTGTGCACAAGATACATTACAGAATCATCAGATACAAAATCTGACCAGACTTTTTGAAGGAACAAATGCAAATAACGCAAATACGTTCCAATCAAAAAAAATCATGGTTGGAGACAAGACTATTGATATTCCACTTATAGCCTTGATATCCCATCATTATCTTGCAATGGATAATGTGCAGATAAAGTTCAAGGCGAAGGTCGGAAGCGTGGAATCACAAATTCCGGAAAACAACTTGCTGTTATCCAGTCCGCACAGAGCCAATCTCCAGATGCAGATGAGCAACATAAAACCAGATACAGATGATGTCATGGAGGTTTGCGTCAATTTTAAAGTTCAGGAGACTCCGGAGAGTATTTCCCGAATCATTGACGATTTTGTAAAAAACATCTAACAATTTCAAAATTCAAATGTTATGGCAGAAGAAATAAAGAACCAAGGGCAACAAGAATATGCAGAAAATATAAGCGGGCAAGCGAAAGAGATTATTTCCGCTGCATTGGAAGAGACTAAAAATAACGGTACATCCCCTGTACTTGGAGATCCGAATGTGACTGACAATTTTAAGGGGCTTCCCATGCGGGAACTGATTGCAGCACCGCTTATTGCAGCAGCCGAAGCTCAACAGGAATTGGCAGCGACAGCATGGAATTTCTACCAGAAAATTGCTTTTGATGAAGACGGTAAAACAGCTCGTGTATTGGAATTCGATATTAAAAGACCGATACAGCAGGATGGAAAAATGACAACAATGTCACAAAGTGTCAAGGCTCCGTTTATAGGATTGGTGCCTATTCCTTCCCTGCTCATAGATCGCGTGGATGTCGATTTCCAGATGGAGGTTACCGATACATCAAACGTAAAAAGCACTACCAACGCAGAAGTAGAGACAAAAGCTTCTGCAAAACATTGGTTTATAAATGCGGAAATCAGCGGCAAAGTCACAACCGCCCGCGAGAACACCCGCATGACCAACCAAACGGCAAAATACCAGATACATGTTTCTGCCAGCCAGCAGCCGCAGACCGAAGGTCTGTCTAAACTGATGGATATAATGGCATCATGTATCGAGCCTATAAATACAGAAAGCAGTAAATAGAGTATAAACATATAGAACGGGATGGATAAAGTCCCGTTCAAATTTGATAACAATTATTATGAAAACATAATAAATGCATCAAACATCTAAAAATAGCCATATGAAAATTTGTACATGGAATTCCCAAGGAAATCCTCTTAATGATGCTATTAAAT
>ENA-OZGU01001579-OZGU01001579.1-human-gut-metagenome-genome-assembly--contig:-NODE-1579-length-12502-cov-4.365791_pt1 | contig 12502 bp, 8 predicted proteins | sample MGYA00244662_ERZ653670 | MGnify/ENA primary metagenome ERZ653670 (study PRJEB26926, sample SAMN06165224) | human gut metagenome | biome: ENVO:00009003; feature: ENVO:2100002; material: ENVO:00002003...
CCCCCACGCATTCAGCAGATCCTGCACCGACGCCTGCTCCCCTGGGGAGAGAAAGGGCGTGTGGGCCGGAATGCCCCGGTTTTGGGACAGCTCCAGCTTGTCCAGCACCCTGGCCAGCAGTACCCGCTCCTCTCCGTCCCTGGCACAGCGGTCCAGCAGCTCCCTTTTATTCATCTACCCGTCCTCCTGTCTTGTCCATCGTCCGCCCGGCGGGCTTCTGCTGACAGTATAGCAGAAAGCCGCTCCGCACTCAAGGGACTTTCACCATCTGTCTCTTCCCTTTTTCTGATCCCTACCGCTCCATTTTGCTGAACGCCATGCTCCTGTGCCAAAGCTTCTGCATCTTCCCCCCTTTCTTTTGTATAATCTACAAGTGTATATTATCTTGACAGCTGTCGTGCAATGCGCTATCATATCCTCGATCAAACCGGATGGAGTGTGAAGCATGGATCAAAAAAACGAGGGACATCTGGACCTGCGCCAGCGCAAGACCCGCGCCCTGCTGGTCAAGGCCCTGGCCGAGCTGATGGAGGAGCGGCCCTTCTCTGAGCTGTCTGTGGTGGATATATGCAGCCGGGCCATGGTCCACCGCACCACATTTTATGCCCATTTCAACGACAAGCGGGAGCTGCTCAGCTATCTGCTCTCCCAGCTGGAGCAGGAGTGTGTGGAGACCTGCCTGCCCAAGGAGGAGATGACCTCCCCAAAGGACTATTTCCTCACGGCGGCAAAAAATACCCTGGAGTTCTTTCAAAACCGCCGGTCTCTGTATCTGGCCTGTTTGAACAGCGGGATGGAGGCGGAGGTCCATGTCCTGTCCGACCGCGCGGCCCAGGAGCTATGTCTCCAGCTGTCCAGGCCCGCTTTCCGGGACGCCGCCCCCGAGGTGGATCCACAGATCGCCGCCCGCTTCTATATCGGGGCGGTGCTGGCCCTGATCCGGTGGTGGCTGACCAGCGACGCCCCAGTCTCACAGGAGACCCTGCTCTCCAATCTGTCTCACTTTATCCTGATCAACTGAAAACGGGGGTCTTTTATGGAACGTGAAAAGAAAACGGAAAGCCCCATGCTCAAGCTGGCGCGCTTCATTGTGGATAAACGGAAGGCCTTCTATCTGATCTTTCTGGCCTCCTTTCTCTTCTGCGCGGTCTCCATCAGCAAGGTGCACGTCAATGATGACATCACCACCTACCTCCCAGCCCACACGGAGACCAGGCGCGGTCTGACCCTGATGGATGAGGAGTTCATCACTCTGGGCAGCGCGAACATCATGGTATCCAATATCACCTACGACGCCGCCTACGCCCTCTCTTTAAAAATTGAGAAGCTCCCCGGCGTCTCCTCTGTGGAGTATGACGATACCCAGGAGCACTACCACGATTCCGCAGCCCTGTTCACCGTCTCCTTCGACGGTGAGGAGGATGACCCGGACACCGCCGCTGTCCTCCTCCAGGTGGAGCAGCTTCTGGACGGCCACGACTACTATCCCTCCACCACCGTTGGCCGGGACGAGTCGGCCAGCCTCCAGCAGGAGATGACCGTGATCCTGGCTATCGCCGCGGTGGTCATCGTGGTCGTTCTGCTGTTCACCTCCAAAAGCTACATGGAGGTCCCCGTCTACCTCATCGTCTTTTCCACCGCTGCAGTCCTGAACATGGGGACCAACTTCATCTTCGGGACCATCTCCTTCATCACCAACTCCATCGCCATCGTCCTTCAGCTGGCCATGGCCATCGACTACGCCATCATCTTCTGCCACCGGTACATGGAGGAGCGGGACAACGGCCTGGACGCCCGGGAGGCTGACATCGCCGCCCTGAGCAAGGCCATCATCGAGATCTCTTCCTCCAGCCTCACCACCATCTCCGGACTGGTGGCCCTGATGATGATGCAGCTGCGCATCGGCTTTGATATGGGCATCGTGCTGACCAAGGGCATCATCTTCAGTATGCTGTGCGTCTTTCTGCTGATGCCCGGCCTGCTGATGCTGTTCAGCGGCCCCATCGAAAGGACCCGCCACCGCAATCTGGTCCCCCACATCAACTGGTTCGGAAAGGGGGTCATCCACCTCCGCTACATTCTCCCTCCCATCTTTCTGGTGGTGCTGGTGGTCTGCGCCGTGCTGTCCAACCGCTGCGACTATGTCTTCGACACCAACGACGCTGATTTCGGCAACAAGCCCGACTGGCAGCTGGCCGAGGAGAAGGTCAGCCGCACCTTCGGGCAGAAAAATACCATCGCCGTCCTGGTCCCCCGGGGCAGCTATGAAAACGAGGGGAAGATCCTCCGGGAGGTGGCTGATCTGGAGCCCGTCACAACGGCCACCGGCCTTGCCAACATCGAGGTGGAGGATGGTCAAATGCTCACCGACGAGATGACGCCCCGGCAGTTTGCGGAGCTGGCCGGCGTAGATCTGGAGCTGGCCCGGCTGCTCTATCAGGCCTACGGTCTGAGCGTAGAGGAATACGGCGCCATCTTCCGGAATCCGGACGACTACGCCGTTCCCCTGATCGACGTGTTTGAATTCCTTCTGGAGCAGCGGGACAAGGGTGTGGTCAACCTGACTGGAGAACAGGCGGACAAGGTGGATGACCTGAAGGAACAGCTGGACATCGGTCTGGAACAGCTGCGTGGTGAAAACTGGACCCGCATGGTCTTTGTGGCCGACGTGCCCACGGAGGGGGCAGAGACCCAGGCCCTTCTCAGCCAGATCCGCTCCATCGCCCAGAAGTACTATGGAGACGATGTGCTTCTGGTGGGCAACTCCACCAACGCCCTGGATCTGGCCAACTCCTTCACCCAGGACAATATGAAGATCAGTATCCTCACCGTCCTGTTCGTCATGGTCATCCTGCTGTTCACCTTCAAGTCTGCCGGACTGCCCATTCTGCTGGTCCTGACCATCCAGGGCTCCATCTGGATCAACTTCACCGCCCCCGTGCTGACCCACACCAATCTCTATTTCCTCAGCTATCTGGTGGTCAGTTCCATCCAGATGGGCGCCACCATCGACTACGCCATCGTCATCACCAACCGCTATCTGGATCTCAAGACCCAGATGGATCACCGTCAGGCCGCGGTGGAGGCCCTGGACCAGAGCTTTTCCACCATCCTGACCTCCGGGACCATTATGTCGGTGGCCGGCTTCCTCATCGGAGGCATCTCCACCAACGCCACCATCGGCTCGGTGGGCCTCACCCTGGGCCGCGGCACCGTCACCTCCATCGTGCTGGTCATGACCGTTCTGCCCCAGCTGCTTATGCTGGGCGACGCGCTCATCGAACGCACTGCCATCACCCTCAACCGGGACCGAAAGCAGCGCTTCAACCAGGGCACCATGCGCCTGGACGGCCACATCCGGGGCCATGTGTCCGGCTTCGTGGACGGAGAATTCAAGGGCGTGCTCCACGGCAGCGTGGACGCACTGATCGAGAGCAAGTATCAGCAGCTGGACCTGCCTGACATCGGGAAGGAGGAACCCCATGAAACTGTATAAACGGGCTGCGGCACTGATCCTGACAGCTGCAACGCTCCTCTCCCTGGCCCCCCCTGTTTCTGCCGAGGGCGACCGCGTCACCATCTCCAGCGCCAAAGAGTTTTATGCCCTGGTCCAGAACTGCACCCGGGACGTCTGGTCTCAGGGGGTCACCGTGGAGCTCACCGCCGATTTGGATCTGAGCGGCTCTGATTTTCAGCCCATCCCCATTTTTCAGGGGACCTTCCACGGCAACGGCCACACCATCCGCGGCATCACCTATGACCACAAGGGCTCCACCCTGGGTCTGTTCCGCACCCTGACGGAGAGCGCCGTGGTGGAGGGACTGTGCGTGGAGGGCCTGCTGGAGCCCCAGGGCTCCGCCAGCCAGCTGGGCCTGCTTGCCGGCGAAAATTACGGCGCCATCCGCTCCTGCTCCGCCAAAGGGACCGTCTCCGGCCAGGAGGACGTGGGCGGCCTGGTGGGAGTCAATGGAGAGACCGGCCGCATCGAAGGCTCCTCCAGCCAGGTCCAGATCTCCGGTGTGACCAATGTGGGCGGCATTGCCGGCCAGAATCTCGGCACGCTGGACCGGTGCATCAACACCGGGGTCCTGAATCCTGACCCCGACCAGGAGATCCCCACCAGTGTGGGCGGCATCGCCGGACTGTCCCGGGGCACCATCCAGAGCTGCTCCAACAGCGGCGAGATCGGGTATCAGCACCTGGGCTATAACATGGGCGGCATTGTGGGCCTTCAGTCCGGAAGCGTCCTCCAGTGCTCCAACACCGGGCAGGTGTGGGGCCGCAAGGACGTGGGCGGCATCGTGGGGCAGTTCGAGCCCAACGCCGAAGTGACCTATGGCGACTCCCCCATGGACCGGCTGAACGACAGCCTGGCCGCCCTGTTCGATGAGATGGAGGTCTTTGCCAATCAAGTCAATGAGATCGCCGGCCGGGGCGTGGAGGACGCTCAGGTGATCCATGACGCCCTCTCCTCCATCCAGGACCGGACCTATGACGCCGGCAAGGAGGGGAAGGATGACTTCCAGGCTATGTCCGACGACCTCTACCAGTACACCAACGACATCAGCGATGCGCTGGACAGCCTGCAGGACCATGTGGACCGCTTCAGCAACGACGCCTTTGATGACCTCAACGAGCTTTTAGACCAGGCCGACCGCCTCAGCCGGCGGCTCAACGATCTGCTAGACCACCTGGACGGCGGCCTTGGCGACGCAGTGCGGGCTCTGGACCGCACAGTGACTGGCATTCGGGATCAGGCCCGGGCCATTCAGACCCACATCACGCAGATGAAACAGGAGCTGGAGGCCCTGAAGCAGTACATTCTGGAGGTCGCGAAGCTGATCGCGGAAAAGGACTATGAAGGCGCGCTTCAGCTGCCCTTTCCCTCCCTGAATCCCAAGGAGCACATCCAGGGCATCCGCACCGCGCTGGACAAGATCTCTTCTCTGCTGCTCCAGCTGCCCAGCCAGTGGCGGGAGATCTTTGAGCAGCTCTCCGACGACCTGGGCGATGACCGGGACCGGATCCAGCGGGCCCTGGACGCACTGAATGACGCCGCCTCCCATCTGGTGGACGCCGGTGACCGGCTCATGGACCAGGTCTCCGGCGATCTGGACGGGGTGGATCTGGGGGCCGATCAGATCCGGAAGCTGTTGAAGGACTACACCGACCAGCTAGGGGATAAGGCACAGGCCGCCGTGGACGACATCGACGCCCAGCTGGATGTGATCCAGGACCGGGTGGACCAGATGACCCAGTACGCCGGTCAGGACACCCAGGAGCTGCACACCACCACCCTGAGCATGATCCAGCATCTTGATGTGGTCCGGCAGGCCATCTATGACCTGGGTAAAGAGCCGGAGATCACCATTACCGACCTCACTGATATTACCCAGGGCCCCGGCCTCATCTCCGGGTGCGCCGCCTCCTGCACCGTCAACGGCGACGCCAATGTGGGCGGCATTGCGGGCAATGTCTCCCCAGAGCTGGGAGACGACCCGGAGGAGACCCTGGAGCTGGACGATCTGAAGCTGCTGGCCGATGTGTACGCCACCATGCGCGCCGTCATCCGCAACTGCCGCTTCAACGGCGATGTGGTGGTCAAAAACGACTGCGGCGGCGGCATCGCCGGCCGGTGTGAAATGGGCGCTATTCTGGACAGCGCCGCCCGCGGCACAGTGGAGACCGGCACCGACTACTGCGGCGGCATCGCCGGCCGGACCAAAGGCTCTCTCATCCGCTGCTCCAGCCTGGTAGACCTCACCGGAGAGAGCTGGCTGGGCGGCGTGGCCGGTCTGGGCGAGGACCTTCTGGACTGCCGCGCCATGGTCCGTGCCCAGGGAGACGGGGAGTACTGGGGCGCCATCGCCGGACAGGCGGAGGGCGACCTGGCCGGAAACCGCTATCTGATGGAGGATCTGGCCGGTCTGGACGGCGTGGACTACGCCGAGCTGGCCCAGGGCCTTGATTTCGATGCCTTCCGCCAGCTGGACTACCTCCCTGAGGACTTCCTTACCTTCTCCTACCGCTTCACCGTCAACGGCTCCCTCCTGGCGGAGGTGCCCTTCGACTACGGAGGGGACCTGGACCCGGAGCCGATTCCCGCTCCCCCGGAGCAGAACGGGCAGTACGGCCAGTGGCCCTTCTTCCCGACCAAGGATCTCCGCCGCTCCATGGTGCTGGAGGCGGAATTTGAGGATCCCACCTCCACCCTGTCCAGCGGCGAGGACATCCCCACCCTGCTGGCCCAGGGGATCTTCTCCCCGGACGCCAAGCTGACCATTCGCGCCCAGTCCGTGGAGGAGGACGCGGTGGAGGGCTGTGCCAGCGTGGGCGCGTGGACCTACTCCGTAACGGGCAGCAAGGAGGACACCGTGACCCTCCGCCTGCGGACGGAGGGGGCGGAGCACCCGGACGCCGCACTCTATCAGGACGGGCGCTGGTCCCGTGTGGAGGGAGAGCTGGACGGCAGCTATCTGGTCTTTCAGGCCCCGGTCCAGGGGCAGGTCATGCTGCTGGATCAGAGAGCGCTGCCTGTGCTGGCTGTCGCCCTGTGCGGCGGCGGCGTCCTCGCCCTGCTGCTGGCCCTGTTTCTCATCCGCCGCCGGCGGCAGAGAAAGTCGCTGGCAGCTGCTCCCCAGTCAGAGGACCTCTCCCAGCCCGTGGGCTGATTTGTACACAGCGCCCAACAGAAAACAGGAGGACTGCCGCCATGGCAGTCCTCCTGTGTCATTCACTCCACGATCTCAAGCAGCTGGGAGACTTCCTTCCGGGGAGGGGCGTTCTTGGCTCCCTCCAGCGGATAGCCCAGCGCGATCAGATTGGTGACCCGCTCATTGTCCGGCAGGGTGAGATATTGGCGGATCTTGTTCTCATCAAATACGCCCAGGATCACGCTCCCGACCCCCTTGCTGTGGGCCGCCAAACAGAACGTCTGATTTGCGATCCCGGCGTCAAACATTTCCCAGCGGTCCTCCTGCGTGGTCGAATAGCTGCCGTCCGGTTCATAGCCGCTGACCTTCGTCACCACAGAGACGATCACCAGCGCGTTGCAGCGCACGATCGTCTTGGCATTAAAGTCAAAGCCCAGCACACAGTTCTGCGCGATCTTCTCCTTGAGGTCCGCGTTTTTGACCACATGATACCGCACCACCTGGGTATTTTTCCAGGATGGGGAAAACCGGGCCAGGTCCACGATCTCCCGCAGCGTATCTCCGCTGATGTCCTGATCGGAATACTTTCGGACGCTTCTTCTGGTTTGAATACATACATCGACCTGCATCAGGATCCCTCCGTAGCGTTTTGGATCTGAGCCATTCTATCACAGGGTCCATTTTATGTCAAATTATTCTCCCGCGGCGGGAGCCGCCCGTTTCATATCCCGGGCTTCTTCCCGCCTCTACCAATAGTGGTATCGCTTATGCAGCAACACCAGCGCGGACACCGCCGCCACAGCCCCCAGCCCCTCGGCGGCGATCACCGCGGACCAGATCCCGTCCAGCCCAAACAGCAGGGGCATCAGCAGCACCATCCCGCCCCGGAGCAGCAGAGAGCGCAGGAAGGAGAGCAGGGCCGACACCACCCCGTTGCACAGGGCGGTAAAGAAGGAGGAGGCATAAATATTGATACCGCAGAACAGATAGCCCAGCGCAAACAGGCGGAAGCCCTGCACGGTCATCTCCAGCAGCTCCGGGTGGTATCCCACAAAGGCAAAGGACAGGGGATAGCTCAAAGCCTCCGAGACCACCACCATCGCAGCCGAGGTCACCCCGACGACCCACAGGCTCTTGCGGAACACGCTTTTCAGCTCGCTCTGATTGTCCGCGCCGTAGTGGTAGCTGACAATGGGCGCGCTGCCGATGGAAAAGCCCAAAAATGCGGCCACAAAGACAAAATCCACATACATCATCACCGAGTAGGCCGCCACGCCCAGCTCACCTACCATGCGCATCAGCTGGAGATTATACAAAATGCTGATCACCGAGGAGGAGATGTTGCTCATCAGTTCGGATGAGCCGTTGCTGCACGCCTGAAGCAGCTGCCTGGGATAGAGCTGGCTCCTGGTCAGCCGCAGGCCGGAACGCTCCCCCGTGGCAAAATAGAACAGCGGAATGATGCCGCCCACAACATACCCCAGCACGGTAGCGATGGCCGCCCCTGCGATCCCCAGATGGAACACCGCGATGAGCACATAGTCCAGCACCATATTGGTCACACCCGCCGCGATAGAGTACGCCAGCCCCAGCTGGGGCCGCTCCGCCACCACAAAAAAGCTTTGAAAGCAGACCTGGAGCATGAACGGAACGCTTCCCAGCAGAAGGATCCGCCCATATACCACGCAGTCCCGGATCAGCGCGTCGCTGGCCCCCGCCCGCCGGGCAATGGGCTCGGTGAGCCAGACGCTCACCACAGTCAGCACACCCCCCAGCAGGATCACGGCGTAAATAATCATGGAGAAGTACCGCTGAGCCAGCTCCCGGCGGCCCTCTCCCAGTGTGCGGGCCACGATCGCGCTGCCCCCCGTCCCCAGCATGAAGCCGAAGGCCCCGATGATCATAGCCACGGGGAAGATGATATTGACGGCCGAGAGAGCCATATCTCCCACCAGATTGGAGACGAACAGGCCGTCCACCACGCTGTAAATCGAGGCGATCACCATCATCACCACCGACGGCAGGGTGAACCGCAGCAGCCGCCCGTATGTAAAATGGTCTGACAGCTTGATCTTCATACTTCCTCCCACTCCTCCGGGGCAGGCTGGGCCAGCAGGGGCTCCGCCTCCTCCCGAATGGCGTTCAAATATCGATGGCTCAGGTCCAAAAAGGTCCGCCGCTCCTCCGGTGTCAGGCGCAGAAAGGCCCGCTCCTCCATGGACAGCGTGGGCTCCACCGCCAGGCGCAGCAGCTCCTCCCCACGGGCCGTCAGGGACAGCAGCTTGTTGCGCCGGTCGCCGGACATACTCTCCATCCGCAGATACCCCCGGCTCTCCAGCTTTTTCAGTGCGGAGTTCACCGTCTGCTTGCTGAGGAACAGCGCACTGCACAGCTTGGTCTGAGTCATGGGCCCCCGGGCCTCCCCCAGCAGATACAGCACCCAGAACACACTGTCCGACAGGCGGTAGTGCCGGGCCAGACGGTGGTAAATGATATTCATTTCCTTATCCGCCTCATTGAACTCCCGGATGAACCGGGAAAAAGTCAGTTCTTCCATCACAGCCTCCACATTGTCCGATTTCGGACCATATTATAGTCCGAAATCAGACGGTTGTCAACTCCCCGCTTTACAGTCACCTTTGAACGTGATATAGTTCATTACACAAGTGACAAACCAACGAACGAGGAGGGGATCACATGGGAACGCCCCCGGGGGACAGCCCCTGATCTATCTCCAGATCGCCCGGATGCTGGAGACGACATCCTCCGGGGCATCTATCAGGAGGAGCAGGTCCCCAGCACCAATGAGCTGGTCTGGCAGTTCCCGTAACTCCACAGACAGAAAATGGCCCGCACACCTGACGGTGCGCGGGCCATTCTGTATATTTCAGCGATTTCCTTATGCCATCAAGGAGCACACCAGCTGGGCGTACTCCGCCGGATCTTCCAGCGGCAGGTCAGCCAGCAGCAGGGCCTGACCGTAGAGCAGCTTGGCGTACTTCTCCACCGTGGCCTGATCCCCGGCGTCTACCGCCTTCTTTAGCGCGGCATAGGGGGCGGAGTCGGCGTTGAGCTCCAGCACCCGCTCGGCCTTCATGTGCTCGCCGCCCTCCATCTTCCGCATATAGCGCTCCATCTCCAGAGAGACAGGACCGTCGGCGGACAGGCAGCAGGCGCCGGACTTCAGGATCTTGGACAGGCGAACCTCCTTGACCTGATCTCCCAGGGCGGCCTTTACAGCTTCCAGGACGGGCTTGCCCTCCTCAGCCTTCTCCTCGGCCGCCTTCTTCTCCTCCTCCGTCTGGGGCAGAGCGTCCTCGGCGGTGGCAGACTTGAACTTTTTGCCGTCGATCTCACCCAGGGCCTGCATAACAAAGTCGTCCACATCCTCGGTGCAGTAAAGGATTTCATACCCCTTGTCCAGGATGCGCTCCACCTGGGGCAGCTTGGCGATCTTGTCCACGCTCTCGCCGCAGGCGTAATAGTAGTAGGGCTGCTCCTCCGCCATCCGGCCCTGATAGGCCTCCAGCGTGGTGTTCTTCCCCTCCTTGGAGGACCAGAACAGCAGCAGGTCCTTCAGATTGTCCTTGTGGGCGCCGTAGTCCGCCACCACGCCGTACTTGATCTGGCTGCCGAAGGCGGTCCAGAACTGCTCGTACTTCTCCGGGTCCTCCTTTTGCAGCTTGACCAGCTCACCCTTGATTTTCTTCTCCAGGGCGGAGGCGATCACCTTCAGCTGCCGGTCGTGCTGGAGGACCTCACGGCTGATGTTCAGCGAGAAGTCGGGGGAGTCCACCACGCCCTTGACAAAGCGGAAGTAGTCGGGCAGCAGGTCGGCACACTTGTCCATGATGAGCACACCGGAGGAGTAGAGCTGCAATCCCTTCTGGTACTCCCGGGTATAGAAGTCATAGGGCGCCTTCTGGGGGATATACAGCATGGCCTTATAGGTCACCGCGCCCTCGGCGCTGGTGTGGACCACCGCCAGGGGGTCCTGCCAGTCCATGAACTTCTCCTTATAGAAGGCGTTGTACTCCTCGGCGGTCACCTTGGACTTCTGCCGCTGCCACAGGGGGACCATGGAGTTGATGGTCTTCCACTCCTTCACCGTCTCCCACTCGGGCTTGTAGTCGTCCCCCGCGTCGGCGGGCTTCTCCTTCTGGCGGTAGTCCTCCACCTCCATCACGATGGGGTAGCGGATGTAATCGGAGTACTTTTTGATCAGTTCCTGGAGCTTATAGGTCTCCAGATACTGGTCATAATTCTCCTCATCGGCGTTTGCCTTGAGGTGCATGATCACATCGCTGCCGGGGGCGTCCTTCTCGCACTGGGTGACCGTATAGCCGTCCGCCCCGTCCGACTGCCACATCCAGGCCTCGTCGCTGCCATAGGCCCGGGAGACCACCGTCACATGGTCGGCCACCATAAAGGCGGAGTAGAAGCCCACGCCGAACTGACCGATGACGTCGATGTCCTCCCCCTTCTCCTCCTTAGCCAGGTCCTGCTTGAACTGGAAGGAGCCGCTCTTGGCGATGGTGCCCAGGTTGTTTTCCAGCTCCTCCCTGGTCATGCCCACGCCGTTGTCGGACACGGTCAGGGTACGCATCTCCTTGTCAGGCACAATGGTGATCTTCAGGTCCTTCCGGTCCACCGGCACCTGATCGTCGGTGAGGGCCTTGTAGGCCAGCTTGTCCTCCGCATCACTGGCGTTGGAGATCAGTTCCCGGAGGAAGATCTCCTTGTGGGTATAGATCGAGTTGATCATCAGGTCCAGCAGACGCTTGGATTCCGCCTTAAACTGCTTCTTTGCCATAGCATTTGATTCCTCCATGTATAGAAATATAATAAATCAACAAATCGGAGCGCTATCGTTAGCACTTATTCTCTTCAAGTGCTAATGATAGCGCTCTTTACAGAAAAATTCAAGGGGGTTCACAGTTTTTTTACAGTTTTCCCGCACTGAAAATTTTCCTGTCAAGGGGCTTGACAATCTCCCCCATTTCCGTTATTGTATTGTTGTACTAATCATCTAATACAATAACACAAACAAGGAGGCACGTCTATGGACTGGAGGTTCACCGACGACCGGCCCATCTGGCTCCAGCTAACGGAGCAGCTCACCCGGCGAATCATCACCGGGGTCTATCCACCAGGGAGCCGCCTGCCCCCGGTGCGGGAACTGGCCGCTCAGGCAGGGGTCAACCCCAACACCATGCAGCGGGCCCTGGCTCAGCTGGAACAGGACGGCCTGGCTTTCGCTGATCGAACCGCCGGCCGGCTGGTAACAGAGGACACCTCTGTGCTGGACGCTGTGCGGAGGGCCCAGGCCAGGGTTCTCATCGAACACTACTATGACTCTATGGCCGAACTGGGCTACGCCCGGACCGAGGCCGCAGAGCTTTTAAAGGAGGAGCATCTATGAGTGACAATCTAATCGTCTGCCAAGGTCTGGTCAAGTCCTATGGGCACAAAGCAGCCCTGACCGGCATCGATCTGGAGGTGGGCCGGGGCCGGATCGTGGGCCTGCTGGGCCCCAACGGCAGCGGAAAGACCACCCTGATCAAGCTGCTGTGCGGGCTGCTCCGGCCCACCGCCGGGAACCTCGCTGTGGCGGGGCTGCCCGTCGGGCCTGAGACGAAGGCCTTGGTGAGCTATCTGCCCGACCGGATGTACTTCGCCAGCTGGATGCGGGCGGTGGATCTGTTTGATCTGTTCCGGGATTTTTATCAGGACTTTGATTATGACAAAGCCCTTGCTATGTGCAGGAGCCTGGGTGTGGAGCCGAAGGACCGGCTGAAATCTGTCTCTTATACACATCTCCGAGCCCACGAGACACTGAGCGATCTCGT
>ENA-OZGU01001583-OZGU01001583.1-human-gut-metagenome-genome-assembly--contig:-NODE-1583-length-12476-cov-5.284840_pt1 | contig 12476 bp, 9 predicted proteins | sample MGYA00244662_ERZ653670 | MGnify/ENA primary metagenome ERZ653670 (study PRJEB26926, sample SAMN06165224) | human gut metagenome | biome: ENVO:00009003; feature: ENVO:2100002; material: ENVO:00002003...
CTAGTCGTCGGCAGCGTCAGATGTGTATAAGAGACAGCGTGCGGAGCGTGCGCTCCCCGTCGTGCCACCTGTCGAGCGGCGCGGGGGAGTGGGCCGTGCAGCAGGCCGTGAAGAGGCCGAAGCCGCAGAGTGCGGCGGCGAGCCGGAGGAGGATGCGTTGTCCGGGGATCGGACGGGCGGATGGATTCATCTTGAAAACGGATTGCGGGTTTGTCATTCGGTCCGGGCGGTCTCTTTGCCGCGCAGGTATTCGTCGATGGCGCGGGCGGCGGCGCGTCCGGCCCCCATGGCCAGAATCACCGTGGCGGCGCCCGTCACGGCGTCGCCTCCGGCGAAGACGCCCGGGCGCGAGGTGACGCCCTGCGCGTCGGCCTCGATACAGCCCCGGCGGTCGGTGCGCAGCCCTTCGGTGGTGGAGGCGATCAGCGGGTTGGGCGACGTGCCGAGCGCCATCACGACCACGTCGCACGGGAGGTCGAACTCCGAGCCGGGTTTCGCCACGGGCGACCGGCGGCCGCTCTCGTCCGGCTCGCCCAGCTCCATTTCCACGCAGCGCAGGCCGCGGACCCAGCCCCGTTCGTCGGCGAGCACCTCCACGGGATTGGTGAGCATCCGGAAGCGGATGCCCTCCTCGCGGGCGTGGTGCACCTCCTCGGCGCGGGCAGGAAGCTCCTTCTCCGAACGGCGGTAAACGATCGTGGCCTCGGCTCCGAGCCGCCGGGCCGTGCGCACGGCGTCCATCGCCACGTTGCCGCCGCCCACGACCGCCACGCGGCGGCCGACATGGATCGGCGTGTCGTACCGTGCGTCGTAGGCGTGCATCAGGTTGGCGCGCGTCAGGAACTCGTTGGCCGAGACCACGCCGTTGAGGTTCTCGCCCGGGATGCCCATGAACCGGGGCAGTCCGGCGCCCGAGCCGATGAAGACCGCCTCGTAGCCCTCCTCGTCGAGCAGCGAATCGACGGTCACCGTGCGGCCCACCACGACGTCGGTCTCGATCTCTACGCCCAGCCGTTTCACCGCCTCGATCTCGCGCGCCACGATCCGCTCCTTCGGAAGACGGAATTCGGGGATGCCATAGACGAGCACCCCGCCGACCTTGTGCAGGGCCTCGAAAATCTTCACTTCGTAGCCTGTCTTCGCCAGATCGCTCGCGCAGGCCAGCCCTGCGGGACCGCTGCCGATGACGGCGACCTTGTGCCCGTTGCGGGGGACGGCCGCTGCGGCGGCTCCGGAGGCGTTCTCCAGTTGCCAGTCGCCCACGAACCGTTCGAGCTTGCCGATCGCCACCGGTTCGCCTTTGACGCCGAGGACGCATGCCCCTTCGCACTGGGTCTCCTGCGGGCAGACGCGGCCGCAGACCGAAGGCAGCGAGCTGTCGCGGGCGATGATGCCGGCCGCCTCGGCGATACGCCCTTCGTGCAGCGCGGCGATGAAGTCGGGAATCGCGATCCCCACCGGACAGGCCTCGACGCAGCGGGGCTTGCGGCAGCGGAGGCAGCGCGACGCCTCGAGCAGCGCCTCCTGCCGGTCGTAGCCGTGGCAGACCTCTTCGAAATTCGCGGCCCGCACCTGCGGGTCCTGTTCGCGCACGGGTACGCGCGGTATTCTGTTCGCCATAGTCTCTTATTTGTCCAAACCGATTTTACATTGGTGTCCCGCCTCGCGTTCGGCCTCGATCGCCGCGGCGCGCTGCTCCTCGTTCCGGTACATGCCCTGACGGCGCATGGCCTCGTCGAAATCCACCTCGTGTCCGTCGAACTCCGGGCCTTCGACGCACGTGAAGCGCGTCCGTCCGCCCACCGTCACGCGGCAGGCGCCGCACATGCCCGTGCCGTCCACCATGAGGGTGTTGAGCGACACGGTGGTTTTCAGTCCGTATTTCTTCGTGGCCAGGGCGACGAACTTCATCATCGCCATCGGTCCGATGGCGATGCACTCGTCGTAGCGGCGGCCCTGTTCGCCGACGAGGCGTTCGAGGACCTGCGTGACCAGCCCCTTGTCGCCCTCCGAGCCGTCGTCGGTGGCGATATGGAGCTGCCCGGCCACGGCGCGCATGGGTTCCGTGTAGATGAGCATGCCGCGCGTCTTGGCGCCCACGATGACGTCGGCCGCGACGCCGCGTTCGTGCAGCCACTTCACCTGCGGATAGACCGGGGCTGCGCCGACGCCGCCGGCCACGAAGAGGAAGCGCTTGCGCCGCAGCTCCTCCGGAGGCGTCGAGACGAACTCCGAGGGGCGGCCCAGCGGTCCGGCGAAGTCGGCGAGCGCGTCGCCTTCGCCGAGGGCGCAGATTTTGCGCGTCGAGGCGCCGATGGCCTGGATGACCAGCGTGACGCTTCCCTCCGCCGCGTCGTAGTCCGAGATGGTGAGCGGGATGCGTTCGCCGCGTTCGTCCGCGCGGACGATGACGAACTGTCCGGGACGGGCCGAACGCGCGACGCGCGGCGCGAGAATTTTCATCAGCCAGATCTGTTCGGCCAAAGCGCGTTTTTCGAGAATGGGGTACATCGTTATCGTGTCGTTTCCGTTTGTGTGTCGTTTCTGCGGGGGCGGGGTGTCACTCTTCGATGACGGCCGTGGCCCGGATGCGCCGCATCGGCCGCAGGGGGTCGTTGGTCACCAGCAGCAGGAAGGAGCTTCTGGCGCCGTAGCCGTCCGCGGAGGGATCGAGGCGTACCTCGATGCGGGCCGAACCGCCGGGCGGGACCGCAAGACCCGGTTCGAGCGGGGTGGAAAGCCCTTCGCCGCACTCCACGGCCCGGACGATCAGGTCGCCGCGGCCCGTGTTCGAGAGCGTCAGCGACTGCGAAGGGCGGGGACCGTCGTGTTTCACGGGGCCGAACTTCACCACGTTGGTCGATACCTCGCTCCGGGGTGCCTTCTCCTCGGGCATGTCGGAGGGGTTGTCCGCTCCGATGCCGTGCGCCACGATCGTCGTGCCGCGGCTGCGGCCGTCCACGAAAAGCTCCAGCGCGTCGCGCAGCGTGCCGTAACGGGGGGTGTCGGCCGGGACGAGGTAGGAGATGTTGATCGCGCCGCGTGCACCCGGGGCGATCCGTTCGGGTGCGTCGATACGCAGCAGGCCGCTGCGTATCGCGGGATCGGGACGGAGCTCGAGACTTACCGTGCGGTCCGACGTGTTTACATAGCCCACGGACGACTGCATCCGGACGCCGGGATATATGTAAGTGAAGGCGCAGAGCGTCGTGTTCAGACGCAGTCCGCCGCCGGCATCGACCGGATAAAGCTCTTCGACGCTCTTCGCCCGCGGGACGACTTCGCCGCGGATCGTGAGCGTGGCGATGCGTTTGCGGTCGGAGGAGTAGATCCACAACTCCTTGTCGAAGGCTCCGGGGCGGTTCGTCGGATCGTAGCTCACGGTGATCTCCGTCCTGTCGCCGGGCAGGACCGGTCGCTTCGAGAAGCGGGGAACCGTGCAGCCGCACGTGGTCGTCACATCGAGAATCACCAGCGGCCGGTCGCCCCGGTTTACTCCCGTGAAGGTGTGCCGCACCGGCCCGTCGGCCTCGCGGACGGAGCCGAAGTCCCAGACGGCCGGTTCGAAGACCAGCTCCGGCCGTTCCTCCTGCGCTGCGACGCCCGTGGCGGCCAATGCGCAGACAATGAGCGTTATGATCGTTTTTCTGTTCATGTTTCTACGTTCGGTGTCCTTGCAAAGGTACATTTTTTGCGAAAAAAAAGAGCAATAATTTTGCGGGATTGAAAATTTGCCCTATATTTGCACTCCGAAAACGATAGACAACGTTCTTCGAAAAGCCTGAATAGCTCAGTTGGTTAGAGCACATGACTGTTAATCATGGGGTCCTAGGTTCAAGTCCTTGTTCAGGCGCAGATGCGCGAGGGTTGCGTAAGGTTCTTTCAAAAACGCCTGCAAGCGGGTGATCGGAAAACGAAAAATTTCCGCCGGAAATTTGGAGTTTGAAAAAATTGAATTACCTTTGCAGTCCCAAGCCATTTTTAACGGGAGCTTAGCTCAGCTGGTTCAGAGCGTCTGCCTTACAAGCAGAGGGTCGGGGGTTCGAATCCCTCAGCTCCCACAACATCGAAACCATCCCCGAATAGGATGGTTTTTTCATGTGACGACGAAGGGAGCATAGCTCAGTTGGTTTAGAGCGCCTGCTCGACAAGCAGGAGGTCAGCGGTTCAAATCCGCTTGTTCCCACAAATCCCGCATGCGGTCGGAAAGGTGCGCAGAGCCCGTTTCCGGCCGTTTTTCGTTTTATCCTCCCTCGCTTCCGCATTCGGGAATACGCCGGAATGTATGTCCGTGCGGCCGGGGTCGTTCCCATCCCCGCCGGAATTCCTGGATTCCGGGGCTTCGTCGGGCGTTTCCGGTCCCTCGGACGCTGCGGGCGGATATAAAGAAGACAGCCCGGCGTGAAGCCGGGCTGTCTCGCGTTCTGCCGCTTCGGCGGCGGGATTACCACATCACGCTGATCCTGTAACTTTCGATGCCGTTGGCGATCGTCTCGGTTTCGACCTTGTTGAAACCCCAGAAGCGCTCTTCGGTGAGCAGGAAGATCGTGTACTGCGATCCTTTGCTGACTTCGAAGACGTTGAATCCGTAACTCGTGCCGGCGGACTGCCCTGCCGCCTGCAGCGATTCGAAGAGGTCGTTCTTGACCGTTCCGATCATCAGCAGCGGCATGTTCGTGTCGTAGAACGAGCGCAGCACGCCGTCGCCGCCGCCGAAGGCCGAGATCTGGTCGGCCGTTTCGAACCGAGCCGTCAGCACGTTCACGTCGAACGACACTTCGGTCGTGCCCGTGACTTCGCCCAGGTCGTTCTTGTCGGTGCACACGCCCTTCATGCCCGTCGTCAGTCCGGTGACGTAGCAACCCGCGCCGCAGGCTTCGCCCCTCGACTCCGTGAGGCACCGGTTCACGAAGAGCATGCTCCCCTGGTAGGCGGTTTGGGACTGAATCCGGTTGAATGCGAAGGTCGTCCAGCGGTAGGAGTCGAACGCGGTGCCCATAAGCGACCGGAGATCGCCGTTGTCCGCACGGTCGAGGATCGTCAGCCACGAGCCGTTCCTGCCGTCGAGCGTCGTGACGATATAGTCGTGCACGGCTTCGTAATCGGACGCTCCGGAGCAGAGTGCGGCATCGTCCAGCCGCGAGACGAATTGTATTTCGGTGGTGAATTTGTCCGACGGAGCGGGAATCTGGGCGTCCGAGGGGTACTCGTCCAGCCCGTTGTCGCACCCCGTGAACGTCGGTGCTGCCACTGCGAGGGCCAGCAAAGCCGAAAGGTATTTCTTTGCGTTTTTCATCGTTTCTGGTTGTTTCCGTTGTTCTAATTGTTCAGTACGGCCGTGCCGATGATGGCGTAGTGGTCGGAAAGCTCGTAATATTCTTGGGAGTCGAGCACCCGGAAATCCGAACAGCTCCACTCGTTCTGCGGGAAGCCGATGAAATAGTCGAGTTTGCTGCCGCCGAACGTGCCGTCGTTGTTGCACAACTTCGTGCCGTAGGCCTGGTACTCCTTGATCGCATCTGTTCCCGGGCCGCAGTTCATGTCGCCCATCAGCAGCGAGGGGATGCCCGCTTCGGTGGCCGGGGCGACCGCGTAGGCGATCACCTCCTTGGCCTGTTCGTAGCAGGTTTCGTCACCGCCGAAGGCGTCGAGGTGGGTGCAGACGATGCGTACCTTCACGCCGTCGGGAGCGGCGTCGGTCGGTACGAGGATGTCGGCCCAGCCTACCGAACGCTGGTCGGCTCCCGTGAACATGCCGAGCAGCTCGGATTTCGAATTGACGATCGGGTATTTCGACAGAATGCCGTTTCCGTAGTAGCCGTTGTCCTTGTCGTAGGACCAGATGAAGAAGGGGAACATGCCGAGGGCTTCGGCGAACTCGGTCAGTTTCTCCTTCGAGCCCATCGTGCCGCTCGCGGTTTCGAACTCGTTGAAGCAAACGATGTCGGGATCCTCTTCCCGGATCGCCTCGGCGAACCGGGTGATGTCGCGTGTCACGTTGGTATTGGCCCGCAGCTCCAGCGCCTTGACGTTCCACGACATGCACTTGAGTTTCACGTCCTGGGCCTGTGCGCCGGCCAGCGGCAGGAGCGTGCCCAGCAGCATGGCCGCTCCCAGTATCTTATTTTCGATTTTCATAATCCGTGCGAATTTTCTCGGTTAATAACCTTTGTTCTGCGTGAGGTTCACCGTGCCGTTGAAAGCCGTTTGGGGAATCGGGAACACCTTGTTGTAGGTCGGATTGAACGTGCGGCCGGGGTACACCTCCACCTCCTCGGTTTCGATCCTGCCATCGACCATCTTCGAAACGACGCTGTGCAGCGGTTTGGAGTAGTACTCTTCGGCCAGCCCCCAGCGTACCACGTCGATATGGCGGCTGGGCTGGAATTCGAAGGCCAGTTCGCAGCGGCGTTCGTTCTGCAACTGTGCCTTCGTGGCCCGGCTGTCGCGCGGCAGGCCGGCGCGCTCGCGGATGTCGTCGAGCAGATTCTTGGCCTCGGCGTCGCCTTCGCCTTTGGTCCAGATCAGGGCCTCGGCCTTCATCAGCATGACGTCGGCATAGCGCATCAGACAGCAGTTGAGCGTGTTCCAGAGTTTGTCGCGCTGGTTCGAAACCTCCGAATAGCTGCCCGTCTCCCATGGCGAGATGAACTTCTGGTTGATCAGGCCCGCCGAGACGTGGCTGGTCGTGTACGAGGTGATCGAGCCGTCGGTGCAGTAGCCGCCGAAAGTGATGTCGCGGCCCATGAACCGTACGTGGTTGCCGGGGTAGAGAATCGTGGCTTCGCGGCGTTGGTCGCCCTCCTCGAAAGCGTCCCAGAGCTCCTTGCTCGGCGTGTAGTATCCCCACGTGTTGTAGAGGCCCCAGCCGGCATTGACGAACGTCACGCCGTGGTAGCGCGCGCCGTTCGTGACGTCGCCTTCCAGCGAGAAGATGTATTCCGAGCTGTGGTTCTGCTCCTTGCGCCAGAGGTTGGCGAAAGACTTGGACTTGTCACTCGGGTCGATGTAGAGCGAACGCTTGTCGGCTCCGGTCAGGGACATTACCTTGTCGCACATTTCGATCACGATGTCGTAGTACGACTGGTCGTATTGCGCGGCATAGAGCGCGGCGCGGGCGGCGAAAGCCCATGCGGCGGCTTTGTGCGGCAGGCCGTACTGGTCGGCGGAGAGCTCCGAGAAGTAGGGCAGCTCCTCGGCCGCGTCGCGGAAGTCCTGGATGATCTGGTCGTAGTTCTTCAGCACGTGGTCCGGACGCGGCGAGTCCATGGCGTCCATGGGCGTCGTGTCGAGGATGATGGGAATGCCGCCGTTCGTATCGTCGCCGTAGTAGGGAACCATCCAGAGCATCGAGAAGCCGCGGAAGAAATAGGCGGATCCGAGGGCCAGCTTCTTCACCGACGGGGTGATGCCCAGGTCGGGAACCAGCTTGATGATGTTGTTGGCCTTGGCCACGTTCTGGTACATGACGCCCCAGACCTCCTGCACGTCCTGGTCGTTGGAGGGGGACATGCGGAATTCGCGGATTTCGTCCACGGCCGGACGGTCGCGGCCGATGAGGATGTTGTCGCTGGCGCATTCGAACCACATGTGTCCGCGGCCGCAGATCTGCTCGCTCCAGTTGGGCGATACGAAGTAGTAGAGTGCATATACGGCCTTCATGACGTCTTCGTCCGTTTTCCACGACGTGTCGCGGCCGTAGGATTCCCGGTCGAGGAAATCGGAACAGCCCGAGAACGATAATACGCTGACGGCCAGACAAATATTCATTAATATCTTTTTCATGGTCGGTTGAGGTTTAGAAATTGACGTTCACACCAAAGTTGAAGAAACGCGACACGGGATACACGCCGGAGTCGATGCCGTAGTTGCCCACTTCGGGGTCGATGCCCGAATAGCCGGTGATCGTGGCCACGTTGTCGATGCTCATGTAAACACGCAGCGAGCCCTTTTCGAGACCGATGTGGCGGGTGACGTGTTTGGGCAGCGTATAGCCCAGCGTGATGTTTTTCAGACGCAGGTAGTCGCCCTTCTCGAGGAAAACGTCGGAGAACTTCACGTAGTTGCCGTTGTTGTCATCTACCAGACCCAGCCGCGGATATTTGCTGCCGGAGGGGTTGAAGTCCCACGTGTCATAGACGTCGGAGATGAGGTTGCCCATGTCCGCACGGCCGTTCATGGCCATTTGCTTCGTGCCGTTGTAGATGTAGTTGCCTGCGACGCCCTGGAACATGAAGCTGAAGTCGAATCCCTTCCAGTCGAACGAGCCGCCGAACGAGTAGGTCTGTTTCGGGGTGTAGCAGCCCGTCAGCACGCGGTCGTCGTCCGTGATTACGCCGTCGCCGTTCGTATCGACGAACTTCAGGTCGCCCACCTTGGCGTCGGGCTGCACCTGCGTCACTTCGCCGGTCTCGGCGTTCTTGCTGACGTAGCGGTCGATCTCCTCCTGCGAGCGGAAGATGCCGTCCGTGCGGTAGAGGTAGTAGGAGTACCACGGATACCCGGCCGCCGAGTAGAGGATCGGCGTGCTGTTGATATTCGGGTTCTCATGCTGCACGAGTTCCTGGGCGCCGTAGTCGTCCACCCAGCCCTTGTTGGTCGAGAACGTTCCCCATACGCTGTAGTTGAACTTGCCGTCGGCCGCGCTGTTGCGGTAGGAGGCCGAGAACTCCCAGCCGCGGTTGATTACTTTGCCCATGTTGCCCAGCGGCGGGTTCTCCACGCCGATTTGCGGGGGAGTGGGTATGTAGTCGATCAGGTCGCGCGTCTCCTTGTAATAATAGTCGGCGCTGATTTCGAGTTTGTTCTCGAACATCTGCAGGTCGAGACCGGCGCTGGTCTGCACGGTGGTCTCCCACGTGGCGTCGGTGTTGGCGATCGTCTCCAGGTAGGTTCCATAGACGGTGTTGCCGCCGATGAGCGAGCCGTTCGGGTAGGTGAGCAGCGGGATTTCGGTGGGGTTGGGTAGCGAGTAGAGCGTCACGTTGCCGACCTTGCCCCAGCCCGCACGCAGTTTGACCAGATCGAACACCTTCGCGAGCGGGGAGTTACGGAAGAACTTCTCCGAGGAAATCTTCCACGATCCCGACACCGAGGGGAACCAGTCGTAGTTCTTCGCCGAAGGGAGTTTCGACGAGGCGTCGCGGCGGATGCTGCCGACGAGGAAGTAGCGGTCGTCGAACGAATAGCCGATACGTCCCAACACGGAGACCATGGCGTAGTCGCGCAGCTTCTCCGTCGGGTTGCTGGCCCATTCGTCGGCCGAGTCCCAGACCATGTTGTGGTCTGTGGCGTCGATGTAGCCCTTCGTGCGGAACTCCCGGTAATGGTTCTTCTGGTAGTCGGTCGTGAAACCGGCCATGGCGCTGATGTGGTGCTTGCCGAAGACCTGCGCGTAGGTGGCCGTGGTCTCCCAGAGCGTGTGGAAGTTATTGAAGTAGTACTGGTCGCGTGTTCCGGTCGTCGAGCCTCCCGGCACGTCGATTGCGGGCGAGAATTCGTCCTCCTCGCGCGTGTCGAGGTCGGCGGTGAATTCGGACTTGATCGTCAGCTCGGTGATCGGCTTGATCTCCAGCGAGGTGGTCGAGAAGACCTTCGTCCGCGGGTAGCGGCGGCGCATCGTTTCGAGCTGTGCGACCGGATTGACGATGTTCGGGCCCGTCACGCCGGCCTCCATGTCGGCCGACGAGGCGATGCCTCCGTATTTGGGCTTTCCGTTGTCGCCGTAAACGAGGTTCCCTTCGGCGTCGCGGTCGTACACCGATGCCGATGCGGGGAACCACATGGCGCCCAGGATGGGACCCGTGTGCGAGGTGTTGACGTTGCCCTGTCCGTTCGAATACTCGAACGAAACGCGTTCGGAGAGTTTCAGCCACTTGACGGGTTTGAACGTCGTGTGGAGCTTGGCGCCGAGCGACTGGCTCCACGTGTTGAGCAGCGTGCCCTCCTTGTCGTCGTAGGTTACCGAGAGGATCGACTGGAGTTTTTCGGTTCCGCCGCTCACCGACACGCCGTAGTGCTGCGTGAATCCGGTCTGGAAAATCTCGTCGAGCCAGTCCGTGCGCGTGACGTTGGCGCCGGCGTAAACCTCCGGATTGGCGAGGTTGGGCAGCGTCGGCAGATTCATCGTCCGTTCGAATCCGAGCGATACGTTCACATTGACGCGCGTCTTGCCGGCTTCGGCCTGGCGGGTGGTGATCAGCACGACGCCGCTCGATCCCACCGAAGCGCCGTAGATGGCGGCCGAGGCGGCGTCTTTCAGGACCGTGATGGTCTCGATGTCCTCGACCATGTAGGGAGCATTGGGTACGCCGTCCACCACGACCAGCACGCCGTCGCCCGACGAAGGTCCGTCGTTTCCGCGGTCGGTTCCCTGATCGTTGCCCTTCGATCCGCGGCCGCGGATCGAGAACGAGGCCTTCTGCATCGGGTCGCCCGACTGCATCACGGTCACGCCCGGCATGCGGCCCTGCAACAGCGTTCCCAGGTCCGAGGCACGGCTGCGTGCGGCATCGTCCACCTTGACCGTCGTCACGGCCATCGAGAGGTCCTCCTTGCGCTGCGAGCCGTAGCCGATCGCCACGACCTCGCCGATCATCGTCGTCTCCTCTTCGAGGGTCACGTTGATCTCCGTGCGATTCATCACCTCGATCCGCTGCGGCTTGTAACCGATATACGAGAATTCGAGGGTGGCGTCCCTGCCGACGGAAATCCGATACGATCCGTCGGCGGCGGTCGTCACGCCGTTGGTCGTTCCCGCCTCGATCACCGAGGCGCCGATCAGCGGATTCTGGCCCGTGTCGGTCAGACGCCCCGAAACCGTGACGCGTTCCTGCGCCCTGACAGGAAGCATGAGTAAGCCGAACAGCAAACTCATCAGAAGCCGGCGGGCGAAATCCCGTCTCTTCCCTGAGAAAGTCAAATTCATTTTCATAGGTTTGAGGTTAATAATTAAATGTTAAAAGGTCTGCGGTTTGGAGAATTATTATTAAAATATTTTATAATTATTCGGGCTTCGTAACTTCTTTGAAATATTTCGGCATTCCGATATTCAAAGTTACTCCCTCCGTTTTCTCCGGCGGGTGCTTTTTGCGTACTATATTCCTCGGATTCCGCAGAATTGATTCCGGGGCAGACCGTGCGGGGCGTATCGGTATCCGCAGGCGTCGTAGAGGTCCGTCAGGCGCCGCAGACGACGCAGGAAGTCGTCGTAATCCTTCTCCTGCGGATTCCAGCCTGCCTCGGCGAGCGCGCTCAGCCGGGGCAGCAGCATGTATTGCGCCTGACCGAAGTCGGGGATGTATTCGGTCCAGAGATTGGCCTGCACGCCAAGCACGAAACGCGCCTCGTCGGAGGTCAGCCCCTCCAGCGGATCGAAGGAGTAAACCTTTTCGAGCGGCAGGAATCCGCCCCAGGCGAGCGGTTCGGCGGCCGTGTCGGCCGACTGGTAATAGTCCAGATAACAGTGCGTCGTCGGCGCCATGATGACCCGGTTGCCCTGTTTCGCGGCCCGGATGCCGCCTTCGGTTCCGCGCCACGACATGACGACGGCCGTGGGCGATACGCCGCCTTCGAGCAGCTCGTCCCAGCCGATGAGCCGGCGGCCGTGGCGTTGCAGAAACCGCTCCACGCGCGCCGTGGCATAGCCCTGCAACTGCCGCGGCGAGGCGAGTCCTTCGGCGCGCATCCGCGCCCGGCAGCGGGGGCAGCGTTCCCACAGGGTTGTCGGGCACTCGTCGCCGCCGATGTGGACGTATTCCGAGGGGAAGAGGCCGATTACCTCTTCGAGAACGTGTTCGATGAATTCGAAGGTCGTTTCGCGGCCCGGGCAGAATACCCGGTCGTCGATGTCCCACGTCTGGCGCACTTCGTACCGTTCGCCCGTGCAGCTCAGCCACGGATAGGAGGCCAGCGCCGCGACGGCGTGCCCGGGGAATTCGATTTCGGGAATGACGGTGATGAACCTCCGGGCGGCGTAATCGACCACCTCGCGGATCTCCTCCTGCGTGTAATAGCCGCCGTAGGGCGTTTCGTCGTAGCGGCATGTCGCGTCGTACTCGCCGCCGGGGTCCCTGCCGATGAGTGTCCTCCGGCGGACGGCCCCCGTGCGTGTCAGTTCCGGGTATCGTTCGATCTCGATGCGCCATCCCTGGTCGTCCGTCAGGTGCCAGTGGAAGACGTTCATCTTGTGCAGCGCCAGCAGGTCGAGCGTGCGTTTCACCTCTTCGACCGTGAAGAAATGGCGCGCCACGTCGAGCATCAGTCCCCGGTAGGCCAGGGCGGGGCGGTCGTCGATCGTCGCGGCGGGCAGTTCCACGGCACGGATCTTCGCCGTGCCCGCCGCCTTCTGCGGCAGGAGCTGCCGCAGCGTCTGCACTGCATAGAAGGCTCCCTGCGGTCCGCCGGACACGATGTCGATCCGTTCCGGAGCTGTCTCTTATACACATCTCCGAGCCCACGAGACACTGAGCGATCTC
>ENA-OZGU01001591-OZGU01001591.1-human-gut-metagenome-genome-assembly--contig:-NODE-1591-length-12390-cov-7.270207_pt1 | contig 12390 bp, 11 predicted proteins | sample MGYA00244662_ERZ653670 | MGnify/ENA primary metagenome ERZ653670 (study PRJEB26926, sample SAMN06165224) | human gut metagenome | biome: ENVO:00009003; feature: ENVO:2100002; material: ENVO:00002003...
GCATACATTTTTGTATTACCCACTCTTTCAAGATTATCTTAACTTATTGACATTGGTCGGGAAATAGATAGTTCTAAATAGGGGCAGATGCGACTCATGCGAGTCACATCTGCCCCTAAAATTTTCCCGTAAAAGAGAAAAAGATGGCTAACGATAACCATCTCCTCTCTGTTCCATGTTATAATGGAACTATGCAAAAACAAGATTATTATAACGAATTTTTTGAATTAGGGCAACAGAAAATTAACTTCAGTTTCTTCGAATTGTGTTTACCTGACAACGATCCAGTCTATACCCTGAAAAAAGTGATGGAGCATTTAGATTTTTCTGGCTTATTAGCCAATTATTCAGATAAGGGAAGAAATGGGTACAATCCAATTATGATGTATGCTGTTGTTACTTACGCAAACATGCGTGGGGTAAGGGCTGTTGACCGTATTGTGGAATTATGTGAAAGGGATCTTGCGTTTATCTGGCTTACCAAAGGACAGAAACCCAAAAGAGATGCGTTTTATGAGTTTAAAAATAAAAAACTAACGGCTGATGTATTGGATGAACTGAACTATCAGTTTCTCCGCCGTCTGCAAAAAGAAGGATTCATTACGTTAAAATCGCTTTTTATTGATGGAACAAAAATAGAAGCCAATGCAAACCGCTATACGTTTGTCTGGAGGGGGACGCTGAACTATCATCTTGCAGGATTGTTAGATACGATTGATTCGCTGTATCAGAAATATAATGTTCTGATTGATGAACATGAGTATGGCATGAAATATGACATTCCCCATGCTCATATGTTTGTGATTGAAGGAATGGAGAAAGTAAGAGATGTCATTGAAAAGAACCGGAAACGGAAACTGACAAAACATAAAAAGTTATCCAATAATACAATCATTGAGATTGATAACTGTTCCCCATTGGAAATCCAGCAACTATATGAGGAGCTGGAAACCTGTGGTGAACGTCTCATGGGCTATAAAGAATGTTTTGAAATCATGGGAAAAGATCGGAACAATTATTCCAAAACAGATTTAGAAGCTACATTTATGAGAATGAAAGAAGACCATATGCTAAATGGACAATTAAAAGCCGCATATAATGTTCAGATAGCAGTGGAGAACTATTTCATTGTCCAGGCTTATGTAAGTAATGACCGGACAGATTATAATACATTGATTCCTGTGTTAGAAAAGCACAAAAATGCATTTGGAGAAATTTTGGAAGAAGTAACTGCTGACAGTGGTTATTGCAGTGAAAAGAATCTTTTGTATTTAAAGAAAAATAAAATTTCCAGTTATATTAAGCTTCAGGATCATGAAAAACGGAAAACAAGAGCTTATAAGGAAGATATCGGAAAGTATTACAATATGAAAACGCAGATGTTTGAGGATGAACTTTATTATGTATGCCATGACGGCAGAGAACTTCATCATATCAGAACAGAAACCAAAGAACAGCCAGGTTATACGCAAACCTTTGAAGTATATGGATGTGCAGACTGTAGTGGTTGTATACACAAAGCAAAATGTCTTTATAAATATGATGCTGAAAAAGATGCAGAAAAAAATAAGATCATGAAAATCAATGAACAATGGGAAGTTTTGAAAGAAGAATCTCATGCAAATATCAAAGCGAGAAGGGAATCTTAAACCGTCAGATCCGTTCTATTCAGACGGAAGGACATTTTGGAGATATCAAAGAAAATGGTGGCTTTCGTCGTTTGAATTATCGAACAGCAGAAAAAGTGTATAAAGAATTCATGCTGTATGCGATTGGAAGAAATATAAATAAATATCATCGTTTTCTTCATGATGAAATCAAGAAATTTGAGGGAAAAACCGAAGAAAAGACTGCATAGAAAAAAGCGTTTTCAAAAATGCAGTTAAGGGATTTTTGCGCCCTAAAATACATACAGGAAAGAGAAAAATAAAAATCTCCTATAGAAAATCAGGTATAAAAACACTGAGTTCTACAGGAGATTCTTATTTTAAGACTTAGGAGCTAAAAATTGGTATTTACCGACAGCCCCAAATTATTTTTAGTATGATTTTCCCCAGTATGCCATGTGTTTCGCAGGTTTTCCACAGAAAATACATGTGTCTGAAATCATCTCTTCATCTTCGATCAGACAACGTGTGGAAGCTCCGCCTGTAGCGTATTTAATCTCGCCTTCACATTCTTCATCTCCACACCAGCAAGCTTTTACAAATCCACGGTTTGCTTTGAATTTTTCAACCATCTCATCCATTGTAACTGCTGTATCAATATGTGAATTCAAGAATGCTTTTGCTTTCTCATACATATCTTTCTGAATTGTCTCTAAAATCTCACCAAGTTTTATTGTAATCTCATCGATAGAAACAACAATCTTTTCACGTGTATCACGACGTACAACAACAACCTGATTCTTCTCGATATCTTTTGGTCCAATCTCAATACGTGTTGGAATACCAAGAATCTCCTGCTCGCTGAATTTCCATCCTGGACTCTTCTCTGAATCGTCGATTTTCGCTCTGTATCCAGCTGCTTTCAATGCTGCCAACAATTCATCCGCTTTTTCAAGAACGCCTTCTTTATGCTGAGCAATTGGAATTACTCTTGTCTGAACCGGCGCAATTCTTGGTGGCAATACAAGTCCGTCGTCATCTCCGTGAACCATAATGATTGCACCGATAATTCTTGTAGAAAGTCCCCATGATGTCTCATATACACTGTGAGGCTGGTTATTTTTGTCTATATATTTGATGTTAAACGCATCTGGGAAACCGTTTCCAAAGAAATGGCTCGTTGCTGACTGCAACGCTTTTCCGTCATGCATAAGCGCTTCTACTGTGTAAGTATCCTGAGCTCCCGCAAATTTTTCATTCTCTGCTTTTCTTCCTGATACAAACGGAATCGCAAGCGAATCACGGATAAAGTCCTGATATACCTTCAACATAGTAAGTGTTCTCTGTTCAGCCTCTTCGTATGTCGCATGAATTGTATGTCCTTCCTGCCACAAGAATTCTCTTGAACGCAAGAAAGGTCTTGTTGTCTTTTCCCAACGAAGCACTGAGTTCCATTGATTCCATACTTTTGGTAAATCTCTATGTGAACGAACCATCTTGCTCCACAAGTCACAGAACAATGTCTCTGATGTAGGTCTGATGCAAAGTCTTTCCTGAAGTCTTTCCATTCCTCCATGTGTTACCCATGCTACTTCTGGTGCAAATCCTTCGATATGATCTCCTTCTTTTTCAAGCAGACTTTCTGGAATCAGCATTGGTAAAGATACGTTCTCTACACCTGTCTCTTTAAATCTTGCATCCAAATCTCTCTGAATGTTCTCCCAGATGGCATAACCATTTGGTAAGTAGTTCAAACATCCTTTTACTGATGAATAGTCACAAAGTTCTGCTTCACGTACAACATCTGTGTACCATTGTGCGAAATCTTCATCTCTCGCTGTAATCGCTTTTACAAGTTTTTTTTCGTTTGCCATGTTTTTCTCTCCTTTTTATTCGCAGGGCCCCTTGCCCCATCTTATTTTTTGAGGAAATAAAAAGAGCCGAGTCCTTTCATCCCTCCAAAAGGGACCGAAAGACTCGGCGGTACCACCCTAATTAATCATAGATTCCTCTACAATTCTCTTTAGTCATCATTAACGCTGATGTCACGCTGCATTTTCACACAGTGGCTCCAAGGTAGGTTCCATACACTTCTTGCAAGAATCTTTCACCAATCAATTCTCTCTCTGTGGCTCGTCCTGTATATACTATTCCTCTTCACAGCCAATATTCTCAGTAATTACCATTAATTCTATGAGAAATCTTGTTGTTTGTCAACCCCGTAAAATACTGATTTTTCAGAAAAATATTTTTCGAAAGCCTTCTCCTTCCGGTTCGATTTCAAATATCATCTTTTCCTTCGTTTTCGGATGCAAAAATTCCAAATGACTTGCGCAAAGAGCAATCTTACGCCTTCCATTTGACTGCTTTTCATTATATTTTGCATCTCCCCAAATCGGGCATCCTGCTGCTGCCATCTGCACCCGTATCTGGTGATGCCGCCCCGTTTCCAATTTGATATTTACAAGACTTCTTTCTTCTCCATCTTCCAGACCTTCTTCCTCGACCTCATAAAAAAGCACCGCTCTTTTTGCATCCTTTATTGACGGATCACACACTTTCGAAAGATTCACTCGTCCATCTTTCACCATATAGTGTTCCAGTTTCCCACTTTTTTCTTCAAACTTTCCACATACAACCGCTTGGTAATACTTTCCAAATCCTGCCCCCTGCATCTGCGCGCTTAGTTCTTTGGCTGCAAATGGTGTCTTTCCAAATACAAGTATACCCTCTACCGGTTGATCCAGCCGATGAATCACCGCCACATAGGGTTCTTTCTTTTCTTTTTGGTTTTTGTACAAATAATTTTTCAGAATACTCACCATATCCTGAGATCCAATTTTGCTTGTCTGCGTCGGCACCCCTGCCGGTTTATAGCAGACAATCACATGTGTATCTTCAAATAGTATCTTTAAATTCATTCATTCTCCTTTTCACGACTAAAGACGAGGGTTCTGTATAAACCCTCGTCTCCATATTTTAGAAAATATCCTGTTTTCGTCGTAAATCTACACGAATGCTTCCACAGGTTCTTCTTTTAATACTTCCTCATATTTTTCCAATATGGTACTTTGAATTCGCTCTCTTGTATCAGAATTGATCGGATGCGCAATATCTCTATATTCTCCATCCAAAGCTTTTTTGCTCGGCATTGCGATAAAGAGCCCTTTTTCTCCTTCAATCACCTTAATATCATGCACTACGAATTCTTCATCCATCGTAATGGAAACTACTGCCTTTAATTTTCCTTCTTTTGCTACTCTTCTCACACGTACATCTGTAATCTGCATATGTCTAGCCCCTTTCCCATCTTGCATTGTCTTTCTTTTTCTGAATTCAGACTACAATGCATATCTCTCATTTTTTTCTACTACAACTTTTACCCCGTTTTCTCCAATATGACGCGTATTGGCTCTGATTGTATCACGGCTCTCTACAATACAATTCTCAATGTAGGTATTATCTCCAAGATATACATCATTCAAAATAATTGAATTTTTTATCACACAGTTATTACCCACATATACCTTCTTAAACAGAACTGAATTTTCCACTGTTCCATTGATTATACTTCCGCTGGCAACCAAACTGTTCTTTACAACTGCACCCGGATTGTATTTTGCCGGAGGCAAATCACCAACTTTTGAATAAATCGCCGGATATGTTTTGAAGAAATGTTTTCTTACATCTGCTTTCAAAAAGTCCATATTCGTCTGATAATATGCATCAACCGTGGAGATATTACTCCAATAGTCTTTAATCTTATATGCATAAATTTTCTTTAAATTCTTATAACGGATCAAAATATCCGATACAAAATCATATCTGTCGTCTTCCGCACACTGTTCGATCAGATCAATCAGCTGGCGTCTCCGGATGATATAAATACCGGTTGAGACAGTTCTTGACTTTGCCATCATCGGTTTCTCTTCAAACTCTTCCACGCGCATATTCTCATTCAGCTTCAAAGTTCCAAACCTTCTCGCATCCTCGCCATCATTCAGCTCTTTGCAAACCACTGTAATATCCGCTTTCTTGGCAATATGATATTCTAACACCTTATTATAATCCATCTTATAGATCGCATCACCGGAGGTGATGATCACATATGGTTCATGGCATTTTTTCAAGAAATCAAGATTTTGATAAATTGCATCTGCGGTTCCTCTGTACCAATTGCCATTATCCGCTGTAATCGTAGGCGGAAATACATACAATCCACCCTGCTTTCTCCCGAAATCCCACCATTTTGAAGAATTCAGGTGTTCATTCAAAGATCTTGCATTGTACTGTGTCAACACCGCTACTTTCTGAATATGCGAGTTCGACATATTACTGAGTACAAAATCAATCGCTCTGTAACTTCCCGCCACCGGCATGGCTGCCGCCGCACGTTTTTTCGTCAATTCACGCATCTTGTTGCTGTTACCGCCCGCTAAAATAATCCCCACTGCTCTCATGCCTGTTCACCTACCTTTATCAACGTTTCTCCACTTTCAAGTACTCCATCGACATAATCTTCTTTTGCTGTCACGCCGCTGATTGCAGTATTTTTTCCTATCTGCACATTTGCAGGGATCACTGAATTTTCCCCGATTGTAACAAGACCAAACGAATAAATATTTGGTTTTAATTTATTCGGAATATCACTTCCGATGCCCAAAGTGACATTATCTCCAACATTCACGTGTTCTGCAATGATCGACTTATCAATCACGCAGTTCTCTCCGATGACTACATCTTGCATAATAATGGAATCTCGGACAACCGCACCTTGTCCAATCACCACATTGGAGCCGATGACAGAATTATGAACCTCTCCATAAATCTCCGCACCGTTACAAATAATACTCTTGTCAATCACAGAATTCTCTGATATGTACTGCGGAGGAATACTTCCTGTATTCGTGTAAATCTTCCAAAATTCTTCATACAAATTAAAATCAGGAATAATGTCAATCAATTCCATATTGGCCTCCCAATAAGACCCCAGTGTTCCAACATCTTTCCAATATCCGTTGTATTCATATGCAAAGAGTCGTTGTCCATTTTCATGACAATATGGAATCACGTGTTTTCCAAAGTCACAGCCAGGCTCGTCCTTCTTTTTTAGCAACGCTTCTTTTAGCACCGGCCAGCTGAAAATATAAATTCCCATAGACGCAAGATTGCTTCTTGGATGTGCCGGTTTTTCCTCAAATTCTGTAATCTGGTTGTTATCGTCCGTAATTACGATACCAAATCTGCTCGCTTCTTCAATCGGAACCGGCATCGCAGCAATAGTAACATCTGCATTGTTCTCTTTGTGAAAATCCAGCATAACCTCATAATCCATCTTATAAATATGGTCTCCGGATAAAATCAGCACATAGTCCGGATTGTAACTTTCCATATATTCCAGATTCTGATAAATCGCATTGGCAGTTCCTGTATACCACTCACTGTTTGCGCTCTTTTCGTATGGCGGAAGTACCGTTACTCCTCCGATATTGCGATCCAAATCCCACGGAATCCCAATTCCGATATGTGCATTCAGGCGCAGTGGCTGATATTGTGTCAACACCCCGACCGTATCAATTCCTGAATTGATGCAGTTGCTAAGCGGAAAATCAATAATTCTGTATTTTCCTCCAAATGCTACTGCCGGCTTTGCAACTTTCGCAGTTAAGACACCGAGTCTGCTGCCTTGTCCTCCTGCTAATAACATTGCTATCATTTCTTTTTTCTTCATGTCATCACCCCTTCTCAGTATTAATGTGTTTATTATAACACAATTTTTTCACATAGTGAACATATTTTACAAAAATATTTCCGTTCACCCATCTTTTTTATAGAAATATCACAAAAAGAAAAGGTTTGGTTTTTGACCTATCTATGTTATAATTATGCACGTAAGTCAAATACTATGAAACAAATTCACAGAACAGGAAGTGTCATTATGTATAAAATTGATTTTAATCAGCCTTGCCATATCCACTTCATCGGAATTGGCGGCATCAGTATGAGCGGACTCGCTGAGATCCTTCTTGAAGAAGGCTTCACAGTATCCGGATCCGATAACAAAGAATCGGCACTTACGGATCATCTGTCTCAGAATGGTGCAACCGTATTTTACGGTCAGAAAGCTTCCAATATTATAGACGGTATCGACCTTGTAGTTTATACCGCAGCAATCCACGAAGACAACGAAGAATTTGCAGAAGCAAAGCGTCAGAATCTTCCGATGTTATCCAGAGCAGAATTACTCGGTCAGCTTATGACTAACTATAAGACACCGGTTGCTATATCCGGTACACACGGTAAGACAACCACAACCTCTATGCTTTCTCATATCGCTCTTGCAGCAGACCTGGATCCGACAATCTCTGTCGGCGGTATCCTGAAAGCGATCGAAGGCAATATCCGTGTCGGCGGACCTGACCTTTTTATTACGGAAGCATGCGAATATACCAACAGTTTCCTGCACTTTTTCCCGAAAATCGGTATTATTCTGAATGTGGATGCGGATCACCTGGACTTTTTTAAAGACCTGGACGATATCCGTAATTCTTTCCACCTTTTTGCTAAGCTTCTTCCGGAAAACGGAACGCTCGTCATCAACGGAGATATTGATAAGATTGAAGAGATCACCTCCGATCTTTCCTGTCGTGTTATCACTTTTGGCAAAGAAGCTTCCCTGGATTACAGTGCAGCCAATATTACTTATAACGAACAGGGCAATGCCTCTTTCGATGTCGTAAAAGACGGACAGAATGTTGCACATCTCGCTCTTGCAGTCGGCGGTGAGCACAACGTATATAACGCACTTGCGGCAATCGCAGTTGCCGATATTCTCGGTGTTCCTGCGGAGACGATCCAGACAGGTCTTGCTTCCTTCCACGGAACAGACCGCCGTTTTGAATACAAAGGTGAAGTCGGCGGAGTGACCATCATTGATGATTACGCACACCATCCGACAGAGATCGCAGCAACTCTGAAAAGTGCTGCACATTATCCACATAAAAAACTGTGGTGTATTTTCCAGCCACATACTTATACCCGTACAAAAGCATTATTCTCAGAATTTGCTGAAGCACTCGCACATGCAGACCATGTAATCCTTGCTGACATCTATGCAGCGCGTGAGACAGATACTTTAGGCATCTCTTCTGCACAGCTTGCAGATGCAGTCAAAGAACATGGATGTGACGCAACTTATCTGCCAAGCTTTGCAGCCATCGAAGAGTTCGTCACCACCCACTGTCAGCCTGGTGATCTTCTGATCACAATGGGGGCCGGAGATGTTGTAAATATCGGAGAAGACCTGTTAAAAGCTTGATTTTCTCCAATATCTGCGAAATTTTATCTGTAATAGCAAAAATTTCCGTCAGAAAATTCTTTTTTACGATCTGGGATGATGTTATAATGAACAAAGTCAGAAAAGAAAGGAAGCGGAAATTATGAGTGCACTTATTTTGCGCAATCATTCCCATAACAATATAACGATCGTGGAGAATGATTTTATCGATCATTATATGGTATCTGCGAACGGAGAATATGTAAAAGTCTATCTTCTTCTTCTCCGCTATCAGAATATCCCGGATCAGCTTCCGGCTATCCCGCAGATGGCAGACCTTCTGGAGAATACCGAAGGCGATATCCTGCGCGCACTCAAATACTGGGAAAAAGAAGGGATTCTTTCTCTCGAATATAACGAAGCAAACGAACTTACCGGAATCTGTCTCGGCGGATCTGCTGCAAGGAAAACTCCTGCAAAAGCAGCTTTTCATACGCCTTCTGCACAGTCGGTTTCTGTTCACGAAAAATCTTCGGTCAGGCAAAATAACGGAAATGCCCCTGTTTCAGATCAGACTGCGGATCAGAATCTTCCTGCATCAAGACGTTCTCTTGCTGCAAGAAGAGAATTGAAACAGATTCTTTTTATTGCTGAACAGTATCTCGGCAAAACCTTAACCCGTACCGATGTTGATGCGATTACCTACTTTTATGATTCCCTTGGTTTTTCCGCAGACCTGATCGAGTATCTGATCGAATACTGTGTGGAGAACGGACATAAGAGCATGCATTACATTCAGAAAGTAGCACTTTCATGGGCAGATGAACATATTACAACCGTCGATCAGGCACGTAATTCCTCTGCATTTTACAACAAAACCTGCTATTCTATCCTGAATGCATTTGGCATCAAAGGGCGGGGACCTGCATCTGCCGAACTGGATTATATCCGCAAATGGCTGGAGGATGGGAATTTCGAGCTGGATCTCATTCTGGAAGCATGCAACCGCACCATCAGTGCGATCCACCAGCCAAGTTTTGAATATACTGACAAGATTCTCGAAAACTGGAAGACGGGCAACGTTCGTACACTGGCAGATGTTGAGCGTCTTGATTCTGCCTTTGAGCAGGAAAAAGACCGGAGGAAAACTCCTTCGGGGCAAAACCGTACACCTTCTGCCCAGCAGCCTTCCAAATTCCGTAATTTTGAAGAACGTTCTTACAATATGGACGAGCTTACCAAAGAATTATTACGCAGTAACTAAGAAAGGGGAACACTGTGCCGTTAACCAATTCACAATACAATGCGCTGATGCGCGTATATGAAGAAAAAAGAGCGAAGAGCCGCGACCTCGCGAATTTTCACTACGAGCGTGCCTGCCAGAAGGTTCCGGAGCTTGCATCGATTGATGCCTCTATTTCTTCTGCCAGCCTTGACCAGGCGAAAAAGCTGCTCGCAGGCGATGACACTGCCCTCGCTTCTTTGAAGGAAGAGATCCGGTCTCTTTCGGACAGACGCCGCCGACTCCTTTCCGACGCCGGATTCCCGGAAGACTATCTGGAACAGCATTTTGAATGTCCGGACTGTCAGGATACCGGCTATGTCGGCACGAAAAAGTGCCATTGCTTTTTAAAAGCGATCATTGATCTGTTCTACACCCAGTCCAACTTAAAAGGGCTTCTCGAACAGGAAAATTTTGAACATTTTAATTTTGATTATTATTCATCCAATTATAGAGACCGGCTTTCCGGTCAGAATTCCCGCGAGCTTGCAACGCGGGCTTATCAGGAATGTATGAATTTCATCCGTGATTTTGATACCGAACATGGTAATCTGCTTCTTTTTGGGAATACTGGTATCGGGAAGACATTTCTCAGCCACTGTATCGCAAAAGAAGTGATGGATTCTCTGCATTCCGTCCTTTACCTGACTGCCTCTGAATTTTTCGATGCGCTCCTTGAAAAAGCGCTGAACCGGAATGATGAGAGCTGTCTTTTATATGAGCAGATCCACCTCTGTGACCTGCTGATCATTGATGACCTGGGAACCGAACGAAATACAGACTTTGTCGTTTCTCAGCTTTTTGTGTGTTTAAATGATCGGATCCTGAACAGGAAATCCACGATCATTTCTACTAATCTTACTCTGGAGGAAATCAAGACGAACTATACGGAACGTACATTTTCCCGGATAAGCAACCATTATAAGATACTTCGCCTTGCCGGTGATGATATCCGCATCCAAAAGAAACTTATGTACAGGGAGGAACACTGATGTTACATCGAAGTGAACGAATTCTGGATAATATTCCAGTTGGCTCTCTCGGCATTATTGCCGTAGACGGCTGTGAAGAGATGGGAAATAAAGTCAATGACTATCTCGTAAAATGGAGAAAGGAAGAGACTCGTTTCCAGAAAGACAATCTTGTTTTCAACGGCTACGAAAAGCCGAACTATCTGATTGACGCAAAGGTACCGCGTTTTGGATCTGGTGAAGCAAAAGGTATTATCAATGAGTCTGTACGTGGAAAAGACCTCTATCTGATGGTTGATGTCTGCAATTACAGCCTGACTTATTCACTCAGCGGCAATACCAACCATATGTCACCGGACGACCATTTCCAGAACCTGAAGCGTGTCATCGCCGCTGTAGGAGGAAAAGCACGTCGTCTGAACGTCATTATGCCTTTCCTGTATGAAAGCCGCCAGCACAAGAGAAGCGGTCGTGAATCACTGGACTGCGCACTGGCTCTGCAGGAACTGGTACGCATGGGTGTAGATAACATCATCACTTTTGATGCCCATGACCCACGTGTACAGAATGCTATCCCGTTAAGCGGATTTGAAACCATCCGTCCTACCTACCAGTTCGTAAAAGGACTGTTAAAGCATGTACCGGATCTTCAGATCGACGCCGACCATATGATGGCGATCAGCCCGGATGAAGGTGCAACCGGACGTGCAATCTACTTTGCCAACGTACTCGGTCTTGATATGGGTATGTTCTACAAACGTCGTGACTATACAACCATCGTAGACGGACGTAACCCGATCGTAGCCCACGAATTCCTTGGATCTTCTGTAGAAGGCAAAGACGTGATCATCCTTGATGATATGATTTCTTCAGGTGACAGTATCCTTGACGTTGCCCGCCAGCTCAAGATGCGTAAAGCAAAACGCATCTACGCTGCTGCAACCTTCGGACTTTTCACAAATGGTATGGAAAAATTTGACCAGGCTTACGAAGAAGGACTGATCAACGGAATCCTCACAACAAACCTGATCTATCAGACACCGGAGCTGCTCAGCCGCCCTTACTACATCAACTGCGACATGAGCAAATACATCGCACTGGTGATCGATACACTGAATCATGATGCTTCTATCAGCAGTATCCTTGATCCAAGTGAACGTATCCAGAATGTAGTTGAGAAATATAAAAAAGGGGAAGCGATCGACTAACTATCTGTCTCTTATACACATCTGACGCTGCCGACGACTAGTCGAG
>ENA-OZGU01001594-OZGU01001594.1-human-gut-metagenome-genome-assembly--contig:-NODE-1594-length-12369-cov-5.253776_pt1 | contig 12369 bp, 6 predicted proteins | sample MGYA00244662_ERZ653670 | MGnify/ENA primary metagenome ERZ653670 (study PRJEB26926, sample SAMN06165224) | human gut metagenome | biome: ENVO:00009003; feature: ENVO:2100002; material: ENVO:00002003...
TCAAATTGCCCAAAATGGTTTTGACGATATAGAGGCCCAGGCCCACACCCTCCCGGTCCACGCTGCGGGAGTAATCCGCCTTGTGGAAGCGTTCAAAGAGGAGTGGCAGCTCGTCCGGCGGGATGGTTGCCCCCAGATTGCGTACGGTGACAAGGGCCTTTCCGTCCTTTTTTGTGATCTGGACTGTGATGTCCGTCCCTTGGGCAGCAAACTTCGCCGCATTGTCCAGCAGGTTATAGCACACCTGGGTCACCGCGTCCGGGTCGCCCGACACCATGATCGGATCCTCCGGGAACTGAGCGTCCACATCCAGGCCCCGGCCGGTGATCCTCCCCTCCAGGCTGACCAGCACCCGGGACATGACCTCTATGATGTCAAACTGCTCCTGAGCGGTGACCGTCTCCGTCAGGGCGTTGAGCCTGGATAGGTCCAGCATCCTCCGGACCAGGCGGGACAGCCGCCGGGTCTCGGACACCACCACATTCAGCGCCTCCCCCTCCTTCTCCGGCGGGATCGTGCCATCCAGGATGCCCTCGGCAAAGCCGGCGATGGTGGTCATGGGGGTCTTAAGCTCGTGAGAGACGTTGGCGATGAAATCAGCCCGCTGGCTCTCCACCTTCTCCAGGGAGTTGGCCATGAAGTTGAACGCCTCCGCAAGCTCCCCGATCTCGTCGCAGCGGTCCTTATAGCTGTTGACCCGCACGTCAAACTCACCCCGCCCGAACTTCCGGGCGGCCTCCGCCATCTCGGTGAGGGGGCGGGTCTGGTGGGCCGAAGTGATGGAGCTGGCGATCACCGCGATGAGCAGCACCACCACCGCTGCAAAGAAGAAGATGGTGGCCGTGGCCCGCCACATCTCTGAAAGGCCGCTGGTGTCCCCCGACACCAGGACCAGCCCCAGGTTGGCGGCCAGCGTGGGGGTCAGCTTGGTCTGCACCGGCAGTCCCGCGATATAGCGGTTGGCCCCATAGACCCCCCCCAGATTGGTGATGCCGTTGTAGTGCCCCTGCTGGAGGATCTGCTGGACTACCCGGTCCGGGATCTGCTTGTGGTAGAGGTCGCTGTCCGTGGCGTACAGGATCTCCCCCTGGGTGTTGGTAACGATCACCGAGGCCTCTGAGACCGCGGAGACCGTCTCCATGGTGCTCTGGTACAAAGTCCATTTGATCCCGTCCAGCAGGCTGAGGCTGTCCACATTTTGCAAATAGTCGCTGGTGGCCGCGGCGATATAGCCCGCGTTCCGCTCCAGCCGGTCCCGGGTCTCTGAGATGATGTACCGGTAGGACAGCAGCATGAACGCGGTGGACAACAGGGTAAAGGACAGGGCGACGATGCCCACCATCATGGTCAATTCCCGCTTGTACAGGCTTTTCAAGGGAATCCCCCCTCTTTTTCTCAGCCGGCCCCGTTGGCGGGGGCCACCTCAAATTTATAGCCCACGCCCCACACGGTCTTGAGCCGCCACTGGTCGCTGACCCCCTCCAGCTTCTCCCGCAGGCGCTTGATGTGGACGTCCACCGTCCGGGAGTCGCCGAAGTAGTCGAAGCCCCACACCTCGTCCAGCAGCTGGTTCCGGGTAAACACCCGGTTGGGCACAGAGGCCAGATGATAGAGCAGCTCCAGCTCCTTAGGGGGCGTATCCACCCGCTTGCCGTCCACCAGCAGCTCATAGGAGTCCAGGTTGATGACCAGCTTATCAAAGGACAGCTTCTGATCTCCCTGCTCCTCCTCCTGGCCGGTGCGGCGGAGCACCGCGTGGATGCGGGCCAGGACCTCCTTCATCTCGAAGGGCTTGACAATGTAGTCGTCCGCGCCCCCCTCCAGGCCGGTCACCTTGTCTTCGGTCTCCCCCTTGGCGGTGAGCATGATGACCGGGGCCGCAGACTCCTCCCGGATCTTTTTCAGCACGGTCCAGCCATCCATAATGGGCAGCATGATGTCCAGCAGCACCAGGTTCGGCTGGAAGGAGCGGAAATACTCCACACCCTTTCCGCCGTCCTTGGCTACTTTGGTCTCAAACCCCTCCTTCTCCAGATAGAGATGGAGCAGCTCTGCGATATTACTGTCATCCTCTACAATAAGCACCTTCTGGGACATGGTGAAACCCTCCATTTTTTCATTGGTGGCCCGGGCGGGCGCATTCTGCCCCTCCCACCCGGATCTTCTCCTCTATTATAGACGGGATCCCCGCGTTTGGGGTGAATAATTTGTAAATATCCCCCGTCAGACGTCCTCCCGCCGCTCCACATAGGAGTGGTCCACCTGGATCACCGCGGAATACTTCTCCGACAGCGCCTCCACCGCCTGCCGCAGCTCCCGGGTCACCTGGGCGTCGGTCAGGCGGAAGCCGTAGGGTACCATCACATCAAACAGCACGTTGGTGTGGTATGGGCCGGCGGTGATCCGCAGGTCGTGGATAGACAGGGCCGGATCCAGCGCCTTGGCCGCCGCCTCCACCTGCTCCCGCAGGGCGTTGGTGCGCTCATCATTGACCACTGGGTCGGTGTGGATCACCGTCTCAATGTGGTGCTTGGCCTTCAGCTCCCGCTCGATGTGGTCGATGATGTCGTGCATCTCCAGCAGATCGGTGTCCGCCGGGACCTCCGCGTGGAAGGACATCATGGCCCGGCCGGGTCCGTAGTCGTGATAAACCAGGTCGTGGATGCCCAGGATGTTGGGGTGGGACAGCACCAGCTTGTCGATGTCTGCCGCCAGCTCCGGATCCATGGCCCGGCCCAGCAGGGGGTCCAGCGTGTCCTTAGCGGCCTCCCAGCCCGTCTTAAGGATAAACGCGGCCACCAGCAGGCCGGCCAGGCCGTCCACCTGAAGGTCCAGAAAGTGGTCCACCAGGGCGGCGGCCAGCACCACGGCGGTGGCTACCGCGTCGGAGAGAGAATCGGCCGCCGTGGCCTTCATTGCCTGGGAGGAGATGGCCTCCCCCAGGACGCGGTTAAAGTGGAACATCCAAATTTTCATCCCGATGGACACCGCCAGGATGGCAATGGCCAGCCAGGAGAAGGACAGCTGCTCCGGGTGGAGCAGCTTTTCCAGGGAGCTCTTCCCCAGCTCAAAGCCCATCAGCAGGATTGCCATGGCCACCAGCAGGCCGCTGAGGTACTCGATCCGCCCGTGTCCGAAGGGGTGCTCCTCATCCGCCGCCTGCCCGGCCAGCCGGAAGCCGATCAGCGTGATCACCGACGAGGCGGCGTCCGACAGGTTGTTCAGCCCGTCCGCCACCACGGCGATGGAGCCAGTGAGCAGCCCTGCCCCCAGCTTTCCCAGACACAGCAGGGTATTCAGCAGGATGCCCACGCCTCCCGCCAGTGTTCCGCACCGCTGCCGGACCTCCGGAGCGGTGGGGTCCGCTCCGCCCAGACAGCGCCGGGTCAATGCCTTGATCAATGCAAAATGCCTCCTTGCTCCGCTGGAGCCAACAGGCCCCGGCAGATCTATGTCTTTTATCAATATATTATCTCACGCCGCCCGTTGTTCCGTCAAGACGGAAGGCAGGGCAGTTCCATGCCCTCTCTGGATCAGTTCTGTATGTTTTAGAGAGAAAAGCAGCGGTTTTGCGTGAAACTGTTTACAAACTGTTCATACCATCGTCACGATTTTGCCTTAATTATGGGGTAGGATATGAATGTAAACACGAAGTCTTAAAATTTCTCCCATTTCTCCCTCTCCTTTTACAACACACACAGGCAAGAGGCCCCGGCGGATCGCCGGGGCCTCTTGCCGTCTTGTCATATCCCAGCTGGGGCGACGCCGGTCTACGGCGCCGCCCCAGCTCCGGGCTGTGGGAACTGCTCATAGGGCTGAGCCGCTGGGATGGTCACCCCTGTGCCGGGGAGGGCCAGGTCGCCGCCCTCCGCCCCGCAGAACCAGACGTCCACCTGGTCTGGGTCCCCCAGCTCCGGGTCCACCGCCCAGCACTGGAGGGTTTTCTTCAGGCTGTCCAGAATCGTCTGGTCCAGCTGGAGGGCGTCATAAACACGGAACTCCTCCCTCTGTTCCTCCGGAGGGCCGACAAACAGGGCGGAGGTATCCGCGAAGGAGACCGTGATCCCGCCCTTTCCGGAAAAGATCGGCTCTGCCAGATCCAGGCTCCAGCCGGTGAGGCTGGCCATGGCGGACACCACCTCCTCCGGCGGGATCTGTCCATTCTCATCCAACTCGCCGGTGTACTCCACCGGATACTCCGCAAACTGGTTCCCGACGCCGATATACAGCACCGCACAGGACCGCTCCATGGAGCAGGCTGAGCCGTCTCCACTCTGCAACGCCTGTGAGCCGGAGAGCGCGCCCTCGCCTCCCGCAGTCTCCTCCATGGAAAACGGACCGCCGCAGGCGGACAGGGCCACAGTCAGCAGGCCCGCCATCAGGATCGCCTTTTGTCCCATATCCTGCTCCTCCCTCCTTCTGCTTCGGAGCGCACGGCTGGGCCGCTCCGCTCCATTTCTGTGGGCTCCATTATACGGTGCGGTCCCTCCACCCGTCAAGCAGAATGAAAGAATATTCATCTTATCAATCGTTTGTGCAAATTGACAGTCCAAACCACCTCCACACACTTCCTGTCGGTTCCCGTCGGCTTGTCCACCACACTTTTTTCATTATGACAGGGCCTAAATCCCCATATAGAAGGGGGTTTTTCATCACCAATTATCTTTTTCCACATCCCAGCGCAAAAGTCACTTGACTTTTTCGTTGAAATTGCTATAATATCTATTATCAAGTGAATTGCTGCTTTAGCTGTCTGAGGGGTCCTTTCCGTCCCGTCACCACAGATAAAATCCAGCCAAAATAAGGGTACGTCTTTACGTGCTTCTTGTTTTTGCTGGTTTTTTTGTATGCAAAACCAACTGGAAGGAGGACAGAGCGCAGCGCCCCAAGTTCAAGGAGAGAGAGGTGTGTCAAAACTGGGAAGCTCCGCTTCCCACTGTCCCCCGGGTCGTGTGCTGGGAGACAGATCCCCAATCACTAGAAATAGGGAGGAAACAAAACTATGTTTACCATCACAAACGGCTTTACTTACATCGCATTTCTGATGTTCCTGGCCGGCGGTCTGCTGGCTCTGGAGAAGTACACCAAGTGGAAGGTCTTTAATGTGGTCCCCCCCCTGGTGTGGATCTATGTGCTGAACATGATCTTCTGCACCATGGGCCTGTACGCCTCGGACGCCTGCTCCGCGGTCTACTCCGCCTTGAAGAACAACCTGCTGTACGCCATGATTTTCGTCATGCTGCTGCGGTGCGACTTCCGCAAGCTGGCCAAGCTGGGCGGCCGGATGATCGCCATCTTCCTGGGCTGCTCCCTGACCCTTGGCCTTGGCTTCCTGGTGTTCTATCCTGTCTTTATGGGCCCCCTGGGCGGCGGTGAGAAGACCTGGGCCGCCGTGGCCGCTCTGTACGCCTCCTGGGTCGGCGGCTCCGCCAACATGGCCGCTATGCAGGATGCCCTGCCCGTGGACAGCGGCGCTTACAGCTGCGCCCTGGCTCTGGACACCGTGTGCTACTCCGTGTGGATCGCCCTGCTGCTGCTGGCCGTCCGCTATGCCAACAAGTGGAACAAGGCCACCAAGGCCAATACCTCCGGCCTGGACGCCATCGCCGCCGCCGCCAACGCTGAGGTGGAGAAGGATAAGGCCCGCAAGGCTACCTCCGGCGACTGGATCTTTCTGATCGGTCTGTCCCTGCTGGTCTCCGCTATCTCCCAGTCTGTGGGCGCCGCCATGAACGCTGGTCTGGCCAACGTGGGTCTGGATATGTTCGACAAGGGCACCTGCACCACCGTGTTTGTCACTGTACTGGGCCTGATCTGCGCCATGACTCCTCTGGGCAAGCTGCCCGCCGTGGAGGAGATGTCCAACATCTATCTGTACGCTGTTGTCTCCCTGCTGGCCTCCACCGCCTCCGTCACCGATCTGCTGTCCGCCCCCATGTGGGTCGTTTACGGCATGCTGGTTCTGGTGCTGCACGTGGTTGTCATGTTCATCCTGTCCAAGATCTTCCACTGGGATCTGTGCATGGTCTCCACTGCCTCCCTGGCTAACATCGGCGGCAGTGCATCGGCCCCCATTGTGGCTACCGCTTATGACGCGTCCTTCGCCGGCATCGGCGTTCTGATGGGCGTGCTGGGCGCGGCCATCGGCAACCTACTCGGTTTGGGTATGGGCGCCATCCTTCATATGTTCGTCTGATGCGACACCGGTGCGCCGGGCCCCGGAGGTCCGGCGCACCTTTTTACCCTTTTTCATCTAAGCACTGGCAAAAATGGAAAGGAGAACCATGAACATCAACGAAAATTTCCGTTATCTCCACATCGGACTGCCCAACGATGTACTTCGTCGGAAACTCCACGGAGACTTTGAGGGAGCTGTGGCCGCCATTGACCGCCACCTGGCTTCCCCCACTACCCCTGAGGCACTCAAGCGCTGCCTGACCGTTCAGCGTGAACTCATCCTCCGTCTGCCTCTGGACTACCCCTATCCCAAGGAGGAGGCCCTGGCCCTGGTGCGGGAGCACATTCCCGACTTCACCGAGGCGGAGTTCGACGCCCTGGAGGACCAGTGGAAGATCGACTGGATCTATGACCACGGCGTCCCCCACTACTTCGACCGTTTCTTTGAAACGCTTTGCAAGACCAACGCGGCCTTTGCCGCCCGGGCGGGCGTCAGGACCGCCGGAGCGGACGGGCAAGATCCCGAAGGCCGTCTGGACCGGGTTGCAAATCAACTCCGCACAGAGGGAACTGCCGCCAGCCGTGTGCGCTGCCAGGCTACTGTCCAGATGAAGGATGAGTGCTTTGAGCCGGGCCGCCGGGTACGGGCCTATTTGCCTCTGCCCTGTGCGTGTGATGCCCAGAGCGACATCCGTATCGAGCGGGTCTCTCCCGAGCCCACTCATATCTCTCCCGAGGACGCTCCTCAGCGGGTCATCTTCTGGGAGGAAGTGATGGAAGAGAACCACCCCTTTGAGGTAGAGTTCTCCTTCACTCAGACCCTGCACTACCACGATCTGACCCGGCCGGAAACCGCCCCTGGCGCCCCCGAACTTCCCGAGGATGCCCAGCGCTGGCTGGGTGAGGAGGCCCCCCACATCCTCTTCACTCCGTATCTCCGGGAACTGGCCCGGGTTCTGACTCAGGGCGCAGACTCCAACCTGGAGAAGGCCCGCCGGATCTATGACTTCATCACCAAAAACGCCTCTTACAACTTCATGCCGGCCTATTTCAGCCTGGAAAACATTGCGGAGAACTGCGCGCGGAGCCGCACCGGCGACTGCGGCGTATTCGCCCTGCTGTTCATCACGCTGTGCCGCTGTGCTGGTGTTCCCGCCCGGTGGCAGAGCGGTTGGAAGGTAGAGCCCGGCTTCTGCGGTGCCCATGACTGGGCCCAGTTCTATGCCGCACCCTATGGTTGGCTTTACGCGGATCCTTCCTTCGGAGTCGGTGCGGTCCGGGAGAACAACGAAGAGCGCCGTCTCCACTACTTCGGAAACCTGGACACCTTCCGCATGGTGGCCAACACCCAGTTCCAGGGCGACTTTGATGTCCCCAAGGATCACTGGCGCGCCGACCCGTACGACAACCAGGTGGGCGAGATGGAGACCGAGGACCGCGGCCTGCGCTATGAGGAATTCCTAAGGACCAAGGAGGTCCTGGAATATACAGAGCTCTAAACTCATAACAATCAGGAAAGGAATGTGCAACGAATGAAGAAGAAGCTTTGCGCCCTGCTTCTCTCCGCGTCCATGCTGTCGTCCCTGGCAGTGCCAGCGTTTGCAGCAGAATCAGGGAATGCCCCCCGGGCAGCCATCGGCGACGATGCTGTCTACCTGGGAGTGAAGGACTATGGCAGGGTCACCAAGGATGAGAAGGAATCTTTTGAGCACCGTTTCTTTGTGGATGGCCATGAAGAGACCTTTACCATTCCCGCCGACGGCGGCAAGTTCGAACTCCAGAACAAGCTCCAGGAGGGCTACATCTACGATATCACCATCAGCGGCTATACAGTCACCGGTGCCGAGATGGAAGAGGGCGATGTGGCCGGTGTCCTGACCAAAGTGTGGACCGATGATGACGGCGACTGGCGGATCAAGGTGGACAATGAGTCCTTTACGATCAACAAGGATGCCGAGCTCTATGACATCACCTCCAAGGCCGGCGGGGCCACTGTTCAGGACATCAAGTTTAATGAGCTCAAGCAGGATGAGACCGTCCGCATCGTAGTAGACTCTGATGACCATGTAACCAAGCTGTTCCGGATGTTTATTGCCGAGGACTACACCGCCCCTGTCAGCGGCGTGCCCGGCAAGCTGACCCTGAAGAACTTCCTGGCCACCGCCATGGAGCCCGTGGGCACCGCCCTGTACGTCTACGGCGGCACCTGGGACTGGCAGGATGTGAACTCCTCCAACCAGGCCATGACCATCGGCCTGTCCCAGAGCTGGATCGACTTCTTCCAGAGCCAGGACGCCAACTACACCTATAAGAACAGCGCCAACCCCAGCGAGAGCTACTATCCTCACAACGCATGGAACCAGTATTACTACGCTGGTATTGACTGCTCCGCCTTTGTCGGCTGGTCTGTCTACAATGTGATGAACACCGAGGACAGTACTGTGGCTGACAACACTGGCTATGTCATGTCCGCCACCAAGCAGGCCAAGAACTTTGCCGAGGTTCAGAAGTGGGGCACCTGGAGCCAGGAGAAGCCCTTTAAACCTGATCACTTCCAGACCGGCGACATCTTCTCCATGAACGGCCACGTCTGGATCTGCCTGGGCAAGTGTGAAGACGGCTCTCTGGTCATCCTCCACTCCACCCCCTCTGACAGCATCAACGGCCAGGGCGGCGGCGGCGTCCAGATCAACGGCGTGGGCGATTCCGAGAACTGCCAGGCTGTAAAGCTGGCCGAGAAGTACATGAGCCAGTACTATCCCCAGTGGTGGGAGCGCTATCACAAGGTCTATAAGAGTTTTGACAGCTACACTAAGTACAGCGGCAAAGATGCCGGCAAGTTCAGCTGGGATCTGAAGAACACTCTCGCTGACCCTGATGGCTATGCCAATATGAGCGCTGACGAGATCCTGGCCGATCTGTTTGACACCTATCACGGTGAGGCCGTATATCTGGGCGTCAAGGGCTACGGTGACCGGAATACCAACTGGGACCACAAGCCCACCTTCCAGCACCAGTTCTTCGTAGACGGCGACGTCCGCACCTTCACTGTGGACGCTGATGCCACATACAGCCTCCAGAACCAGCTGATGGAAGGCTATGTCTATGACATTGATGTGACCGCCAACGAGGTCACCGATGTTGAGCTGAAGGATAAGGGCCATGCCAATGTAGTCATGGGCGAGGTCACTGCCATCGGCAAGGACACCATCACTGTGGACGGCAAGACTCTGAACACCGCAGATTCCAAGACCTATGAGATCACCTCCAAGGCCGGCGGCTCCTCTGTGAAGGCTGCCTCTGTCAAGGTAGGCGACTCCGTTAAAGTTATGGTCAATGGCGATCAGGCCAAGACTGTCTACAAGGCCTTTGTTGCCGAGGAGTACAAGGCTCCTGTGTCCGGCACCCCCGGCGAGAAGACCCTGAAGAACTTCCTGGCCACTGCTCTGACCCCCGTTGGCACCTCTCTGTACGTCTACGGCGGCTCCTGGGACTGGCAGGACGTGAACTCCTCTAACCAGTCCATGACCATCGGCCTGTCCCAGAGCTGGATCGACTTCTTCCAGAGCCAGGACGCCAACTACACCTATAAGAACAGCGCCAACCCCAGCGAGAGCTACTATCCTCACAACGCATGGAACCAGTATTACTACGCTGGTATTGACTGCTCCGCCTTTGTCGGCTGGTCTGTCTACAATGTGATGAACACCGAGGACAGTACTGTGGCTGACAACACTGGCTATGTCATGTCCGCCACCAAGCAGGCCAAGAACTTTGCCGAGGTTCAGAAGTGGGGCACCTGGAGCCAGGAGAAGCCCTTTAAACCTGATCACTTCCAGACCGGCGACATCTTCTCCATGAACGGCCACGTCTGGATCTGCCTGGGCAAGTGTGAAGACGGCTCTCTGGTCATCCTCCACTCCACCCCCTCTGACAGCATCAACGGCCAGGGCGGCGGCGGCGTCCAGATCAACGGCGTGGGCGATTCCGAGAACTGCCAGGCTGTAAAGCTGGCCGAGAAGTACATGAGCCAGTACTATCCCCAGTGGTGGGAGCGCTATCACAAGGTCTATAAGAGTTTTGACAGCTACACTAAGTACAGCGGCAAAGATGCCGGCAAGTTCAGCTGGGATCTGAAGAACACTCTCGCTGACCCTGATGGCTATGCCAATAAGAAAGCTGACGAGATCCTGGCCGACCTGTTCGAGGGTATCACAATCCCCCAGCAGACCATGGAAGCCGTCTATCTGGGCGTTGAGAATTATGGTACTGTAACCAAGAATGAGAAGGAATCTTTCAAGCACCGTTTCTTCATCGATGGCGACATCAAGACTTACACCATTCCCGCTGACGGCGGCAAGTTCGAGATCCAGAACCAGCTCCAGGAGGGCTATATCTACGACATCACCGTGAAGGACGAGGCTCAGGTCATTGACGTTGAGCTGAAGGACAAGGGCCACAGCAATGTGGTCATGGGTGAGGTCACCGCCATCGGCAATGACACCATCACCGTGAACGGCAAGACCCTGAACACCGCAGATTCCAAGACCTACGAGATTACCTCCAAGGCCGGCGGTTCCTCCGTCAAGGCTGCTACGGTTGCCGTGGGCGACACCGTCAAGGTCATGGTCAATGGCGATCAGGCCGAGACCGTCTACAAAGCCTTTGTCGCTGAAGAGTACAAGGCTCCTGTGTCTGGCACCCCCGGCAAGAAGACCCTGAAGAACTTCCTGGCTACCGCTATGGAGCCTGTGGGCACTGCCCTGTACGTCTATGGCGGCACCTGGGATTGGCAGGATGTGAACTCCTCCAACCAGTCCATGACCATCGGCCTGTCTCAGAGCTGGATCGATTTCTTCCAGAGCCAGGACAAGACCTACCACTATAAGAATCCCAATCCCGCTGAGAGTTACTATCCCCACAACGCATGGAACCAGTATTACTATGCCGGCATCGACTGCTCCGGCTATGTTGGCTGGTCTGTCTACAACCTGATGAATACCGAGAACAGCACCGTGGCCGACAACAAGGGTTACGTAATGTCCGCTACCGGTCAGGCCAAGAACTTCGCCGAGGTTCAGAAGTGGGGCACCTTCGACTCCGGCAAACTCAAGCTGAAAGAGGATGGCAATCCTTATACTGACTCCCAAGGCAGAACCTATCGCACCTTCGCTGACAGCGACTTCACGCCTGGCGACATCTTCTCCATGAACGGCCATGTGTGGATCTCCCTGGGCACCTGCCAGGATGGCTCCATCGTATTTATGCACTCCACCCCCAACACCACCAACGGCGCCGGTGTGCAGATCAGCGCCATCGGTCCTGACAAGAACTGCGAGGCCTATAAGCTGGCCAACCAGTACATGAACAAGTACTTCCCCCAGTGGAGCGAGCGCTACGGTGACCAGGTCCTGTGTCTGTCCTTCGATAGCTATACTGACGTCCGTGAAAAGACAGATGCCGGCAAGTTCAGCTGGGATTTGGATGGCGTGATCTCCGATCCTGATGGCTATGCCGATATGACTCCTGCCGAGATCCTGGCTGATCTGTTCCATGAGAACACCGGCAGCTCCAGCGGCGGCAGCGATCACTCCGATCCCACCTATGCCATCCGCGCCTCTGCCGGAAAGGGCGGCTCCATCAGCCCCAAGGGCACCGTCCGTGTGGAGAAGAACGATTCCAAGACCTACACCATCACCGCTGACAAGGGCTATGTCATCGCCGACGTGACCGTCAACGGCAAGAGCGTGGGCGCTGTGGACTCCTACACCTTTAAGAATGTCACCAGCGACCAGACCATCCGCGCCACCTTTGCCCTGGAGGGCGCTGCGGAGCAGCCCGGCTTCTCCGACGTCTCCAAGAACGACTGGTTCTATGACGCGGTGCAGGACGCCGTGGACATGGGCCTGATGGCCGGTGTCTCCGCCGACCGCTTCGATCCCAAGGGCACCGTCACCCGCGCCATGGTCGCCCAGATCCTGTACGCCCGTGAGGGCAAGCCCACCGTCTCCGGCGCGGCTGCCATCTCTGACGTGCCTGCAAATGCCTGGTTCCACAATGCCATGCAGTGGGCCAAGGGCCAGGGCGTGATCGCCGGTTACCCCGACGGCCGCATGGATCCCAACGCCCCTGTCACCCGTGAGCAGCTGGCCGTAATTCTCCACAGCCTGTCTCTTATACACATCTGACGCT
>ENA-OZGU01001599-OZGU01001599.1-human-gut-metagenome-genome-assembly--contig:-NODE-1599-length-12350-cov-5.408133_pt1 | contig 12350 bp, 10 predicted proteins | sample MGYA00244662_ERZ653670 | MGnify/ENA primary metagenome ERZ653670 (study PRJEB26926, sample SAMN06165224) | human gut metagenome | biome: ENVO:00009003; feature: ENVO:2100002; material: ENVO:00002003...
ACTAGTCGTCGGCAGCGTCAGATGTGTATAAGAGACAGAAATAAGGAATACCACCTTCTAAATGATACACATAAGCCAGCACGAAAGGAACGATAATGGTGTTGGCAATGATGGGAGGCAGGGGAGCCAGCCATTTGTTCTTATCCCGCAGCAGATAAGTGCCAAATGCACCAATCAGCGTTGCCAGGCTGCCGAAGATAATGTCGAGCAGCATGCAGCCGGTCATGGTATTGCTGATGATACATCCCAGGAAAAGTCCCGGTATGGCAGCAGGGGTAAATACGGGAAGAATCGTCAGGGCTTCCGAGAAGCGGACCTGAATGGCATAATTTGCCAGTCCCAGAGCGTTGGCTAACATGGTCAGCACAACATAGAGAGCAGCAATCACCGCTCCGTGTACGAGGTACAGTACTTTCTTGTTCATTTGTTTTCTCCTTTAGTTTTTATTTACGTGTGGAAGGTCCCGAACACACGAATGGATTTCCGAAAAGCCTTGATTTCAGGGCATTTCAGCCTTACCAGTATACCAGTATTCCGGAAAAAGTCAAGCCCGGGTACAAGGATTTTTGTAAATGGTGAATTTTATTGACGAAATCAAAAGAGAGTGTTAGGATAATAAAAGAAAAGAGTGCTACCGTACAGCAACGGTTCACCTAAGTTAATAGTTACTTATCAAAAAAGCAACTCAATCCTGGCGAGGGCGGTTGCTTTTTTGATGTTTATGTTTCCGTGCAGTCTGTACGATACTGATAAGCGTTACGATGATACTGATGATCGTAACAACAATACCGACAATGCCTACCATTGTTTCCAGCATCTTATGTACCTTTCAATAGATTTCCCATCTGTATCACCTCCAATAATACTGGAAGCTCTCAAAATGTCATCATTTTGGCGAAAGGTGAACCGCTTACCGTTTTGGTAACACTCCACTATTATTATAAAATACAATGCCGGGAATAGATACTTTAGATTCGGAAAATAAGTAACGAAATATGCCATGCGGAAATTGGCTGTTTTCCCGAAAATAAAATTTGTGCAAAATAACCAATAGTTGCATTTTCTGCGTAAAAATGCGAAAATATAAGTTAACGCATTGATTGCAAGAAAGTAAGGAGAAAGCTATGTATATTATCGCAGGGCTGGGAAATCCAGGCAAAGAATATGAAAATACCAGACATAATATCGGGTTTGATGTCATAGACAGATTAGCAGAGGAAGAAAATATCGCCGTCATGGAGAGCAAGTATAAGGCACTGATCGGCAAGGGCTACGTGGCAGGGCAGAAGGTGATCCTGGCGAAGCCCCAGACTTTCATGAATCTGAGCGGTGAGAGCATCCGGGAGATCGTGGATTATTACAAGGTGGATGACACCGCGGAACTGATCGTGATCTCCGACGATATCAGTCTGGATGTGGGACAGATCCGTATCCGCAAAAAAGGCAGCGCCGGTGGCCATAACGGCCTCAAGAATATCATCAAAATGTTAGGGCATGATACTTTTATCCGCGTGCGTATGGGCGTGGGAGAGAAGCCGAAGAACTTCGATCTGGCAGACTATGTGCTGGGACATTTTCCTGCAGAGGAACGTAAGGTTATGGATGAAGCGGCTAAGACCGCAGCAGAAGCGATCCGTATGATCATCACTGAGAATGCGGATGCAGCCATGAACCATTTTAACAGTAAGAAAGCGTAACGGTTATATTATAGTAAGAGGAAAAAGCGATGCAGGCACTGATTGCGCCACTGAAAGAACTGGCGGAATATGATGAGATCCGGAAAGTGACCAGACAGGGAAAAGGAACCGTAGCTCTGTCCGGCTGTGTGGACTCCCAGAAACTTCATATGATCTACGGACTCAGCGATGGCCTGAAATACAAGGTCATCGTTACTTATAGTGACTTAAAGGCCAAAGAGATCTACGAGGAATACCGCTTTTATGACAGAAATGTCATGCTGTATCCGGCGAAGGACCTGATCTTTTTCCAGGCGGATATCCACGGCAATCAGCTGGTGCAGGAGCGGATCAAGACCCTGCGCAGAGTCGTGGAGGGTAAGCCGGTCACCATTGTTACCACCTATGCGGCACTGATGACACCGCAGGTATTGTGGGAGGAGAAAGACATCATCCGCACCGAGCGGGGCGGCAGTCTGGACGAGAGCAAACTGGCATCCAGGCTGGTGGCTATGGGATATGAGAAAGCCTATCAGGTGGAAAGCCCGGGGCAGTTCTCCATCCGTGGCGGCATTGTGGATATCTTTGATCTGACGGAGGAAAACCCCTATCGTATCGAACTGTGGGGAGATGAGGTGGAGTCCATCCGCAGCTTCGACATCCTGAGCCAGCGTTCCATTGAGAAGCTGGAAAGCATCACTGTCTACCCGGCCACAGAGTTTGTACTGTCGGAAGAGCAGATCCGCAAGGGCATCAGTAAGCTTGAAAAAGAAGCAGACAAACAGGAAAAAATCTTCCGGGATGCCCACCAGCCGGAGGAAGCCCACAGGATCGCCACACAGGTCAGCGAATTGAAAGAGCAGCTGCTGGAGTTCCAGAGTAAGATCAATCTGGAAGGCTACATCCGTTATTTTTATGAAAATACGGTAACCATGCCGGAACTGCTGTCAGATATGGCGGGGCGTTCTCTTGTCTTCTACATCGATGAACCGGCGAGAGTGAAGGAACAGGCGGATGCCATCGAACTGGAATTCCGGGAGAGCATGGAACAACGTGCCAGAAAAGGTTATGTGCTGCCGGGACAGATGAACATTCTCTACAGTGGGGAACAGGTAGCGGCTACTTTAGAGAAAAATGCCGTGGTGACCCTGGCTACCATGGAGACCAAGTACGGATATTTCAAGAAAGAAATGCAAGTGGATATTGCTGCCCGCAACATCGCCCCTTATAACAACAGCTTTGAAGCACTGGTCAAGGATCTGAAAAAATATAAAAAGAACGGCTACCGGGTGCTGCTATTGTCCGGTTCCCGTACCAGAGCCAGACGTCTGGCGGAGGATCTGCGGAACACCGAGGATGCCGGACTGACGGCAGTATACACGGAAGACCCCATGCGGGAGGTACAGCCCGGGGAGATCCTGACCTATTACGGTCATGTCAATAAGGGCTTTGAATACCCCTGGCTGAAATTCGTGGTGCTGTCCGAGAGTGATATTTTCGGAGCGGAGAAGCGTAAGAAAAAGAAGAAAAAGCTCTATCAGGGGCAGAAGATCAATGATTTCAACGACCTGAAGATCGGGGATTATGTGGTACATGAGACCCACGGACTGGGCATCTATAAGGGCATCGAGAAGGTAGAGGTAGACAAGGTCGTCAAGGATTACCTCAAGATCGAATACCGGGACGGCGGCAATCTGTACATTCTGGCCACCGGACTGGATGTGATTCAGAAGTACGCCTCCGCCGATGCAGCGAAGAAGCCGAAGCTGAACAAACTGGGCGGCAAGGAATGGGAACACACCAAGACGAAGGTACGCAGTGCCGTCAGCGCCGTGGCGAAGGATCTGGTGGAATTATACGCTGTCCGACAGCAGAGCGAGGGCTATGCTTTTGGAAAAGATACGGTGTGGCAGCGGGAGTTCGAGGAAATGTTCCCCTTTGAAGAGACAGAGGATCAGCTGAATGCCATCGCGGACACCAAGGCGGATATGGAAAGCCATCGGATCATGGACCGCCTGATCTGCGGAGATGTGGGCTACGGCAAGACCGAGATCGCCATCCGGGCCGCTTTCAAGGCTGTGCAGGAGGGAAAACAGGTGGTCTATCTGGTGCCCACCACCATTCTGGCACAGCAGCATTACAACACCTTTGTGCAGAGAATGAAGGATTTTCCCATCAACATCGCATTGATGAGCCGTTTCCGTACGCCATCGGAGATCAAAAAGACGGTGAAGGATCTGGAAAAGGGCATGGTGGATATCGTGATCGGTACCCACAGAGTATTATCTGCGGATGTGAAGTTCAAGGATCTGGGGCTGCTGATCATCGATGAGGAGCAACGTTTCGGCGTGGCTCATAAGGAGAAGATCAAGAAATTAAAAGAAAATGTGGATGTGCTGACCCTGACGGCAACCCCCATTCCCCGGACACTGCATATGAGCCTGATCGGTATCCGGGATATGAGCGTGCTGGAGGAGGCCCCCAATGACCGACTGCCGATCCAGACTTTTGTCTGCGAATACAATGACGAACTGGTGAGAGAGGCCATTGTCCGGGAAATGGCCCGGGGCGGACAGGTCTACTATGTCTACAATCGGGTGAACAATATTGCGGATATCGCGGCACAGATCGCAAAGCTTGTGCCGGAAGCCAACGTTGCATACGCCCATGGACAGATGAAGGAACACGAACTGGAGCGGATCATGTTTGATTTCATTAACGGAGAGATCGATGTGCTGGTGTCCACCACCATCATAGAGACCGGACTGGATATTTCCAATGTCAACACGATGATCATCCACGATTCGGACAATCTGGGATTGTCCCAGCTGTATCAGCTCAGAGGCCGTGTGGGTCGTTCCAACCGGAATGCCTATGCTTTTCTGATGTACAAGCGGGATAAGATGTTAAAAGAAGTGGCGGAAAAGCGGCTGGCGGCCATCAAGGAATTTACGGATCTGGGCAGCGGCTTCAAGATCGCCATGCGTGATCTGGAGATCCGCGGCGCCGGTAATCTGCTGGGATTAAGTCAGCACGGACATATGGAGGCCGTGGGATATGACCTGTACTGCAAGATGCTGAACGAAGCGGTGCAGAACCTAAAGGGCATTCATACGGCAGTGGATTTCGCTACGGTGATCGATCTGGATGTGGATGCTTACATTCCGGCGGAATACATTGTCAACGAGACACAGAAGCTGGATATTTACAAACGGATCGCCGGCATCGAGACGATAAAAGAGCGGGATGAAATGAAGGATGAACTGTTAGACCGCTTCGGCAACATCCCCAAGGCAGTGGACAATCTGCTGCGGATCGCCCTGATCCGTATGGCGGCCCACGGTCTGGACATGACGGAGATCAAGGGCAAGAACGAACGCATTACCTTCAACTTCCGGCCGGATGCGAAGATCGATCCCCGCAAGATTCCGGATTTCCTGAAAAAGCATAAGGATGAATTAAGCTTTACCGCTTACGGCAATCCGTTTTTTACCTATAAGTATAAAAAGACGGGACTGGTGGAGACCGATGCGGAGCTTTTGATGGGCAGAACCGAGGAATTATTGGAAGAAATGAAAGAATTGGTGCTGGAAACAGAGCCGGTTCAGAATAATTAAGAGAGTTTTATGGGACTTTAAAAATGATACCTTTTTATCAGAACAGGGAACGAAAGGATTCTGATAAGGAGGTATTTTTTATGAAAGGATATGTGACTGCCAGCGGATATATGGGATATGTGGAGAATGAATATATCTTATTTGCCAGCGAGGATGATTATTTTGAATATGTGGATTCGTTAAATTTTTAATTAATGTCCAGTGTCTTTACCGGGGCTGTGTATATGTGATATAGTACAAATGTAAAGAAAAAATGTAAGGGGTTTCAACGCTGCACTGTAAGGAGTAACGGTGAAATTCTGATAAAGCATTTGGCAAAATATGCAGATGGGAGTTTATATTATGGAACTGACTGAGAAGAAGGAATTTGACCTGCTCTCCCTGGGAGAGATCATGCTGAGATTATCACCGCCCGACAATGAGCGTATTACCAGAGGCGACAGCTTCAGCAAGCAGGCAGGAGGCGCAGAACTGAATGCCATTACCGGTGCGGCAATGCTGGGATTGCGCTGCGGTATCATTTCCAAGCTTCCGGCCAATGACCTGGGTGTATATATCAAGAACCGTGTACGTCTCTGCGGTGTCAGCGATGACTATCTGGTATACGATGATGACAAGGATGCCAGATTGGGCGTGTACTACTATGAGAATGGTGCTTACCCCAGAAAGCCCCGTATTGTATATGACCGTAAGAATACCTCCATCAACAAGCTGACCGTTGATGACTATGATGACAAGATCTACAGCGATACCCGCTGCTTCCATACCAGCGGCATCACACTGGCTCTCAGCCCGGAACTGAGAGCTACCGCTGTTGAGATGATCAAGCGCTTTAAAGCACAGGGGGCCATCATCTCCTTCGATGTGAACTTCCGTGGGAACTTGTGGACCGGCGCCGAGGCGAAGGAATGCATCGAATCCATTCTGCCTTATGTGGACATCTTCTTCTGCTCCGAGGACACGGCGCGTTTGACCTTCCTGAAGGAAGGCGATGCCAAGAGCATTATGAAGAGCTTCACGGAGGAGTATCCAATCTCCATCGTGGCATCCACACAGCGTATTGTACATAGTCCGAAGCGTCATACCTTCGGTTCCATCATCTACAGTGCCAAGGATGATACCTATTATGAGGAAGCACCTTACACCGATATCGAAGTCGTAGACCGCATCGGAAGCGGTGACGCTTATATCTCCGGTGTCCTGTACGGATTGTTGGCACATCCCGGTGAGTATCAGAGAGCACTGGAATATGGCAATGCCATCAGCGCACTTAAGAACACCATCCCCGGTGACCTGCTGTGCACCGACTTAAAGGAGATCCAGGGGATCATCAAGGAGCACAAGTCCACCGGACGTATTGCGGAGATGGACCGCTAAAGCATTTACACTTCTTATCTGATCGAACAAATAGAAAACACAAAGCTCTGCCATGTTAATTTAAGTGCATGGCAGGGCTTTTTCTGTTTATTTTTAACAAAATTGAACCTAAAATATATTAAAAAGTCTGCTGTACAAGATTAAATTAGTTTGATATACTAAAGACTGATATATTACTAAAAGCAGGATGTTATCAGACGGAAGATTCGAGAAACGGAAGGGAGACAGCAATTTGGAAAAGGAAGACCATATCCGGCAGAAAGAACAATGGAAACAACTGTCTCCTTCTGAAAAATGGCAGTATTTTATGGACTATTATCTGTGGGTTACCATAGGTGTGGCAGCGGGGATCGCTGTTGTTATTTTCCTGATCGTACATTTTGCCACCAAGACCAGCTTTGTCATGGGAGTCATGGCAGTGAATACGGACGGAGAGCACATCGAAGCCACCGGTCCGGATTATTTTACGGATTTCCTGCGCGAACACGGTGTGATATCCAAACGGGATGTGGTGAACCTGAATGATACGATCTGGATCGATCCGAACTCGGATTCCGATGTGGATTCCACGAATCTCAGCACGATCCAGGTATTGTTCATGACCCGGTCGGTGGATGTGTTTTTTTCTGACGAAGAGTTTTTGAAGCTCATGGGCGGCACGGATTATCTGGCGGATTTAAGGGATTATCTGCCTAAGGAACTATTGGACAGATATGAAGATCAGCAGATCATGGTGTTAAATACCATGACGGGAGAAACGATTGTGGCGGGGATCCGGCTTGAGAACAACGAATGGGTAAGGAAGACCGGATGGTATCAGGAGACCGCAGCCGTGGGGCTGGCGGATGGCATGAAGAATCCGGAGCTGGCAGTGGCACTGGTGGAGGAGATCCTACAGTAGTTCCGTCACGGCTGCCTGCGCCTGCGGCAGATGATGCGCTGTGGGAACGTGGATGACAGAGCACGATGGGAACAGAAAGACATGGAGTATAAATAGGGAATGGAAAACATGGACGCAAAAGAAAATGACAGAAAACACTATCGGGGAATCGAGAAACAGACGGATAATCCGTTTTTGAACCTGTATCACATTGATGCCCTGGGACGGGACGGAACGCCGTTTCATTATTATTTTGCGTCCCGAAATGATGAAAACAATATCAAACACAAGACCCACAGTATGCGCCCCGAGGGCATGGCGGTCTACGCAGTGACAGAGGACGGAGAGAAACTGGTGCTGGTGCGTCAGTACCGGTATCCCGTGAATGATTATCTGTATGAATTGCCGGCGGGACTGATCGAGCCGGAGGAGACCGCTTCGGAGGCCGCCTGTCGGGAAATGATCGAGGAGACCGGTTGGAAACTGGAAGTCTACGAAGGCGGAGAACCGGCTTTCCGAAGAGGATTTTTCCTGGCACAGGGGCTGACAGACGAGAGCGGCAGTATGATCTTCGGAACCGTGACAGAGAATGTGGGACAGCAGATGGAAAATACCGAGGATATTCAGGTGATCCTGGCAGACAGACAGGAAGTACTTCGTATCCTGCGGGAAGAACGGGTGTCCATGCGCTGTGGACTGATGCTGATGCAGTTTTTAAAGACCGGGGCAGAAGATCCCTTTGTCTTTTTGCAGTTGTGACGGACGCTGGGAGAAAGCACAGAGGATAGACGGGACTGTTACCCGGGAAAAACAGGAAAGAAAGACGTTGATCTTGCAAAAGCAGTTCCCAGTTTTAGAAAACTTTTTTGAGAAAAGAGGTAAATTATGGCAATCAAATATATAGAACAGGACAGAACCTTCTGGCTGGACACAGAACACACCAGCTATCTCCTGGCAATTGTAGATCAGGAGAATTTTGTGGGACACGTATATTACGGTCAGAAATTGCAGTATACCGAGAATACACCGGCACCGGTATATTTGCTGCGTACGGGAGAAGCACCCTTCGTTCCGTCACAGAATAACAGAGAGCGTGTGTCATTTCTGGATTCCTTCCCCGTGGAGTATCCAGGGAACGGTCTGGGAGATTACAGAGAAAGCGCCATTTCCGTGCGGACAGCACAGGGACATGTAGGAGTGCAGTTACAGTATGTCTCTCATGAGATCGTAAAGGAGAAGCCGGCACTGCCGGGACTTCCTTCCACATTTCCGGGGGATGAGGACTGCGATACCCTGATCCTACATCTGGTGGATCCGGTCATCGGTCTGGCTGCAGACCTGATCTATACTACATTTGAAGAGGAAGATGTGATCACCCGCAGTGTGATCCTGAAAAATACGGCAGGGCAGCCTATTTATGTGACAAAAGTTATGTCTGCCTGCCTGGATCTGGACTGCACGGATGAAAAGTATGACATTCTTACGTTGCACGGATCCTGGGCGAGAGAGCGCCAGATGGAGAGAAGAAGTCTGATGCACGGCAAACAGAGTGTTGGCTCCGTGCGGGGAGAATCTTCCCATCAGGAGCATCCCTTTATCGCACTGCTTTCTGCGGATGCCACGCAGGATGCCGGTGAAGTCTACGGTATGCACTTTGTATACTCCGGCAATTTCCTGGCACAGGCGGAGCTTTCCCAGTTCGATTCCATCCGCATGACTATGGGCATTCATCCGGAGAACTTTGTCTGGAAACTGGAGCAGGGAGAAAGTTTCGCAGCACCGGAAGTCGTTATGACCTATTCCTCAGAAGGATTGAGCGGGATGACCCATCATTATCACGATATGTACCGTGGCCATCTGATCCGCGGCGAGTACCGTGATAAAAAGAGACCAATCCTGATCAATAACTGGGAAGCTACCTATTTTGATTTTAACACGGAAAAACTACTGAAGATCGCAGAACAGGCATCAAAGCTCGGCATTGAGATGCTGGTCATGGATGACGGCTGGTTCGGACACCGTAACGATGACAGTACCAGCTTAGGTGACTGGAAGGTCAATGAGCAGAAACTGCCGGGGGGCTTAAAATCTCTGGTGGAGCAGGTCAATGCACTGGGAATGAAGTTTGGTATCTGGTTTGAGCCGGAGATGATCTCCCCGGATTCGGATCTGTACAGAGAGCATCCCGACTGGGCCATCGCTATTCCGGGACGGGCCGGCAGCTTATGCCGGAACCAGTATGTGCTGGATCTGTCCCGCAAGGAAGTCAGGGATCATGCCTTTGAAAGCGTGGCGGCAGTTCTGCACAGTGCCAACATCGAATATGTAAAATGGGATATGAACCGGCAGCTGTCGGATCTGGGAAGCGTGGAACTGCCCGCAGACCGTCAGGGAGAGCTCTATCACAGATATGTGTTGGGTGTGTATGAACTGCAGGACAGACTGCTGCAGGAATTCCCGCATCTGCTTCTGGAGAACTGCTCCGGCGGCGGAGCGAGATTTGATCCGGGTATGTTATATTACAGCCCGCAGATCTGGTGCTCCGATGATACGGATGCCATTGAGCGATTGAAAATTCAGGAGGGCACGATGTTATTGTATCCGCTGTCCACCATGGGTGCCCATGTATCGGACTGCCCCAACCACACGGTGGGAAGAGTCACACCCTTCGAGACCAGAGGCCATGTGGCACTGGCGGGCACCTTCGGCTACGAACTGGATATCACGAAGATCCCGGAGGAAGACCGACAGCAGATCCCCGCACAGACCGCCATGTATCATAAATACAACGACCTGATCCGCAGAGGAGATTATTCCCGGATTGCATCATTTTTGGAAAACGGTAATTATGACTGCTATCAGGTGACATCCAAGGATCAGAAAGAAGCGTTGGTAACCTATGTACAGGTACTTTCCCGACCGAACTTCCACAGCAGGAGAGTACGTCTGAAAGGCCTGGCACCGGAGAAACAGTATCGCATCGAGGAGACCGGGGAAATCTTTGGCGGCGACGTGCTGATGCAGGCAGGACTGCTGGTGACACCTCTGTGGGGAGACTACCGCAGTAAGCTGATCCATCTGACCGAGGTGTAAAATTAAGGCAGTGACATGCCTTGACAAACGATTTTGAGAAATCTAATATGGAAGTATAATTGACGATTTATCGGGAAATGTGTAGAAAAATAGCGATAAGGAGTACAAGATTATGGCAAAAGCAGTAAAATTAGCAGATATCGCAGAGAGAGTTGGAGTCAGCACAGTAACAGTGTCCAAGGCACTGTCCGGACAAAAAGGCGTCAGCGAGGAAGTCCGGGAGAAGATCCGCAGCATTGCGGAGGAACTGGGTTATCAGCAGCCGTCAGTGGCAAGAAAAAGTCAGAACCAGAAGAGCTACAATATCGGTATTCTGATCTCTGAGAGATTCCTTGATAAATATGAATCGTTTTACTGGCAGATGTACCAGGCGGTAGCTACCAGAGCCACGGCAAAGGAATGCTTTACCATGCTGGAGGTCATCGGAATGTCAGAGGAAGAGAACGGCAGAATGCCGAAGCTGGTACAGGAACGCAAGGTGGATGGCATTATCGTTATCGGTAAGATGATGGATACTTACCTGCAGCATCTGAATACAGAAGCCGGGATCCCGGTGATCTATCTGGACTATTATAACGGAAGGGAAGCCAGCGATTCCGTTATTTCCAACAGTTATTACGGAACCTATGAACTGACCTACTATCTGTATCGGATGGGACATCACAAAATTGCTTATGTGGGAACCCTGCTTGCTACCGAGAGTATTACGGACCGGTATTTTGGTTATCAGAAGGCTCTTTTGGAGCTGGGACTGGAGCAGAAAAAGGAATGGGTCGTGGACGATCGGCACATTGAGACAGGTAAGATCGATACGGTGAATATGTTGCAGCTTCCCAAGGATATGCCTACCGCATTCGTATGCAACTGCGATCTGACTGCGAGCTTTCTGATCAAGAAACTGAGAGAGAACGGATATCGTGTGCCGGAGGACATCTCTGTGGTCGGCTTTGATAACTACCTGTATCTGGGGCTCAGTGACATCCATATCACGACGTATGAAGTAGATATGGGAGAGATGGCGAGAAGAGCCATTCATAATATGATCAAGAAGATCACCAGTGATAATTATAAGTCCGGAGTTACCGTGGTGGAAGGCCGACTGGTACTGAAGGACAGTGTGTCTCACGTATAGACTGCGGTGCATTCTGCCTGTAGACGAAGGGTGTGACACCGGTGTGCTTTTTGAACAGGTGGATGAAATGATTGGTATTGTCGATGCCTACCATAGCCCCCACCTCGTGAATCGGATCATCCGTAGATAGGAGCAGTGATTTTGCTGCTTCTATTTTTTTCCCTTGAAGATATTGCAGCGGGGAAGTATGGAATGTAGCGGAGAATTCCCGACACAGACGGTAGCGGCTGATGCCCAAAGTCTGCTCAAAGTATTCCAAAGAGTGATTTTCAGCATAGTTTTCCTCAAAATCCGCTTTCATGGACAGCAGATAAGCAGGAATGGGCTTCACATCCCGGGAGACGGACAGGGCGGACAGCATCAGTTCTACGAACATGTCGGTCAGTTCTCGGTGAAGCTGTATCTGCTCTGCAGGAGTCGGGGTGAATGAAAATTTGGTCAGCTGCTGCATCCTCTGTGAAACGCTGGAGCCGATGGGAATCGGGTAACAACAGGTAAAAGCAGCCTGAAATATGCTATAATAAGAAGCTGTCTCTTATACACATCTCCGAGCCCACGAGACACTGAGCGATCTC
>ENA-OZGU01001614-OZGU01001614.1-human-gut-metagenome-genome-assembly--contig:-NODE-1614-length-12250-cov-4.956540_pt1 | contig 12250 bp, 10 predicted proteins | sample MGYA00244662_ERZ653670 | MGnify/ENA primary metagenome ERZ653670 (study PRJEB26926, sample SAMN06165224) | human gut metagenome | biome: ENVO:00009003; feature: ENVO:2100002; material: ENVO:00002003...
GAGATCGCTCAGTGTCTCGTGGGCTCGGAGATGTGTATAAGAGACAGGCATAATTCCTGGAAGAACAGGAACTGTGATTCCTTTCTCTCGAATCCGGTACAGGAAATTGTATAAAATCGAATTGTCAAAAAACATCTGTGTCGTCAGAAAATCTACGCCGACATCCACTTTTTCTTTCAAGTGCGCAATATCCTCTGATTTGTGCTCGCTCTCCACATGTCCTTCCGGATAACATGCTGCCCCGATACAAAAATCTCCCTGTGATTTGATATCTGCAATCAGCTCACTTGCATATTTATAGTGGTTGGGAATCGGAAAAGCTCCATCTTTTGGGATATCTCCGCGAAGTGCCAGTATATTTTGAATTCCCTGTTCCTTTAACTGCTCAATGACTTGTCTTACTTCTTCTTTTGTGGAAGAAGCGCAAGTCAGATGCGCAAGACTTGCCACCCCAAGATCATTCTGGATATGAGATGCAATCTTGACTGTATTCTTGCTTGTCCCGCCGCCGGCTCCATAAGTCACACTGATAAAGGAAGGCTTTAAAGCCGCAATCTCTTCTGTTGCTTCCAATACTTTTCCGTATCCGGCATCTGTTTTTGGGGGGAATACTTCAAACGAAATATTCACTCTGTTTTCTGATAATCTGTCTTTAATTTTCATGTCCAATCTCCTCCGGTCTCTTCTTTTGTCTATAAAGTGTTGTATAAATCCTCATATTGTTTTGCAGAATTTTTCCATGAGAAATCTTTCTGCATCGCCCGCTCTGCAATCTTATTCCAGTCGCGTTTTTTATCGTAATAAATCTGCTCTGCATACCGCACAGTATGCATCATCTCATGCGCATTATAATTGCAGAAACTGAATCCTGTTCCCGTCTTTTCATATTCATTATAAGCCTCAACTGTATCCTTTAATCCTCCGGTCTCTCTCACGATCGGAACTGTTCCATATCGAAGGCTCATCAGCTGACTAAGTCCACAAGGCTCAAATAAGGACGGCATTAAAAATGCATCACAGGCAGCGTAAATCATATGAGACATTGGTTCGGAATAATAAATCTGAGCCGATACTTTTCCCGGATATTTCCATGCGAAATGCCGGAACATGTTCTCATATCTCTCCTCACCGGTTCCAAGTACAACGATCTGAATCTCGTCCTGACACAATTCGTCTAACACATATGCGATCAGGTCAAATCCTTTCTGGTCAGTCAATCTGGAGACAATACCGATCATCATCTTCTTTGCATCAACTTCCAGCCCAAGCTGCTCTTGAAGTGCAAGTTTATTTTTCACCTTTTCTTTTCTAAAGTTCTCTACTGTATAATTTCTTGCAATATGGATATCCGTGCCAGGATTATATTCTTCATAGTCAATACCATTGACAATTCCGGACAGACTGTTACTTCTTGCATTCATAAGTCCGTCCAGTTTTTCTCCGTAAAATGGTGTCTTAATCTCTTCGGCATAAGAATTGCTCACTGTCGTCACGCGGTCTGCATATACAATACCTCCCTTCAACAGATTTGCATCTTTATATGCCTCCATCTTGTCCGGCACAAAATAATAATCCGGAAGCCCTGTAATCTCTTTTACTTTATCGGTTCCCCACACGCCTTGGAATTTCAGATTATGTATCGTCATAACAGTCTTAATCCCCCGATAAAATTCTCCACCATAACGGAAATTGTCAAGATATACCGGAATCAACCCAGTCTGCCAGTCATGGCAGTGAATGATATCTGGTCTGAAATCTATCAACGGTAAGATGCTGAGCACTGCCTTTGAGAAGAACGCAAATTTTTCAATGTCCCAAAGCATATCACCATAAGGCTTGAACCCCGCAAAATATTCCTCATTATCTACAAAATAGAATGTCACTCCGTCCAATTCAAGCTCCAGAACACCTACATAACGGCTCTGCCAGTAAAAATCCATGTAAAAATGTGTCTTGTACTGCAACTGATTCTTCCATTCTTCTTTCATACACATGTATTTTGGCAGTATCACTCTGACATCATACTGTTCTTTGTCAAAATTTTTGGGCAAGGATCCGACAACATCGGCTAACCCACCGGTTTTAATAAACGGCACTGATTCTGAAGCGGCAAATAATATTTTTTTCATGACCTTCCCTCCACTCATTTTTATAGCACTTTCTTTCTATTATACCGAGTGCAGCCCAAAGGGTCAATAAAAACTCCTGTATATTTATGCGTGCTTTTTTTCTAATCGGATTGTATCGGATACCAAAGCGATAAATTCTGAGTTCGTCGGCTTTCCTTTTCCATTGCTGACAGTATATCCAAACAAGTCATCTAAAATATCTAGTTTTCCTCTGCTCCAAGCCACCTCAATCGCATGTCGAATTGCACGTTCTACTCTGCTTGATGTTGTACGATATTTCTTCGCCACTGTCGGATACAGTATTTTCGTGATCGCGTTCAGTACATCCATATCTTCCACAGCCATCATAATCGCATCACGCAAATAATGATATCCTTTGATATGTGCTGGTATTCCGATTTCATGAATCATATTTGTCACACGACTCTCCAAACTTTCTTCGTCAATCTCTCTTCTGCATTCGGAAATATTTCCCACGGGCGTCTTTTCATATTGTATTTCTCTGTGTGTATGTTTGATTCTGTTTAATACCATTTCATTGTTAAACGGTTTCATGATGTAGTAGCTTGCCCCTCTTTTAAAGGCGTCTTCTGTAATTCGTTCCTGTCCAATTGCTGTTATGATAATAAAATCTGGCATTTTTTTTAAGTTTCTATCCTCCTGTACAAGTTCCATGACACTTAAACCGTCCATTTTCGGCATGATCAGATCTAATAATACGACATCCGGCTCCTTATTTTTTATGATATGATACATATCTTCTCCATTATCAGCCTTTCCGACAAGTGTCAATTCCTCGTCATTATTTACAATTTCCTCCAAAATGTTCAAAATCCGCTCATTATCATCAGCAATTGCCACGTTTAACCGTCCCACTTTATTGTCCTCCTACACTCTTAATCTCTGTTTTCAATCACAAATCCTATTATATCTTCCGTCATTTTGGCGTGCAAGCGAATGTCGTCGTAATATTTCGACATTTCTCTTTCTATTCTATATTTTTCAACATATTCTCTATAAATATTCCGTATCCTTTTGTCGCATCTTGTACAAACACGTGAGTTACTGCTCCGACAAGTTTTCCGTTCTGTATGATTGGGCTGCCACTCATTCCCTGAACAATTCCCCCAGTCAGTTCCAACAATTCAGGGTCTGTGACTTCCAGCACAATTCCCTTGTTCACTTCCTTACAAAATAAGTCTACTTTTGTAATTTTTATCTGATAATCTCTCACAGTTCCATCCACCGCACAGCGAATAAAGGCATCCCCTGTCTGTATCTCTTCTTTCTTTCCAATTGTCATCGGTGTCTGTTCGGCAAACAGAGCGTCAATCTTATCTACGGTTCCATAAATTCCCGCCTCTGTGTTTTTTGCAATTTTCCCTAATATATTATAGCGGTTATAGACGATAATCCCTTCCATGCCGCCCGGATTTCCACTTTCTCCCTTTTGAATATCTTTTATACTCGTCTCGTATAATGTGCCATCCGTAATATCGAGCAGCTCATTTGTATCCACATCATGAATTCCGTGTCCCAATGCTCCAAATTCGCTGTTTCCAGTCAAAAATGTGATGGTGCCAAGTCCCTGCGCGTTATCTCTTACCCAAATTCCGAGCTTATATTCTTTTTCAGTCACTTTTACCGGTTTCATCTTTACCTCAATTACTTCCTCTTTTCTTCGCACTTTCAGTATCACTTCCTCAGATGTAAGATTCTTTATTTCCTCCAGCAATTCTTTTTTATTTGCAACCGGCTTTTCATTGATACCAACAATGTAATCCCCTGCCTTTACCAGATGTTTGGCCGGTTCATAATTCAATCCGTCAAAGCCTTCAAGCGCTTCTGTTCCAAGAACCATTACACCGTCTGTCTCCATATAAATGCCAATGGGCATTCCACCCGGTATCAACAGATCACCGGATGCCGCTTTTGCGCTGACTTCTTCCTTAGAATACATCTGTTTTGCATTCCGTATACTAAATCCGCCTCCCACAAACAGGCCAAACAACAATACCATTATTAAAAATCTTCTATACCAGCGTTTTTTCATATCACATGTCCTCCTGCTAAAAAACAGATGCAAAGTGCATCTGTTTTAGTATGTGATATTCTCTTTTTTTCACTCTGGTATTATTTTGTACGTTCTGCCAATTCTTTCATCTCAGCTGCACTTTGCATAACAGTATCTGTAATCTTTGCACCTCCAAGAATTCTGGCAAGCTCTTCAATTTCCTGTTCTTTACTTAATCGGAAAATTTTACTTTTTGTGACACCATCCTCCACCTGCTTTTCAATCGCGTAATGTGCATCCGCCATCGCTGCAATCTGCGCAAGATGGGTAATGCAGATCACCTGATGATTTCGTCCGATAAAAGACATCTTTTCAGAAACCTTCTGAGCGGTTCTTCCGCTGATTCCCACATCAATCTCATCAAAGATCAATGTCTCTATCTGGTCTTTCTCAGCCATCACACTTTTAATTGCGAGCATGATTCTTGACAGCTCTCCTCCCGATGCAACATCGCCGAGCGCTTTCACCGGTTCTCCGGGATTCATGGAAATCATAAATTCAACTTCATCTGTCCCCTGAACTGTATAAGTCCCAAGCTCACGAAACACAATTTCAAACTGCGTATCTAAAAAATTCAGATCTCGAAGCCCTTTTCGAATCGCTTCTGCAAGCTTTACGGCTTCTTCTTTCCGCAGTAAAGACAACTGGTTAGAATAGTGTTTTACTTCTGCTTCGGTCTCTTCCACTTTTTTTTGTAACTGCGCCAGATACGCATCATAATCCTGCAGTTTTAATAGCCTTTCCTCTTTTTTATCACAATATTCTAAAATCTCTTCAATAGAATTTCCATATTTTGCCTTCAAACGATTGATCTCATTCAATCGTGTCTCCACTTCAAAAAACGTCTCTTCCGAAAAATCAAAGGACATTTTGTAGTCTGACAATTCTCGGTTAAAATCATTCAAAAGACTATCTATCTCCGCAAGCTGCTGAAACATATCCTGTGCCTGCTCATCGCAGCCTGCCGCCTCCTGCATACAACGAAGCGCCCTGCTGATTGCCTCGCTTGCCGTCTCTGAGTTCGTTCCACCGGTGTACTCATATGCCTCTTCCAAATTTCCCACGATTTTCTTTCCATTCGTCATCCGGCGATATGTTTCCTCCAGTGTCTCATCCTCCTGTCTTGAAAGCTTCGCCTGTCTGATCTCCTGAATTTCAAACTCTAAGAACCCGATCTCCTTATTGCGTTCCTTTTCATCTGTCAACGCCTCTTCAAGCTCTTCTTTCTGCTCTTTGTAAATCAAATAAGCCTTTGCAAGCTTTTCTTTCACCTGCTTAATGTTCTCTTTTGCAAATGCATCTAAAATTGTCAGATGATTTTTTTTATAGAGCAGGGACTGGTGCTCATGCTGTCCATGAATATCGATTAAAATCGACGCTGCTTCTTTTAAAAGCGCAATCGGAACCGTCTCGCCATTGATCTTACTGATACTTCTCTTACTCATAAGTTTTCTGCTAAGAACAACGACTCCATCTTCCGGGAAAATATCTTTTCTTTTCAGCGCCTCCGCCTGTGTCTTATTTTCCACAAAAAATGTTAATTCCACATATCCATATTCTGCACCCTTTCGTATGATATCAGCGGAATATTTTCCTCCCAATGCAAGATTGACAGAACCAAGAATAATTGATTTCCCGGCGCCTGTCTCCCCTGTCAAAATATTCAGCCCCTTTGTAAATTCCACTTCAATCTCATCAATCAATGCAAGATTTTTCACATACAAATTATGTAACATATTCTTTCTCCCAGACTCTCTTTTGACACATCTTGTCTTACATTACAATTTTTCTGATTTTGCCCATCACGTTCACTGTATCATCTGTCGTCCGTATTGCACACATAATCGTGTCATCTCCTGCAATACAACCGACCACTTCATTCCAATTCATCGCGTCAATTGCCGCCGCCACTGCCATTGCCATGCCGGAAACAGTTTTGATCACCAGTATATTTTGAGCCATGTCCATGGAAACATATCCGTCCTTTAAAACCCTCATATATTTCTCGCTTATCGCCGTTTCAGGTGTCTTCAAAATCGTATATTTCTGTCTTCCGCCCTCAGTTGGAACCTTTGTCAGCTTCAGGTCTCTGATATCTCTGGAAACTGTTGCCTGTGTCACCTGAAATCCTTCCTGATTCAAGCGCTCTGCCAGCTCCTCCTGTGTCTCTATATTATGCTTATTGATGAGCTCAACTACTTTTGCATGTCTTTTTCCCTTCATTTTTTCAGCTTCCTTTCATCTTTTTCCTCAACGTCTCTAAAAAGCTTATTTTGCTCAGCTTAAAAAGTTTCGTGGTATCTTCCGCCCTTCTTATGACAATCTGATCCCCTGTATATATTTCAATTGTCTGTTCTCCATCAAACGAAACTGCTGCAATCTCTGTCCGGTTATCTCTTCCTTTTCCAATCTCCACAACAATCTCATCCTCAGCCGACAGCACAATACTTCTTGTATTTAAGGCGTGAGAGCAGATTGGTGTCACAACAATCATAGATGCGGTAGGCTCTACAATCGGACCACCGGCAGACAAATTATATCCGGTCGAGCCGGTTGGGGTAGAAATAATCACTCCATCCGCCTGATATGAATTCAAAAGTTCTCCATTCACGTAAATATTAAAATGAATGATCCGAAGAGCTCCTGCTCTTCCCACAACAATATCATTGAGCGCTACATCTTCCTGACCTTTATTCAGAACTCCTTTGAGCATCATTCTTGCCTCAATCTCCGGAGTCTCTTCAAAAAGCTGCTCCAGTGCCTGCTCAATATTTTGCACTTCCACTTCCGTCAAATACCCAAGCGTTCCCAAATTAATCCCAAGAAGCGGTGCTTTGCAGGTACGCAATTCTCTTGCAGCACGAATTAAAGTTCCATCGCCGCCAAGTACCAGGACGCATTCCGTATCCTTTGGCACACTCTTACCATCTGACGCTACAATACACTGTCTGCCATGCTGTTCGATATATCGTTGAATCCGATGTGTTGTCACAAGCTCCCTGTCTTTGCTTTGGTTTGTAATGATATAAAACTTATCCATCTTCTATCCTCTATTTTTATTTTGCCAATGTGGAAAAGGCATTCTCCACAATCTGCTTCCAGTCAATCTCCACGTGTTCGATTGTATCTGTCTGTTCTGTTTTCTGCAAATGCACAAGATATTCGATATTTCCTTCCGGACCTTTGATTGGAGAAAAGTCAAGATTTAGCACTGAAAATCCGATAGACAGTGCATAGGACAGCACCATCTCAATCACTTCATAGTGCGTACTTTTTTCACGTACTACACCCTTCTTTCCTACCTTTTCTCTTCCAGCCTCAAACTGCGGCTTGATCAGTGCCACGATCTGACCATCCTCTTTCAGATAATTCCGAATCGGAAGCAATACCTTTGTAAGTGAAATAAAGGAGACATCAATCGAAGAAAAATCAATTTCTTCTCCCAGATCCTCCGGTGTCACATAACGGATATTTGTCTTCTCCATGCAGATAACACGATCATCCTGTCTTAATTTCCACGCAAGCTGTCCTTTTCCGACATCAATGGCAAACACTTTTCTTGCCCCGTTTTGCAGCATACAGTCTGTAAAACCACCAGTCGAAGCGCCCACGTCCGTGCAGACTTTCCCTTCCAGACAGACGTCAAAATTGGCAACTGCCTTTTCAAGCTTCAAGCCTCCACGGCTGACATACGGAAGCGTATGCCCTTTAATCTCAATCTGCACTTCATCCGAAAATGTTGTCCCTGCTTTATCCTCTCTTTGTCCTTCCACAAACACATTACCGGACATAATGATCGCCTTTGCCTTTTCTCTGGACTCTGCTAAATTCCTTTTTACCAGTAATACATCTAATCGTTCTTTCATATACTCTCCTAAATCATCTTCATTTCAATGCGTCATATGTTGCAACAATTTTCTCAACAATCGAATCCGCATCCAGATGCACTTCTTTTCTCAACAACTCCACATTACCATGTTCCACATATTCATCCTGAATACCATTTTGCAATACGCAGACATCCATTCTTTCTCTTGCAGCATAATTGGCAATTTTCTCGCCATATCCGCCATCTAAAAGGCCTTCCTCAATCGACACAAAAAGTCTGTGTGCTCTGCTCATCTGTTTCAGGATATCCTGATCAAATGGTTTGACAAAGCGCACATTGATCAGACTGCAATGATATCCTCTTTCTCTTAGCTGCACACACACTGCCTCCGCAGTCTCCATCATATGCCCAACAGCAAAAACTGCGATGTCCTGTTCCTCATAAATAACTTCACTTTTCCCATATACGATCGGCTCCCGGAATTCCTGCAGTCCGTCATACGCCGCTCCCCTTGGATATCTGATGGCGATCGGTCCGTGAAATTCGATTGCAAACCGGATCATATCCGCAAACTCCCATTTATTTTTCGGGGACATCACTGTCATATTCGGGATTCCGCTTAAATATGCAAGATCAAACAGTCCCTGATGTGTCTCCCCGTCATTTCCGACAAGTCCCGCCCGATCTACCGCAAAGACGACCGGCAAATTTTGCAGACAGACATCATGTATCATTTGATCATACCCTCTCTGTAAAAAGGAAGAATATACAGCAAATACAGGTTTTAGCCCTGCTGCTGCAAGTCCTGCTGCAAAAGTAACCGCATGCTCTTCTGCAATTCCGACATCAAAAAATCTGTCCGGATATTTCTTTGCAAACGGTGTCAGACCCGTCCCGTCTTTCATCGCTGCAGTGATTGCAACAAGCTTTGGCTCCTCTTTTCCCATCCTGTACATCACCTTTGCAAAAACATCGGTATATGTGTCTTTGTCACCAGAAGATTTCTGCTGTCCAGTGGCAATATCAAACGGACCTGTCCCATGAAATTTGGAAGGCATTTTTTCCGCCGGAAGATATCCTTTTCCTTTTTCTGTCAAGACATGGACAAGCACAGCATGGTCAATCTTCTTTGCTTCCTGAAAAATTTTATATAATTTTTTGATATCATGACCGTCGACAGGACCCAGATAAGTGATTCCCATATCTTCAAACAACATCCCAGGTACAAGCAATTGCTTGATACTGTTTTTTGTCTTTCGAATATGTGACACGATCTGATCTCCAACACACGGCACTTTCTGTAATGTCTTTTCTACATTTTTCTTCAAATCTGTATAGGCATGTGCTGTGCGGATTCCATCCAGATAGTTCGACATTCCTCCGACATTTTCAGAAATCGACATCCGATTATCGTTTAATACAATAATAAAATTGCTCTTCAGATGAGACGCGTTATTCAACGCTTCATAAGCCATACCTCCGGTCAGAGAACCGTCTCCGATCACTGAGATGACCTGATAATCTTCTCTCAGTATCTCTCTTGCCTCCACATATCCCAGTCCTGACGAGATTGAAGTAGAACTGTGTCCCGTATCAAATGCATCACATGCACTTTCTTTTCGTTTCGGGAAACCGCTCATCCCCCCGTACTTACGCAGATCATCAAATCCTGCTTTTCTTCCTGTTAGAATCTTATGTGTATATGCCTGATGTCCCACATCCCATATAATTTTATCTTTCGGAAGTGAAAACGCCAAATGCATCGCCATCGTCAGTTCCACTACACCTAGATTGGAAGCCAGATGTCCTCCCGTTTTACTGATCTTTTCAACCAAAAACTGACGAATCTCTTCTGCCAGCGTATCCAATTCACTTTCCTTTAGTTTTTTAATATCATCTTCTTTTTGAATTCGCTCCAATACCATAAGAGCACCCCTTTTATTTTTCTCTGTAAATTAATTCTTTTAAAAGCATCTCCAAAAACTGATTTTCCCCTGAAATGCTGTGTAATAAATGAATCGCTTCCATGGAAAGGCCCTCCACAGCCTCCTTTGCGTTTTCAATTCCAAGCAACGTCACATATGTCGTCTTTTCATTCTTTTCATCGCTGTGAATTGGCTTTCCAAGCACTTCCACCGTGCTTGTCACATCCAAAATATCATCCTGTATCTGAAAAGCGACTCCCACATATTTTGCAATCTGTTCTATCTTTTGCACTTCTGTCTCAGAAGCGCCGGCAAGCACCGCTCCGATCATCATAGCACACTCGATCAGAGCACTTGTCTTCAGCTCATAAATAAAATCCAGCACTTCTTTGGAAACAGCTTGTCCTGCACTCTTGACGTCGACTACCTGTCCCCCGATCATGCCGTAAATTCCAGCTTTCTCAGAAAGGATTCTCATCGCCTGACCAATCTCTATGCTCTTTTGCGGACACATTGCAAACGCCTTTACAGCCGTCTCAAAGGCAAAATTAAGAAGTGCATCTCCCGCCAGAATCCCCATTGCCTCACCGTACACAACATGTGTAGTCTTTCTCCCTCTGCGGTAGTCATCATTGTCCATCGCCGGAAGATCATCATGTACAAGTGAATACGTGTGGATCATCTCAATCGCTGCCATAAACGGCTCAATAAGTTCCTCATCACCGCCAAACAATACATATGTCTCTCTCATCAGCATCGGCCGGAGACGTTTTCCACCGGCTAGAAGACTATACTCCATCGCCTCCATGATCTCTTTTTGGAGACCTTCTTTGACCGGCAGATATTTTTTTAAAATCTGTTCTATCGCTGTTATTTTTCCGATTCTTTCTTCCTTAAAATTCATGCTCTTCACCATCTTTATCCAATATCATTACTTTTTTCTCAATCGTCTCAATCTTATCATTACATATCTTCAGCAATTCCATTCCTTCATGATACAATTGAAAAGAATCCTCAAGCGAAACAGCTTCTCCCTCTAATTTTTTTACTACTTCATCTAACTGTTCAAATACGTCCTCCAGAGTCTGATCTTTTTTATTTTCTGCTTCCACAATGTTCCTCCTTATGCGTATCTTCTACTCTTGCTTTGATCACACCGTCTGTCACATATACATTCAGTGTCTCTCCATTTGCCGTATCTACGATTGTCTTCACCACTTTGCCATTTTCCGTTGATACATAAGCAAATCCCTGATTCAGCTTTGCCAGCGGCGAAAGTCCTTTCATACGTTCGATATAAAAACCAAATCGGCGTTTTTTATCGTCAATCTTTCTTTCCATTGTCTGTCTGAGCCGCTCTTCCAATTCCACCGTTCTTTGCTGTTTGTCCCGCAGTTTATTTTGTGGATGCAGATACTTTAATTTCAATGCATACTGCCCGGTTTTTATCTTTTCCCATTCTGCTTTCTGACGTATTGCTTTACGTATCTTTATTCGATATTCTTCAACTCCGTTTAAAAATGTCTCATATTCAAATACCGCAAGTTCAGCCGCCGCAGAAGGCGTTGGCGCCCGCAAATCCGCCACATAATCTGCGATAGTTGTGTCCGTCTCATGCCCCACCGCTGAAATAACCGGAATCCGGCATTCAAAAATAGCTCTCGCAACAATTTCTTCATTAAACGCCCAAAGATCTTCTATAGAACCGCCGCCGCGCCCTACAATGATCAAATCTACTCCTCTTTTTTCAAGCGCCGCAATTCCCTCTACAATACTTGCAGCAGCCCCTTCGCCCTGAACCAATGCAGGGTATAAGAGTAACCGCACATACGGGTTTCTTCTGCCTGCAACATTGATAATATCCCGAATCGCCGCGCCTGTAGGCGCCGTCACAATGCCGATTGTTCTTGCAAACTTCGGAATCGGCTGCTTGTATTCCTCGGCAAACATTCCCATCTCGCCCAGTTCCTGTTTCAATGCCTCGAATCTCTCATAAAGTGCTCCGGCTCCATCTAGAATAATCTCTTTTGCATAGAGCTGATATTTCCCATCCCTCTCGTATGTGGTTATATTGCCAAGCACAATTACCTGCTGTCCTTCCCGCATCCGAAACGGCAAACCGCCTCTCTGTCCTGCAAACATAATACATGCGATCATCCCGGACTCATCTTTCAGTGAAAAGTAAATATGCCCGGACGTATGATATTTACAATTTGACACTTCCCCTTTCACATAAATCCGGTTCAGCATAAAATCCTGTGTAAACATATTCTTGATATAGGCATTGACCTGT
>ENA-OZGU01001644-OZGU01001644.1-human-gut-metagenome-genome-assembly--contig:-NODE-1644-length-12059-cov-5.660447_pt1 | contig 12059 bp, 6 predicted proteins | sample MGYA00244662_ERZ653670 | MGnify/ENA primary metagenome ERZ653670 (study PRJEB26926, sample SAMN06165224) | human gut metagenome | biome: ENVO:00009003; feature: ENVO:2100002; material: ENVO:00002003...
AGACAGATTCTATACATCATTCTGTATTTCAGTCTAATTTGTTTTGTGGTATACTGCATGTGAATGTAAGACGAAAAGCCTTTTTTCGGATCGGCAACGGGAGGACTGACCCGAAAAAAGGCTTTTCTCTATAAGAAAGATATGTAAGAAAGGATTTGAGAAAATGCTATCAGCAAAAGTATGTATTATGATTGCCATCGCCATTTACCTCATTGCCATGCTGGGCGTCGGCATCTATTGCTCCAAGAAAAACAACAACGTAGACGACTTCTATCTGGGCGGCAGAAAACTGGGCCCCTTTGTAACGGCCATGAGTGCGGAAGCATCCGACATGAGCAGCTGGCTCCTGATGGGTCTGCCCGGCGTTGCTTACCTGACAGGTGTAGCAGACGCAGCGTGGACAGCTATCGGTCTTGCCATCGGTACTTATTTCAACTGGCTCATCATTGCCAAGAGAATCCGTATCTACTCCCATGTGGCAGACAATTCCATCACTGTTCCTGACTTTTTCTCCCGCAGATACCGTGACAACAAAAATATCCTGATGTGCATTTCTGCCATCGTCATTATCGTATTCTTCATCCCTTACACAGCATCCGGTTTTGCTGCCTGTGGTAAACTCTTCAGCAGCTTGTTCGGTGTAGACTATGTTTGGGCAATGATCATTTCCGCTGTTGTTATCGTTGGCTATACCGCAACAGGCGGCTTCCTGGCAGCCAGCGCAACAGACCTGATTCAGAGTATCTTTATGACCATCGCGCTGATCATTATCCTGCTCTTCGGCGTAAAAGTAGCCGGTGGCTGGGATACCATCATCACAGACGTACAGGCAATGCCCGGTTACCTGAACATGACCGAAACATACAGCGTAACCACCGGCACAGCAGAACCTTACAGCCTGCTGACCATCGTTTCCGTTTTGGCATGGGGTCTGGGTTACTGCGGTATGCCTCATATCCTCTTGCGTTTCATGGCCATCGAGGATAAAGAAAAACTGACACTGTCCCGTCGTGTGGCATCCATCTGGGTTGTCATCTCCATGGCAATTGCAGTCAGCATCGGTATCGTTGGCTATGCCATGACAAAAGCAAACGCCATTCCTTTCCTGGAAGGCTCTACATCCGAAACCATCATCGTGCGTATTGCGGACCTGCTGAGCCAGCAGGGCGTTGTAGCAGCCTTTGTAGCTGGTATTATTCTGGCTGGTATTCTGGCGGCAACCATGTCCACAGCGGACTCTCAGCTTCTGGCGGCATCCTCCAGTGTGTCCCAGAACCTGCTGCGTGGTTTCTTTAAAGTAAATATTTCTGAAAAAACAGCTATGACCATTGCGCGTATCACCGTTATCGTGATTTCCATCATTGCCATTTTCCTGGCACGTGACCCCAACAGCTCCGTATTCGGCATTGTATCCTTTGCATGGGCAGGCTTCGGCGCATCTTTCGGCCCCGTTGTCGTATTCGCTCTGTTCTGGAAACGCTCCAATAAATATGGCGCGCTGGCAGGCATGATCGCCGGCGGTGTTATGGTATTCGTTTGGAAGTACCTCGTTGCCCCTCTGGGCGGTGCTTTCGGCATCTATGAACTGCTGCCCGCATTCGTAACAGGTGCGCTGGTGAACATCATCGTCAGCCTGGCAACGCCCGCGCCTGAAAAAGAAATCGTGGAAGAATTCGAACTGGTACAGAAACTTTACAAACAAAAAGCATAATGTCAAAATCAAAAGCCTTTTGGATTTCCAAAAGGCTTTTTTGTTTGTGAAAAAAAGTGAAATGAGTTCATGAATCGCAAACTATTGTAAATTTTATTCATAAATTGCGAAGCTTTTTCCGGAGAATTTGACTTTCGGGCAAAAAAATAAACCGGGACATGGTCTGTCTCCATCCACAAGGTTATCCCCAGAATTGTGGATAACCCTGTGGAAAAGTGGATAACTTTTTATGAGAAAACCCTTATATTACATGAAAAAACCCTTAATTTACACCAAAATTACAGTTATATTACAATTAGAAAAAAAGTATTGCCAAAAAGTTTACTGCCTGATATTATAAGTCATGCAAAGTAAATCTGTACGTTCTGTCCGTTCCTGACAAACGGGCGAAGGAGAGCCGGCGGCGAAGAAGGAATCCTCATGGAATGGGGAGAGGGGACTGACGGACCCAAAGGAGCTGCTTCAATCGGGCGGCAGTAACGACAGAGGCACAGAGCGAAATGCGCTTCGTTGTATAATTATAAAACGAACACAGAACGAAAAACAAAATTTTAAAAGGAGGAATGAACCCATGAAAAAATTTCTTTCCATGGTAATGGCTGCGGCTATGGTCGTATCTCTGGTTCCTGCAACAGCATTTGCAGCTTCCGGCGATGTTAAAGCTACAGCTAAAGTAGTTGATGCAAAAAACTACACAGAAAAAGAAATCGACACAGCAAAGGGCAAAGTAACAGGTCCTGAAGCTCAGTTGACTTTCACAACAGCAGACCTGACATCCGCAGGTTCTGAACTGACATTCACATTTACACTGGACAATGCTAAAATCACTAAAGCAGATAATGGCACAGTAGAAGAAATCGCTGCAAGTGTTAAAGCAGACGATGAATCTGGTGTAACTGTAAAAACAAAATACGTTGATGAAGACGAATTCGACGTAACAATTGAAAAAACAGAAAGCACAAAGCTGACAAGAGGCGATGTACTGAAAGTTTCAATCGACGGCGTAACAATGGAAAAATATTCCAAAGGCAAAGAAGCTACTATCTCCGTTGATTCCGATGATGTAACAGTAACAAACGGTGATGATCTGGTATTTGCTTCCGTAGAAAGCAAAGGTATCAAAGCTTCCGTTAAAGACACAGTTGATGTAGCTACAGAAGAAGTTGCAGAACTGAAAGAAGTAAAACTGGAACCCAGCGTAGGCGAAAAATTCGGTTCCGTTCTGTCTGCTGGCGATCAGATCAAACTGAAACTGAACAGCGGCTTCGAATTCTCTGAATCCGATGTTAAACTGATTAACATGGATGGTAACGAAATGACAGTTCTGTCTATCAACGATGCAGATTCTGATGAAGATGAAATCGTAATCGACGTTACTGGCAACATGAATACAGACGTTATCAAAATCCAGAACCTGAAAGTAGAAGCTACTTCTGCTAAAGCAGGTGCTACAGCTACTCTGAAAGTATACGCTACAGGTTGCGATACAGTATCCGTAGAAGTTGCTAAAGTAGTTGACTACACAGTATCCATGACAGTTGATGAAGACGAAGATGTACCTGTAATCTACAGCGGCGTTGACGTTAAAAACACAGGTATCACAGACGACAGCGATCACGATGCTCTGGAAGTAACAATCAAAGAATCTTTCGCTGGCGCTTGGAACAACAGCAAAGACTTCACACTGAGCCTGCCTGAAGGCGTTTATGTTGCAGATGAAATCAGCACATCCACAGATGGCGACTTCAAACTGACAACAAGCGGCAAAACAACAGAACAGTGGTTCCAGGATGCTTACGATGAAGGCGATTACATCGACCTGACATTCAAGAGAAGAACTTGGGAAGAAACAAACCCTAACGATACAAACAAAGACGATCCTGCAGAAATCAGCTTCACACTGAAACTGGTTGCTGACCCTAACTTCGAAGGCGACGTTGTTCTGAAACTGACAGGCGACGCTGTTGAAGAACAGGAAGTAACAATTGCTAAATTCGTTAAACCTTACGTAGTTGAAGCTCAGCAGAACGACATGCAGATCGACTACAGAAACACAGAAATCCCTACATCCGTAGTGATCAAAGAAGCAGAAGCTGGTCTGTGGGACAAAAACACAGAATTCAGACTGGCTCTGGACAAAATCGAATTTGACGACGAAGGCAAAATCGCTGTAGACGACAAATCCGGTCTGGAAATCAAAGATGATGAAATTAAAGAAAAAGACGGCGTTCTGTACTTCACAGTTGACTCCAGAAGTGATGACGAACCCGCAGTTGTAACACTGTCCGGCATGCAGCTGTACATGGACAGAAGCCTGCCCGCAGGTGCTTATGACCTGGATGTATACTCTCCTACAATGCTGGGTGCTAAAGCTACAGATAAAGTATCCGCAGTAGATGGTTACCTGTCTCAGGCTATCCTGAAACCCGCTTCTGAAAAAGAAAACAAAGTAATCGCTAACATCAACGATGATTTCTACAGCGAAACAGCTAAAGCTGGTTTCGTAAACATCGTAACAGCTGGTCGTGAAGATACAGATTCCTTCACAACTAAAGTTGTAGTTCCCGTTGGTGAAAAATACGTTATCTCCGGTGAAACAAAACAGGAAATCCCTGTACCCGCATACATCAACGCTGATGGTTACACAATGCTGCCTCTGAGAGCTGTATCCGTAGCTCTGGGCATCAACTCCAACAACGTTCTGTGGGATCAGGCTTCCAGAACAGCTACAGTAATGTACGGCTCCAAGATCATCTCCATGACATATGGTCAGAAAGTTGTATATGTAAACGCTGCTCCTATCCCTGCTGCTACATCCGTTGAAATCAAAGACGGCAGAATGTTCCTGGGTCTGAGAGATCTGGGCAACGCTCTGGGCGTAACAGATATCACATGGGATCAGGCTACAAAAACAGCAACACTGAACGGCGGCAAATAATTAACCGTTGTATTCCAAACCCTTATGTATAGAAAAGAGGCTCCCGCGGGAGCCTTTTTTCCTTTTGGAAAGAGTGCCTATAAGTTAGGTAGAAATACGATTCCCAGAAAGCAGATTTCATCTGAAAAAGGCTGACATCCTTTGTTTATGAGGATGTCGGCTTTTTCGTTTTTTAGAAATACGCCGAAAGCAGGAACCGTTTTTTTGTTTTTCCCGAAGAAAAGTTTAAGAAATATGAAAGCACCTGTTTTTTTTCTGGATAATATGGTATAATTGGTTTTACTATAAACATATCTTGGGATATTACCCATAGGAGGTTTGAGAGATGAAAAAATATTTTGTCAAAGGAAGAACCGTTGCGGCAACGGCAGTAGCTGCCTTGCTGGTATCTACCACAGCATTTGCGGCAGAAAAGCCTCAGGAATCCATCCCCGCTACGGAAATTTTGACCATAGAAGAAGCACAGGCTCTGGAAGCCCAGAAGGAAAAAGAACTCACTTATGAAGAAGCAGTGGAACTGGCTACCAAAAACAGCTCTGACCTGCGTTCTGTGGCGGAAACAGCCGATTATTTGCAGGATCTGAAAGAAGATATCTGGGATATCACAGGATCTTTCTCTGTGCCCACCGTATCTTATCAGCAGTGGGTGGATGATGATATTTACGCCATCTATTCCTCCATCCAGAACATCAGCAGTAGCATGACTAAAAACCGCTACTCTGAAGAACTGACAAAAATTTCCCTGGAAGCAACCGTAAAGAATTACTATACTTCCATTTTCAGTGACCAGAGCTCTCTGGAACTGGCGAAAAAAGATATGGAAGTGAAAAAGACATTGTGGGAACAGGGTCAGCTGAAAAACCAGCTGGGACTGCTCAGCGACTATGATCTGAACACGCTGCGTTCCGATTATGAACAGGCACAGTATAATGTGACAAAGCTGGAAATGGCCCTGGAACAGGAATATCTGTCTTTCTATAACTTCATCGGTGAGGATAGAGAAAAGGACTATACACTGGTTTATGACGTGGAATATGCCCCTTATGAGCTGCCTCAGCCTATGACACAGTATATTAACAGCAAAATGAATACAGACTATACCATCAAATTGCAGGAACAGGCTTTGGAAGACGCGGAATTCAATAAGAATTACATGTCCATGTCCTCCTCTAACGCAACTTCTGCCAATAACAAGCATTCCTATGAGGAAGCGAAACGGAGCCTGAAAACCGCTAAGGACAGTAAGGAACTTGCTATCCAGAATGCTTATAATTCCATTCTGTCTTTGGAAAGCCAGTATGATTCTGCATTGACCACACTGGAACAGGCAAAAGCGGCACAGCGTGCAGCAGAAGTAAATTATAAAGCAGGCAATACAACAGCAATTACATTAGACCAGGCTGCCCTGGCAGTGGAACAGGCACAGAACGCTGTGACACAGCTGGAATATGCCCACGACATGCAGATTTATCAGTTCGAAAATACAGAACTGCTTTCCAGCGGCACAACAGGAAAAACTTCCGCATAAGCCGAAAATGAGAAAATACTAAGAAAATTATGAGAAAAAAGGACGTTTTTATGAGAAACGTCCTTTTTTTGTAATTTTTAGAAATCCCGGAAAATCAAGGTTTTCTCCACTTATGTTTCAGTAATTTTACATTGAAATTAGAGTTTGGCAAAGTCTATTGTCAATCTTTTTTTTTGCGGATATAATAGCGTTGCAAAGTTCAAACGCACAAAACATGCAGGAAATATGCAGATTTTGCTTTGAAGAATATGGGAAAGAGAGTATGAATTCTGTTTGAAATTATAGGGAACAGAAGCAATGGTCTGGGGGATTTTTCAAGGTATGTATGTCTTTTGTGCGAAAAAATGCATCTTCGTTTTATAACTATGCAACGACATTTTTACAGAAGCAAAAGGAGGAACAGACATGAAGAGATTTATCTCATTAGCCATGGCGTCTGTAATGGCAGCTTCTCTGCTGCCGGCAACAGCATTTGCAGCCACTGGCGACGTGAAAGCCACTGCCAAAGTGATAGGGGCTGAAAACTACACAGAAGGTGAAATGAACCAAAAAGGTTCTGAAGGCATTATTGCTCAGAAAGACGCACCTGAATTACAGCTGACATTTACCACAGCAGACTATGCAAGCAGCAGCGTACCTGAAGCGGAAATCGAACTGACATTGGATAAAGCAGATTTCCTGCAAAACGACAGTGAAACTGTTGTCAGCAGCAAAACAACAGAAGATGACCTGACAGGTCTGATCTATCTGAAAGACGACGACGGCACATACGCGCTGACAAAAGACACAGACAATGATAATTATGTCTTTGATACAGACAGCGGCGATGAAACCGTAACACCTTTGAAAGACGCTGCCGGCAATACCATCACCATCAGCGATCTGGATGTGTATGACACAGACAACCTGTCCTTCGTACTGACTGGTCAGATGGAACGTGGTTGGGTACTGTCCTATAACCTGACTTCCAAGCTGACAAAAACATCCAAAAACACACAGGCAACTGTAACAGTGGATTCCAGTGACATCATCCTTACAAATGGCGATGATCTGGTATACGCTTCCATCGAATCCAAAGGCATCGACGCTTCCGTTAAAAAACTGAAAGACGTTGCAGTGGAAGAAGTAGTTACCATTGAAGATCTGAAAATCGAACCTTCCGTTGGCGCAAACATGGAAGCAGTGGTAGATGAAGGCGACGAAATCACACTGAAACTGAACAGCGGCTTTGAATTTGCCAACAACGACAACAACAAAATCACCATCAAAGCAGACGGTACTACAATCACACCAGAAGTAGAATACGAAGACGATGAAATCGTGATCACAGTAGATGGCGATATCTCTGCTGACGTTGACACACTGACCATCAGCGGCATCAAGGTAGAGGCAACTTCCGCAAAAGAAGGCGCAACAGCGACTATCAAAGTGTCTGCTTCCGGCAATGACAGCGTGTCCATAGAAGTAGCGACAGTTGTTGACTATGCAGTATCCATGAGTGTTGATGAAGACGAAGACGTACCCGTAATTTACAGCGGCGTTGACGTAGACAACACAGGTATCACAGACGACAGCGACCACGAATCTCTGGAAGTATCCATCGATGAAACATTCGCAGGCGCTTGGGACAACAGCAAAAAATTCACACTGTCTCTGCCTGAAGGCGTTTACGCAGCAGACGTGGATGTAGTGGTAGACGGCATCGATCTGGACAGAGAAGATTTCATCGATGCGTATGATAACGGCGAATACGAATACTTCGAATTCGACAAACGTATCTTTGAAGAAAACGACTCCGACAACGATCCTTACGAAATGGATGTAACATTCACACTGGTAGCAGACCCTGACTTTGAAGGCGACGTTGTACTGACACTGTCCGGCGACGCTATGGAAGAACAGGAAGTAACCATTGCGAAATTCGTAAAACCTTACACAGTATCTGCACAGCAGAATGACCTGACTATCGATTACAGAAATACAGAAATTCCTACCGACGTTGTTATCACAGAAGCAGAAGCTGGTCTGTGGGAAAAAGGCACTGAATTTGCTCTGTCACTGGACAAAATCGACTTTGACGATGACGCATCTGTAACAGCAGACGACAAGAGCGGTATGGAAATCAAAGACGTAAAAACAAAAGACGGCGAAATCCGTTTCACTGTTGACAGCGAAAGCGATGGCGAACCTGCAACACTGACAGTATCTGACTTGACACTGTACATGGACAGAAACCTGCCCGCAGGTGCTTATGACCTGAACATGTACGCTCTGGATATGCTGGGCGTAGACAGCGCAGAAAAAGCAGAAGACTTCGATGGCAGCGATTATAAGGCAGCAGATAAAGGCTACCTGACTCAGACACTGCTGGCAGATGAAGATACAACTGTATTTGTAGGCGATGAATCCGACGATATCGACTACACAGCAAAAACAGGCTTTGTATATATCGTAACAGCTGGCAGCGACACAACAGGCTTCACAACAAAACTGACAGTTCCCATCGGCGAAAACTACCTGATCGCTGGTGAAACAAAAGTAGAACAGGATGCACCTGCATACATCAATGCAGAAGGCTACACAATGCTGCCTGTAAGAGCAATCTCCACATCCCTGGGTATCGACAACAACAACGTACTGTGGGATCAGGCAACAAAAACAGTAACAATCCTGTACGGTGATCGTATCATCTCCATGACAGCAGGCGCTTCCGTAATGTATGTAAACGGCAGCTCCATCCCTACAAGCTCTTCCGTGGAAATCGTAAATGACAGAACATTCCTGCCTATGCGTGACCTGGCAACAGCTCTGGGCGTAACAGACCTGACATGGGATACAGATCCTACAACAGGCAAAACAACAACTGTTTACATGAACGTAAACAGATAAGACAAAGCATACCTGATTTCTTTTCAAAATTTATCCAAACCGATGTTTTCTGGAGGACGTCCAAAAGGACGCCCTCCTTTTGTGAGCATCTTCATAAGAAAACAAAGAAAGCCAAAATCCTTTGTGATGATAAGGATTTTGGCTTTCTTGCTTTATGAAGATTTTATTTGTTATGTTTTCTTATGAAGACAGCCGTCGCAATTCCCATTAAGAAATCAAAGAAAAGGAAAATCAATGTTTTTTGAATGGGATATTGCTTTTTTGCGCCTTTTTGGAAAAAAGGTATAATCTCTCTCCCTTTCAGCAAGACTATACCAAAAAGGCAGGTGAGCGGATTTTGAAAATCGGGAAAAATCTGGCGGCCAATCGGGCTGCCATGAAAGAATTGTTTGCCGACTGCGGAGATATTGTTTTCCGTGATTTTGCGGCAGCAGAAGGCCAGGGACAGCTGTTTCTGGTCTATGTGGATAATATGGTCAATACCACCGCTGTGGAAGATGCCATCATGACCAACATCATGAACCGCTGTCACGACACAGAAACGGAAGAAAGGCTTTTGGGACTCATGGAAAGCGTCATTGCCAACCGTGATGTGCAGCAGGTGGATACCATTGAAAAAGCCGCTGCTGGGGTACTGGCAGGGGATACAGTGATTTTTATGGAGGGGAGCTCTTTTGCCTTGCAGGCGTCTACCAGGGGCTATCCCAACCGTGGTGTGGGACATACGGAAACAGAAGTAGTGGTACAGGGGCCAAAAGACGCGTTTACAGAGCTTCTGGCATTCAATCTGGTGCTGATCCGCAGAAGGATACAGGATCCCCGGCTGAAAGTGGTGCGTACCAAAGCCGGCAGCCGTACAAAGACGGATGTTGCCCTTATGTATTTTTCTGACCTGGTGCGACCGGAAATTCTGCGGCAGGCAAAACGTCAGCTGGAGCGTCTGCGGACAGATGGCATTCTGGACTGCGGCTCGCTGGAACAGCTTCTGGAAAAACGGCAGTTTTCGCCCTTTCCCCAATTGCAGATGACAGAACGCCCTGATAAAGCGGCTGCGGCACTGTTGGAGGGGCGTGTGGTGTTGGTGGTGGACAATACGCCTTTTGTCATATTGCTGCCAGTGACGCTGAATCTGTTTTTTCAGGCGGCAGAGGACTATTATGACCGCTGGGAAATCATGAGCCTCATCCGTTTTATGCGGTATGTGGCAGCTTTTGTGGCAGTGGCATTGCCGGGGCTGTATCTGGCGCTGACGGTGTATCATCCGGAGCTTTTGCCAACATCTTTGGCGTTGAAAATTGCCACCACCAGACAGAGCATTCCTTTTTCAGTGGCGGTGGAGGTCATTTCCATGGAATTGGCTTTTGAATTGCTGCGGGAAGCAGGGGTGCGGCTGCCATCACCTGTCAGTGCCACCATTGGCATCGTAGGGGGTATCATCATCGGTTCGGCGGCGGTGGACGCGGGGCTGGTGAGTCCGGCAGTGGTCATTATTTCCGCTCTCACGGGAATTTGCTCTTTTGTCATTCCCAATATTTCCGTGGTTTCTGGTCTGCGGCTGAGTAAATATCTGGTGATTTTCCTTTCTGCCGCATTGGGGCTCTATGGCTTCTGGGCAGGTATCCTCCTTCTGGTGGTGCATCTGGCTGGGCTTTCTTCTTATGGGATTCCTTATCTCTATCCCTTCTGCTCCGCTTCCGTAAACCACTATCGTGATCTGGAGGACAGCCTGTTCCGTCTGCCTTTGCCATGGCTGAAACGGCAGTCCATTTTCATGAAGAAAGGGGGGAAACGCTGATGTTTTCCGATAACCATAAAATTTCCCTGCGGCAGATGCAGGCGCTGTTCTGTTTTTATTTTCTGGGAACGGCGTCCTTGTTTTTACCTGCGGAATTGGCAGAGGGAAGCGGCAGAGCCTGCTGGCTGGTGATGCTGATCGGTGGGCTGCTGGCGGCGTTTTTCTCTCTGGTGTTGACCCTTTTGGGCAAAAAAGAGCCTACATGGACAGTGGTGGAATGGCTGCGAAATACTTTCGGCAGTGTGCTGGGCAGTGTGCTGGCGGTGTTTATCGCCGGAAAAATTGCTGTGGATGCCATGCTGGAAGTCCGTATTTTTACGGAAATCCTTCGCAGTACCATGCTGCCCAATACGCCCCTGTGGCTTATGGTGGGCACCTTGCTGGCGTTATCCGCCTTTGGTGTGGCAAGGGGTATCGAAGGACAGGCAAGGGGAGCGGAAATCCTGTTTTTCTTTGTGTTTCCTCCTTTTGTGCTGTTGTTGTTTGCCGTTGCACTGACGGCAGGGGAGGCATATTTTCTCCCTGTGGAATTGCCGAAGCTGGATGGACTGCGGCGGGGAGCGGCTTTTGTGCAGCCTTTGTTTCAGGCGATGATATTCCTGCTGTTTCTGCCGCCTTTTCTGGAAAAGCCGGAAAAAGGACGGAAAAGCCTTTTTGCTGTTTGTTTGCTGACTACATTTCTGATGACGGCGGCCACATTTCTTTGCCTGACGGTTTATGGGGCAGAGGCTTTGTCCCATAAGATTTTCCCTACGGTACAGGTCATGGAGCGTGTGCGGTTTTCCGGCATTTTTCTGGGCAGACAGGACATCCTTCTGCTGTGGTTCTGGATGGTTTCTGCCTTTCTGTATGTGTCTGGGGCGCTGTTTTTTGGCAGTGTCTGCTGTGTGCGTCTGTGCCGCCAAAGGGGACAGGGACGGCGGTACTGGCTGCTGCTGTGGGTGCCGCTGTTGTTTATCGGTGCCATGATTCCACAGGACTTGGCAGCGGCTTATGATTTCCGCAACAAAATACAACCTATCTTCAGCGCCCTCACAACGGCGCTCCTGCCTCTTTTGGTTTTAGGGGTAAGGATGGTCAAAGAAAGGGGGAAACGTCGTGAGACAGCTTAAATTTGCCCTCATAGCCCTATTGCCGTTGTTTTTGACAGGATGTTGGGATGGCAGAGACCCGGAGGACAGGGCTTACGTTATCACCA
>ENA-OZGU01001655-OZGU01001655.1-human-gut-metagenome-genome-assembly--contig:-NODE-1655-length-12009-cov-7.725782_pt1 | contig 12009 bp, 10 predicted proteins | sample MGYA00244662_ERZ653670 | MGnify/ENA primary metagenome ERZ653670 (study PRJEB26926, sample SAMN06165224) | human gut metagenome | biome: ENVO:00009003; feature: ENVO:2100002; material: ENVO:00002003...
AGCGTCAGATGTGTATAAGAGACAGTATATGTTCTTGTATCTAAAAATTTACACAATATCCATGCTAAAATAATACCGCATATAATTGCTGCCGGCAAACGCCATAACAACTGATATTCATTAACAGCAGTATCTATGATAGCACTGATATCATCATACATACCGTTAATAAGCATGATATTGAATCCTGAATTAAAAATTTTATAATAAGGCACTCTTGCAAAAAATAAAACTGTAAATAACACTACTGATAATGAAGAAATTACTTTTCTCAACAAATCAGATGGCCATTTTGTAAAAAACAGCTGCGGCAGAGTTGCAAAAACAGCTGATATCAATACTATTATCCCTGTGGTTTTAAGGCTCAACCTCAATCCATACCACAAACAGAGTATAACTTCCCTATAGCTGCCAGCGTCAAGCTGATAACTATATATGGTGATAAAAGCAATTCTAAACAACGTAAATAAAATTGTAAAAAACAAAAACAGCTTTAATTCCTGCTGTAAATTTCTAAAGAACAAACTGAATTTTTCCAACTCGGACCAACTCTCTTAATAATAAACCAGAAAAAGCGGATATGATATCCGCTTTTTTATTATTTATTCAACATTGTATCAGCTGCTTTAACAACTTGTTCCACAGTCATCCTGGTCATACACTGCAGATCATCGCAGCTGTGCTTCATTCCGTCCACACATCCCTGACAAGGCGGCTGTGCCGTAACTATTACAGCATCCTTTGTATAAGGACCATAAAGCTTCGGATTTGACGGTCCATACATAGCAACGATAGGCACCTTCTGGCTGATAGCCACATGCATAGGACCGCTGTCATTAGTAATAATCAAACAACAACGGCGCATTGCAGCGGCCAGCCCGCCAATAGCAAAATGTCCTGTAGCAATAATCGGCCGTGTTTGCATATAACCTGTTGCTTCGGCAACCATCTCTTCATCCATTGGCCCGCCAAAAAATACTGTTTTATACCCCTTGGCCGCAAAAATATCTGCAACCTCAGCAAAACGTTCCGGCGGCCAGCGTTTAGTCGGTACGGCGCTGCCAATATTAAAGCCAATCAGTTTATCCTGATCAGTAATATTTTGTTCCTGCCAGAAAAGCTCTGCTTCTAAAAAATGTTCTTTCCCCGGAAAAATTTCCAGACCGTTATTACTCAGATCCTGCACACCTAACTGATGCAATACGTCAAGATACATATCAGCAGCATGCATAGACCTATCCAGCGGCGTAAAAACATCCCAGAACCACTTAAATATTTTATGCGTCGTACCTGTACGCAGTTTAACATTTGTCATCGCATCAATAAAAGAACAGCGCTCGTTAGGATGCAAATTAATGAGCACATCAAAATCAAGTTTGCTTAAATGCCTGGAACAGGCCCATAGGGACAAAATACTGTTGTCACGGCCTTTTTTATCTATCGTGACAACTTCATCAAGGTACGGATTAAAAAGCACCACATCTTTTAGTTTTTCATCTACCAGCATAGTAATATGCGCATCGGGTGCAGCTTTACGCAAAGCATGGATAAAAGGCGTCGTTAAAGTCAAATCACCCAAGTGCATTAAAAACGTTACCAGTATCTTCTTGCCATTGAGTTCAACCATTACAGCCTCCTGCTTTTCTCGATATAAACCGCATATACCATCTCAGGTGTGATGTCATACATACAATACCAGTCGTCACATTCTTTTTTTAAACACCCGGCACATGCAGCCGTACTCAAAATAACCGTCGCATCATCAGAGCCATACGGACCGGTCCGATCAGCTTTAGTCGGTCCATACATAGCGATCAAAGGCTTCTTCAACGCTGCTGCAAAATGCAGCGGCCCTGTATCCGCGCTGATAAAAAGCTTACAGCCTTTAATAAGCGCTGCTAATTCGCGCAGACTCGTCTGACCGATCAAATTTATAAGCTGCATAGGCTGCCCAGCCAACTCGGTAATTTTTTCTCCTTTAGCAGTATCATCAGGTCCACCTGCCAAAACAACACTGCAGCCATCAGCAATGATCATTTTGATCAAACTGGCATAATGCTCTGCCGGCCACTCTTTTGTTTTCCACCTTGCCCCAGGAACAACAACTATATATTCACCCTGCAGCTCATTTTTCTGTAATTTTTCCTGCACGGAAACAGTCTCTTTGGACAAATCAGGAAGCGGAAACATTATTTCTCTGACCTCCGCACCTAAATAGCGGGCCACGTCCAAATAACGTTCAATAACATGATCTTTACTGTGACTGCCGCATACAGCTTTACTGACAAGTCCGCTGCCCTCACGCATCTCACAATAACCTATCCGGTTGCTGCAGCCGCTGATTGCCGCCAGCACCGCACTCTTAAACAATCCCTGCATATCTATTACCAGATCAAATTTTTTAGAATGCAATAATCGGCGCATTTCCACGAAATACGCCAATTTAACCAGTAAATTCATTTTATTGAACTTTACCTTATCAAAATAAATTATCTCATCAATAACAGGCGGATCAGGTACAAAACCGGCAAACTGCGGATGCACCAGCCATGTTATTTTCGCTTTGGGAAAACGCTGCCGCAAAGCTGCCGCAAAAGGCAGCGTGTGCAAAATATCACCCAATGAACTCATTTTGATCAGTAAAATATTTTTATATTCCATGTATGCCTCTAATAACACTTATTTAAGGAATTATCAGCTTGATAAAGTCCAATAAATTTCCCTTTTCAAACAAATACCCTTTGATCCCGGCGGCCTCTGCCGCTTCTACATCACGTCTCTTATCACCAATCAGAAAAGATTTATCCGGATCGATATCATATTCTGCCATAGCCTGTAAAATAAGTCCCGGTTTCGGTTTGCGGCAATCGCAGTCAACAGCATACTCAGCAACGCTGCCAGATGGTAAATGCGGACAATAATAAAATTTTTCTATCTTCCCGCCACGGTTAGAAACAGTATCTGACATATACTGATGCAGTTTTTCCATCTCACCGACCGTATAATAACCTCGCGCTATCCCACTTTGATTAGTCACGACAAAAACAAGGTAACCGGACTGTGTTAAATAGGTTATTGCCTCCAGCGCGCCTTCTATCCACTCCAGTTCATCGATCTTATATAAATAAGCTTTATCGATATTCAGCACACCGTCGCGGTCAAAAAAGACTGCCCTATGCGCCATGAGTATAATAACCACCGCTCTTGTCCAGGATAGCGCAGTATTCAGCAACAGCTTCATTCACGTCAGTAAAACCTCCGTCATACCCTGCCGCCAGAAGATTCGTCGCATCTGCCTGAGTATAGCTCTGATATTTACCCTTTAATACTTCTGGGAACGGCACATATTCCAATTCGCCGCTGCCAAAATGTTTCAGTACACCTTGGGCCAAAGTATTAAAAGTATGAGCATGTCCTGTTCCGCAGTTAAAGACACCGCTGATTTCAGGATGATCCCAGAAGAAGAAATTAACTTTAACAACGTCTTTTACATAAATAAAATCTCTTGTCTGTTCACCGGCACCATAATCTCCGTAAGCATCGAATAATTTAACCTTTTTCTCTGCCAGCCATTGATTATACATCTGGAAAACCATGGATGCCATTTTACCCTTATGATTTTCCTGCGGACCATAAACATTGAAATAACGCAGGCCGACTAACTGACTGTTAGTCCTGCCAAAATAACGACGGGCATAATTATCAAAAAACAATTTGGAAAACGCATATACATTTAAAGCTTCCTCACAGGCAGACTCTTCACGAAATCCGTTTGTACCGCTGCCGTAAGTGGAAGCCGACGACGCATAAATCATCTGTATCTTACGGTCAACTGCAAAATGCATCAGATTTTTCGTATATTCAAAGTTATTCTGCATCATATATTTGCCATTATATTCCATCGTATCAGAGCAGGCGCCTTCATGGAAAATAACATCAACATTCTCATGAGCAAATTTACCAGCCTTTAAAGCCTCAGAAAAATCCATTTTATCCATATAATCCATGACCTTCAGTCCCTGGATGTTTTTAAATTTGACCATATTAGTCAGATTATCCACAACTAAAATATCATCGCGTCCGCGATCATTTAAGCCTTTAACGATATTACTGCCGATAAAACCTGCACCGCCGGTTACAATAATCATAGCTTGCCCTCCTTCACAAATTGAGCTATCTGCTCCACAATACCAGTCGTCGAATAGCCATCCTCAAAATCAATGATCCTGACTTCCCCTGCATATTCCCTGCCGGCAACTTCCTCAGGTTTATAATCACCGCCCTTGACTAAAATATCTGGACGTATTTTTTCAATCAATTCCATCGGTGTGTCCTGTTCAAACAATACCACTGCGTCAACACAAGCCAGTGCCGCTAAAACGCGTGCACGGTCAAGCTCATGTACTAAAGGTCTGACATCACCTTTCAGTTTCCGTACCGAAGTATCAGAATTCAAACCAACGACTAAATGCCTGCCAAGCCTGGCTGCTTTTTCCAAATAGCTGACATGACCTACATGCAGAATGTCAAAACAACCATTAGTAAAAACTATTTTTTCACCGCAGGATCTCCAGGTTTTAGCCAAAGATTCTATCTCGGACCAGCTCAAAGTTCTATAACCGCGGCCCTGTTTACGTTCTTCCGTCAACAGATCCTTTAACAGCTCCTCCCGATGCACAGGATACGTACCAACTTTTGCTACAACTATACCTGCGGCACGATTAGCCATAAATACTGCGTCCTGTAAGGCAAGCTTCCCGGCAGCGCCTGCCAAAAGCGTTGCCGCTACGGTGTCACCGGCACCTGAAACATCGAATACCTCTTGTGCCGTAGCCGGGTCATTAATGACCAGTCCATCTAAACCGGCTAAAGTCATCCCCCGCTCACTGCGGGTGACCACAACATTTTTGATCGCATATTTTTCCCGGGCATTTTGGGCCAGACGCAGAACCTCTTCATCCTCATTAGGAACAAATTCGCCGGCTGCCTCGCACATCTCCTTTAAATTTGGAGTAATGAAATCACAGCCCCGATATTTATTCCAGTCAGCCCCCTTCGGGTCAATAAGCACCGGCACCTGATACTTATGCGCAGCCGCGATCACCCACTGCACAAAATTATCCGAACAAACACCTTTGGCATAATCAGAAACAATCACACCGTCTAACCCGGCTTCCAGTAAATTCTGGAGCCACAATGATAAGGCCTCTGTTTCTTCCGGGAACAAATCTCCTGTTTCTTCAAAATCCAGGCGCAGCATCTGCTGCTGCGCTCCCAAGATACGCATCTTCGTGATAGTTTCACGCTGCTGCGACTTGATCAAACCACTGTGATCGATACCTTTTTCGGCCATCATAGCTTCCAGTACTTCTCTGTTATTATCGGCCCCGGTAACACCACCCATAAAAACCCTGCATTCTAAATGCGCCAGGTTTGCAGCTACATTTGCGGCGCCACCCAAAACAGACTTTATGCGTTTGACCTTATTAACAGGCACAGGAGCCTCCGGAGAAATACGCTTGACCTCGCCATAAAAATAACGGTCGAGCATGACGTCCCCAATCACGGCAATTTTTAAATTTTGGATATGTTCAGCTAAAAAAGCAGTACATGACAAATTCGTCACTTTATTCACCATCCACCAATTCGCACAGAATATGGCCAATCAAAATATGTATTTCCTGCGCTCGAGCCGTAACCGGGCAGGGAACAGCCATGCAGATATCACAGACCTCTGCCATCCTACCGCCTCCCTGAGCCGTCAGCCCGATGCACTGTATTCCTTTAGTTTTGGCAACATCAATAGCTGCCAATACATTTTTACTGTTGCCAGAAGTTGATAATCCGACCAAGACATCACCGGCACAGCCTAATGCCTGCACCTGTCTTGCAAAAACAGTATCATAGCCATAGTCGTTAGCTACCGCGGTCAAAATAGAAGTATCTACAGTCAAAGCTATAGCCGGCAGACCGTTGCGCTCCTTTTGAAAGCGTCCTACGAATTCGGCCGCTAAATGCTGACTGTCGGCGGCACTGCCGCCGTTGCCGCAAAATAAAATCTTCTTGCCGTTTTGCAAGGCCAGTCGAATAATTTCCGCACTGGCTGCAACCTGCTCTAAAATTCTGCTTTCTGCAACCTGCTGTGCCAAAGTAATATGTTCAACAAAACGCTGTTTAATGATTTCCATAGTTCACCTGCTTTACCAATTAAGGAAGTTATAACGGACTTTAAAAGTGTTGCCGTGATCTTTTCTGTGATCCTGCTCATATTCAAATTCAATCGCCCAGCAGCAGAACCGGTGCGTCCATCTGTAATTTGTTTCATAATTACGATGTTGTCCCAAATCATAACGATTAACAATCGTAAAGGTATTTTTATCGTCAAGTTTAAAGCTCAGTCCGTTACGAAGCTCCCTACCCATATCAGGCTGTCCATAATCATAGAGATTACTTGTTCTGTCCTCACGGTAATAGCCGACCCAGGTATCCCATTTCGGAGCCAGCTTTTGGCCTAAAGTTGCATAATACATCATTGTGGACTGCGTTTCGTCAGTATAGCTTTCTGTTACCCACTTTTTACCTACAGTCAGATCAAGGAAGGTATTTTTACTGTTGAACAGATAAATCCGGTCATGATTCAAATAAGCAGCATACTCTGTATGCCAGCTTTTGATACTGCTCTTTTCGTTACGCCATAAACCATGAGTAATATACGCACTGTATGTCAACGGCAAATTATCGATCAAACGATGGTTTTTATAATATAAGCCGATATCTCTTTCTTTGCGGATCCATTCATCATCTTCTTCATCCCAGCCGTCCTGAAACTTTATATTAAAGTTACGCTCATCGTGATTGATGCCGTACATGGGCTTATAACCGGCCTTAGAATAATAAGCCATATCGGCATAAAAATCTGTTTTCGGACCTAAATTATAATCGACCTGCAGTTTAGCATACATTCCGTTATCGCTGCCGTCATACCCAATACGCGGCATTATTCTATTTTCACTCTCACCATCTAATCTATTAACCCATAAATCACGCGAGTAGATATGCTTGCCTTTGGCATAAACCTTAACATCTCTGGCGACCATTTTTTCTTTGGGATAAATCTCAAAAGTTTTTGCCGTTATCAGCAGACAAGGGTCATGCTCCACAGCCGGACAGCGTGTTGTCTGTCCACCCTCGTCCACAACTATTTTATCCGGATAAATCGTTGCATGCGGTGCTTTAAAATAGTCTTTGGCACCTTTGCCGTCAATTTGCTTGATCTCACCGGTCTTAGAATTAAAATTATAATGGACCCATTCCCCATTCATGGTAGTATCCGGCTCCTGCAGTGTTCCGCCCTGCTTGAGCCAGACATCCCCGGTCTTCATATTGCCTTCAGCCCTGGTAGTCAGAATAGTTTCATCCCCCTGCACTATCTTGACATTACCTTCAGCAAAAAAGTCTCCGCTGCCCTGGTCATATGTAGCACTGTCACTCCATAAGGTTATCGGCATCGGCTCAGCAGACTCCGCCTGTTTCTTCTTCTTGCTCTTATCTTTAATTACACCAGCTTCCCGCTCCTGCTTCTGTTCCTGAAAATCAGGCGCAGCATAACGCGAATCACCGGTAACATAGTCGTCGGCAAAAGCTGCCTGTGATACTGCTAAACTCATTAAGCAAGCAGTTGCTAAGACTTTCTTCTTCATGCTTTCTCTCCTCAGTCAAATTTATCATTTATAAAAAAGCATACAAATATCCACTACATATTATATCACAATTTTAAATAAAAAACCCGCCACTAAGGCGGGTTTTACTGATAATTCAAATTTTATTTTCCCTGATAAACCATACCCTGGATAGTAGTATCTTCCATAGTTTGTACATAAGTAGTAGAACCAACGGGAATGACTACTGCTTTACCGGTAACAAAGGCACCACCTAAAGCACCGATAGGCCCTAAAACGATCATACCGCCGATTGCCGCTCCTGCTGCGCCGGCTGCAGTCTTAGCCTCCTGTTTAGCCAAATCGCCGATATAGACCTGAACCTTAGTTCCGTCAAGAGCATAAACATGAGTAAAATCTACGTCAATACGGGCATCACGGCCAAAGCTGCGCGGCTGTACAACCTTTTTGATAGTACCTTCTCCTAACGCACCTTTAGGAAGTACCAGCACATCATTCACATAAACATTGTCAGCAATTTTAAAATGCACAGGTTCACCGGCTTTGTCTTCTCTGCTGCTCAGTTCCTCAGTAAATTCTACTTTAATCACAGAATCCTTAGGTAAAGTAACGCTTTCAACAGAAATCACACCATCGGTAAAAGCGATATTCGCCAAAGCTTCCAATCTGGAAGAAAGAGAGCCTTCATCAATTTTGCCGTTAAGCATCATTTCTACTGCCTCGATACGGGTCTTGGCAGGACCACCGGACATACTTTCATTAAACTGCCATTCAATAGCGTTGAGTTTAGTTAAAAACCCGGCTTCATTACTGGCAGGACTGCCTTTAAGGTAATCATACAGGTTATCAATACGATCTAAAATAGCGTCGCTGGTAACAGTACCATAAACATCATCTTCCAAACTATCCATACGGCCGACCAATGCACCTGCCTGCTCAGTACCATATAACATCTTTTCCATCGCGGAAATTTTATCAGTAGCAGACATTTGTGTCACTGCTGCCGCAGCCGGTACAGCGCCGCCCAAATCATCAGCATTCATGGCAAACCGACCAACTCTTTTAAAAACTGGGGCTTCGATAAAATTTATGGCGCACGCGTTAATGGTAAAATCGGCGCTTTAAATGCAGAAGCCGGCTGGACTAAATTTGAAGGTGACGCTACTCCTATCACCAGCGACGACGACAGCATCTGGAACGTTGGCGCAACTTATAACTTCAGTGATAAAGCATCCTTGGGCGTTATGTACTTGAGATCTGATGTTGAAGATCTTGAAGGCGATAAAGACGGCTTTGTAGTTACCGGTACTTTGGGCGGCGCTAAAGCTTCCAAACCGGGTTCCCTGGGCTTCGTTGCTAAATACTATCAACAAGCTGCAGGCACTGCTATCCAACACACCATGAACGGTGAATATGGCCCGACCTATTCCGGCGAAGGCTTCAAAGGCTACAGCGTAGCTGGTTACTATACTGTTGCTAAAAACATGATCGCTGGTATCGAATACTACGATCTGAAACAAACTTATTCTGACGACAAAATGAAAACCTTGTGGTCTCAATTGATCGTTACTTTCTAAGATTAACTTAGAGGCTTAAGCGGACGCGTATGCGTCCGCTTTCTTTTATTTTATGCTGAGCTCGGTTGAAGATGATCTGTTGTCTGAATTTGTTTCAATAAAGCTTTCTTAAATTTTTTTATTCCATTAACTTGTTTAAAGTTAAACTTTTTTGCAATTAAGCTAATTTGCATCTGGGGTTGACGGGGTTTAAGATAGGTGACGTAGCCGATAGATTTCAGGAGCAAGCGGCAGCAGACGGAAGAGGTAACAAGGTGACTTGTCCGAAATGTTGTTGATTTCTGTTTGGAATTTATGGACTGCAGAAAATATCTTTCCTGAGGAGGAATAGAAAATGAACAAATCTGTAGTTTTAGGTATGGCGATGGCTTTAGGCGTAACTGCTTCGGCTTACGCAGCTAATCCGTTTTCTGATGTGCCGGCAAACAGCTGGGCTTATGATGCTGTCAATAAACTGGCGGCAGAAGGTATTATTGACGGTTATCCTAATGGAACTTTCGGCGGTGATCGCTTGATGACCCGTTATGAAATGGCGCAGATCGTAGCCAAAGCTATGGCTAAAGGCGCTAATGTAGATCGCCTGGCAGCTGAATTTGCTGATGAGCTTGATTCTTTAGGCGTACGTGTTGCCGGTCTTGAAAAGAAATCAGATAATGTAAAAATCACCGGTGAAATTCGTGCCCGCTACGTTGACCAAAAAGCAAAAGCTAATCAGGGCAGCAAATATGATTCTGACTTGCGTAGCCGCTTGTGGCTGAATGGTCAGATCAATGATGACTGGACTTACACGGCTATGATCCAGAATATTCAGGACTTCAGCAATGATCAGGGTGATGAGGGCACAGATTTTAAACGTGCTTATGTCAATGGCCGCGTTGGCGGCGTTGGCTTGCAGGCAGGCCGTATCGATGCGTTCCTGGCAGACGGCAATATCATGGATGCTCAGGCTGACGGACTGGTTGCTACCTATGGCGATCGTATTAAAGTTAAAGCTTATATGGGTAAGGCTTCCGACGATACTGATTTCGATGTCAATAATGTTATTGCAACTAAAACAATCGCTAACAGATATTACGGCGGTGAGGTTTCCGGTAATCTTGGCGATTCGCTGAACCTGGCTGCCGGTTATGTGAAGTTCCGGGATGTTATGGGCAGAGATTCTGGTAAAGATGACGGAATCTGGCATGTTGGCGCAGCCTATAACTTTAATAATGATCTGACACTTTCCGGTATGTACCTCAATTCTAACTGGGACGGTGAAAGAAATTCTGACGATGACGGCTGGACCGTTGGTTTGAATTATAAAGGCGCTCAGGCATCTGATGCCGGGTCTTATGGTATTTTTGCCCGTTACTATGATCAGGGCGAAGGTACTTATTGGGAACATACTACCGATGCCAATACTTTCTGGAATACAGGCTTTAAAGGTTATGCAGTAGGCGCAAACTACGCTGTTGCTAAAAACATCGTTGCTACTTTGGCCTATTATGATACCAAAGCCAAAACTGTTACCAGTGAAGGCAGCAGCTTGAAAGATAAAAGACTGTGGACTGACGTGACCTTTACTTTCTAAATTTAAGAGCTTTAAAACGACCGCTTTGGCGGTCGTTTTTTTATCTGTAATTATCCATAGAAGCTTAATGGCAATTGTGGTATAATATGAACACTTGGCGAGGTATTTTCGAGCCTAGTGAGAATATGTACCCTTGTGGTATAATATGAACAATAATATTGTTGACGAGGTAGAAATGGATACACAGACTTTAAAGTATATTGGCAAAGATTTGTATAAAACACATATTTTGAAAGAGTGGAAACGTTACATCGTTTTTATGACGCGTTGTCATTTACATAAAGGACAGATTAACGATTTACTGGATTTTTTTAAAGCAACTCCGCAGCGTCAAGCGATGCTGGAACATACTACTTCATTTGTGGAACAAACTACCCGTGCGTTTTTTTATAAAGATTCTACCTGGGATGAGCGTATTGCCATAGTAAAGAATCATATTGAATATATGGAAAATATATTTAACGATGAAGCTATAGCAAAATTATATGTTAATGGCGAACGTATCAGGTTGTGGGAAGATGTATATGAAGAACAGCCGGTGGTAATGGAACTGTGGTTTCATGGAGGTCAGCGTAAGGAAGGCTGCCTTTCGCTGGTGCTTTCATTGGGTGCAGACGAACTGTATCAGATCATGTTTTGGCTGGCGCCGTCGCCGGAAGATAATGAACTGTCACTGTGGATAGGCGCGTTGCAGGGAACTCCTAACGGCAGTGAGATCATAAAAGGCCTGACTAAAGCTTTTTTTGGTTACCGTACCAAAAATCTGATTTTCTATGGTATCAGGAATGTGGCGGCAGGATTGGGATGTAAGCATTTATATGCCGTTTCCAATGCCGGGTATTATGCGATGAATCATGTACGCAGGGACCGCAAATTAAAAACTTCGCTGGATGATTTCTGGCAGGAATGTGAAGGACAGGTATGTAAAGATCAGCGTTTTTTTGAAATGCCGATAGAAGAATACCGCAAATCCATGGAAGAGCTGAAGCCTTCTAAACGGGCTCAGCATAGAAGAAGGTTTGCGAAAATGGATGAAATAACTGAATCTGTGACAGAAGTGTTAAATAATTATAAAAAATAAAGGCGTGACCACATTATCTTGTGGTCGCCTATTTTTTTTACGCACTTTATATGGTATAATAGCTGTCTCTTATACACATCTGACGCTGCCGACGACTAG
>ENA-OZGU01001664-OZGU01001664.1-human-gut-metagenome-genome-assembly--contig:-NODE-1664-length-11955-cov-5.342521_pt1 | contig 11955 bp, 9 predicted proteins | sample MGYA00244662_ERZ653670 | MGnify/ENA primary metagenome ERZ653670 (study PRJEB26926, sample SAMN06165224) | human gut metagenome | biome: ENVO:00009003; feature: ENVO:2100002; material: ENVO:00002003...
GTCCATAAGAAAAAATAAAAGTCCTTGCAGTCTGCAATGCAGGCAAGAAACAGAAACAAATTTATTGGAATTTGTTTTGTTTGGCATAAGAAAATGAAATGAAAAAAATCCCCTTCCAATCAAGCAGGAAGGGGATTTCTTTTTATGTCAGTGGCAGCGGAATTTCCGCTGGTTCTGTTGGCTGGACTTTGCCGTCATAGATGGCCACAATAGAGAAATTCATGAGTTTTCCGTCATTTGTCATGGCAAAGATATCTCCGCACTCGCCGTCGATCCATGCGACGTTGTCAAGGATTTTTCTGCGATCGATTTCATAGGGAGAATCAAACCCGTCATTGATCTGAACGACATCATTATAGCCGCAGATAGACAGACTGCCATCTGTGCCGAAGGAAAAGACCGTATCGTCAATGATTTGTATGTGGTCAATATTCTCTTGTAAAAGGACAGGCGGCGTAAGTTCTGGCTGATCGTTGGAAAAAGAAGAAATGTTGAATCCGCTGCCCCAAAGGGTGTTGTCCTGTTTCACAAAATACAGTGTTGCATAAACGGAGCTATAATCTTTGACATCGTCTGTAATTTTTACGGGAAGAAGTACAGGTTCTGTATTTCCGGTGCAAAGCTGTCCATATAGGTTATAGCCCCAGCCCCATAAACTGCCGTCTTTTTTGATTGCGAAAGAAAGATTTGTATGCATTTGTACATTTGTTTCAATTTCTGCTACATCATCCAAGATTTTTACGGGAGATAGCACAGATTCGGTGGTACCATTTCCTAGATTACCCTCGTCATTGTATCCCCATGCCCAAAGACTGTCATCCTCCCGCAGAGCAAAGGCGTTGGTATATGTATCGAAAGCACCATTGCTAGGGCAAGCGGTGCAGGTAAATGTTTTCACATGATCCAGAACTTTGGTGGGGATTGATACCGTTTCCGTTGTGCCATTTCCCACAGCGCCGTATTGGTTGTATCCCCATGCCCATAAAGTCCCGTCTGTTTTCAGTGCGTACATGGTAGGCTCGCCGCGGTCATGGCTGCGATAGAATTTCGCCACATGATCAGCAATGATCGTTGGCGATGAACTTTTGATGTATGATTCTCCCTGACCTAATTCCCCATACTGGCATTCACCCCAAGACCACAAATAACCATCCTGATCTATGGAAAAACTGGTACTGCTATCTAAATCTGTATGTACGGCTTGTTTCACTATACACCTTGGTGTTTTCATTTCCTCTTTCGTCAGAGCAACCATTCCTGAAATATATCTGGTTTGCATATCCCAGACATATAAGTCCCCATTGGCGGTGATGGCATGTTCCATATTTGGTACCGCTACATCATCCAGCAGTTTCTTCTTAGGGATAGAAGGATCCATGTCCGTAGGCAGTTCCCAAAGGGAATTGTCTGTATCCAATACATAAAATAAATCGTTATACATACCGGTGGGAACAACTTTCTTGATATTTTTCATGATGCGTTCTGGTTCCGTCGGCGGTAGAAAGGCGTCGTAAATATAAGGAGTTTCTGGATAAACAGAGTCCCATGCCCAAAGATTGTTGTTGGTATCAATATAAAAATTTGTTCTTTTGTTGGCTGCATCCTTTTCTGCCCCATGAAAATAGAATCGGCTTTGATCTGTTTTTGCTGCGGCAGATGTATCCGTGTTGATACAGGCACAAAATGCTGATGCACAAAGGAATGTTAATGCCGTCAGACTGGAATAGATTCGAATTCTTTTTTTCTTCATGGAAATGCCCCCCTTATTCCTTGTGTAAATGATGCTGGAACAATTGATTTGACGAAACGAATTGTCTGACATATCAACTTTTTATTCAACATAGCACAATTTGTTTTGGGTGTATATAAAGTTAAGAAAAATGCAAGAAATTTTCTGGATTTACAGTATTTTCAGCATTGTTTTTTCGATGTTCTGGAGCGGTTTTTTCCTTATCTTAGAAAAAGTTTGAAGATATTCTTAACAATTTTCATTTTTGTTTTTTCTGTGTCTGGAAGATGGTAAAATGCAGATAGGGCATTTATGAAAATGCAGGAAAAAGCAAAGGATGTGCGACAATGAATTGGAAAAAACTTCTGTTTACAACCCTTGCGCTGGGGTTATTTAGCGCAACAACGGTTTATGGTGAACAAGTCAAGATGGACTTGTTTTATAACGGCAAGCACCATGCCTATGCGGCAAAGGAAGTCAAAATCAGTATTGATGGAAAAGCGATGGTTCCAAAGGACATGCCTGCGGTCATTATTGACGGCAGAACCATGCTTCCCATGCGGCAGATTGCCCAGGAGCTGGGATGTGAAGTCACTTGGAACGAAGCGGCAAAACAGATTTATGTCATGCGGGGAAGTGACATCATTGTTTTTGCCATAGACAGCAAAGGGGGATATGAAAATGGGAAGGAATTTACCATGGATGTTCCGGCGACCATCGTCAATGACAGAACCATGCTGCCTGTGCGTGCATTGGCAGATGCTTTGCATTTGAACATCAAATGGGATGACCCCAACAGAACGGTTATCATCAACAGCGACGATACGGATGCGAAAGAAGAACCAACAAAACCGGAAAGCGGACAGACAACGGCAGGCACATTGACGGGTATCCAGACACCATCTGCAAAAGATGCAGACCAGACATTTACCATTCAAGCCGATGGGCCAATGGGAAGGTATGAAAAAACTTTTGTGGATGACCAGAAGATCGTTTTGGATTTTTATGGCGCAAAAAGCAGCCTTCCCGGTGAAATCAAAAAAACAAACAGCGATATCGTCACAGGAATTCGCACAGCAACCCATGAAAATAATGGCGATTCCTTTACGCGTGTGGTATTTGACCTGAGTGGGAAAAAGGACTATGAAGTAAAACAGAGTGCAGACAAGAAAAATATCACCATTTCTTTCGGCAAAACAACGGTGGATAAGATTTCCGCTGTCCACAGCCAGAATAAAGACATCATTACCATCGGAGGGACAGGCTCTTTTGGAGCCAGCGTTGCCATGACGGCTGACCCTCAGAAGATTGTTGTGACCATCCCCAATTGCCAGTCCAATTTGAAGGACAAAATCAATACGGATGAACTTCAGTATGTTTTGGATGGAAAAGTGGATACATCCAAGGGGAATACAGTGGAAATGGTATTTCGTGTAGACGATTTGGTGCAGTACAGCTATCGGGAAGAAAACCAGAACCTGATTCTGGAAATCTATCCGACGACTTTGAAAAACATGCGTTACGATAAAAATGCCAATGTGCTTTATCTGGACAAAAAAGATAAAATAGATACGGGAAGCGTCAAGTTTGAAGATCACTATCTGGATGGATATTTTGATGTGACATTGCCAGGAGATTATGAAAAACTTTACGGTTATGGCACATATGACGTGAAAGGAACTGTGGTGGAAAATATCGAAGTGTCCACAAAAGGCGGCAGCACCACATTCCGTTTCAAGCAGAACCGCATCAGCGCATATGAAGTGACTGATGAAGGGGGCAGCTATGCCATCCGTGTGAAAAATCCCAAAGAAGTCTATGACAAAGTCTTGCTGCTGGATGCGGGACATGGCGGAAAAGACCCAGGTACCAGCGGAAATGGTATGCAGGAAAAGAATCTGACCTTGACAATTGCCCAGAAGGTAGAGCAGGAATTACAAGGCAGCGGCATCAAGGTTTATATGACCAGAGATAGGGACGTTTACCCGGAAAACAGCACGAGAGCGAAAATAGCAAATGACATTGCCGATTTGATGGTTTCCATTCATATCAATTCCGGCCCGGAAACAGCCAACGGCACAGAAACACTGTATCAGGTTCATGCCAATGACAGCAGTTCCAGGTTAACCAGCAAACAGCTGGCAGAAATCTTGCAGGCGAGCATGATTTCCAGCACTGGCAATACGAACCGTGGTGTAAAACTGCGGACAGATTTGTTGATATTGAATCGTACCACAGTTCCGTCAGCCATTGTGGAAGTGGTTTTCATTACCAATACAGGGGATGCTTTGAAGATTTCCAATCCTGCTTATCAGGATCAGGTGGCACAGGCAATTGCAGACGGTATTCAGGAAGCAGCAAGGAAATTTCCTCTGCGGTAAAACTACATAAATTGAGCGAAAAGAAACACCTCACGATTTCCTTTCATTGGCGAACTTGAGGTGTTTTCTTCTTTGTCAGCCATCCATTTTCTGATACCGCCATAATGCCAAAGCCATATAAAAGTCATAGGCGGCAGGCATCAGCGTAAAGTTGGTATTGGTCAGCTGCCGGACTTTGTTTAGGCGGTATGTGACGGTATTTCGATGGAGGAAAAGGGTCTGGGCAGTGAGATTCAGTTTGCTGTCACAGTCGATCATATAGACCCCTAATGTGGTCAGCAGGTCGTCACTGTCCTGCTTCAGTATTTCAGCCAGATTGGAAAGATATTTGGTACGTTTGTTTTCCGTTTCTGCCAGTGCGATGATTTCCTGAGAGAGCATGATGTCATGGGTATCCCAGTTTCTGCGGTTTTGGAAGATTTTGTATAAGGCTGGCAGGCTTTTGCGGAAATCCATATAGGTTCTTTTCAAAGCGGCAATGTCTTTGCTGCCTTCATTCATAAAGAATGTGGCTTTGGGATCGAATTTATCTGTATAACGCCACAATTCCTCAAAAAGCGCAGCATCCATGCTGTTTGTCAGGTCAAAAGCCGAAAGAATGACAATCTGGTTATCAATGATATCTTCCAGAAAGTACTTTTTGTAATCATAGAAAAATGCCAGCAGGTGTGCCTTCAGTTTCTGGATATCGCCGCCGCCGGGAGAAACGATGATAAGGTTGGCAATGCGGGAAAAGGAGATGCCTGCCGCATTAAGATAACGGTTTGCGGCACCGGTTTCTGTTTTGAAGATCAGAGAAAGCAGTGTTTCCGGCGATGACAAATCCAGAGAGTATCCCCAGAGGGTAGAGAAAAAGAGAGTACAGTTACACATGTTGTGCAGGATATTTTCGTCCAAAACCGTGTTGTGACAGGAAGCATACATTGTCATGCGGATGTTGGAGGCGTAAGAAAAGTCCATTTTGTAGATATGTACCGTTTTGTCCTGTACCATCAACGTTTTCTCCCAATAGCCTGTGGACGCATTATGAAATTGCTCATAAAAAAAGTCAGAATCGCCGCTGATATAGGTGGGGCGATATTGTGACTGGAAATAAAGTTGTGAAGCGCCAGTCAGCAGCAGATTGCATTTATAATGGTTGGAAATGATGTTCAGCAGGTTTTCCATGGTGCGGACTTCAAAGGGCAGCTGTTCCAGCCGTTTTTTGGTGGTGTCGATAAAGTCCTGAGAGGCGTTTTGGTCTTGTATGATGGCAGTCATCACATCGGTGATGATGTCGCTGTATTTGATGGAATAATTTTCGGAACGCAGCTCAATGAGAGGCAGTTCCAGCTTATCCGCCAGATTGGTGACTTTTTCATCAATTTCCGGTATAACGGCACCCACGTAAAATAATACCAGTGCGATGGCACCGGTGTCCGCCAGTTCTTTCAAGGCTTCACACTGCTTTTCCACATCGTCTTTGATGGCATAGAAAGCGGAAATAATCAATTCGTTTGGTGTGAATACATCAAAGTCGGAAAGGGAGAAAAACTCCATGACGGAAACGGAGGATACGATTTTATCCAGTCCGTTTTTGCCTGCCACAACATTTCCAAAACTGAAAGAGGGCAGGTTCAGACAATCTCGAATGGTAATACTCATAAAAAATACTCCTTGCACAAAAATCTTCTGTTATTATACTATGTAACAGCAAGAGGAACAACCTTTTTTGTGCATGTGCATAAAGAATATATGTCGTTTTTTCCTGCGTGCACAAAGTCAAATGAATGAGAACATGATAACATATAGAAAAACAAAGAAAGGAATTAGACAAAAGAGGGCTATGGAAAAAGAAAAAATAACAAAAGACAAATTAACAAAAGAAAATAAAAAAGAGACCACAGCATTGCAGGCGATTTCCGCTGACGAAAGAAAAGACTGGATTTCCCTGGCATTTGTACAGGCAGGTATCTGTGTCTGCGTACCAGCGTTTTTGCTGGGTGCAATGTTGGCAGAGGCTATGCCAATCTGGCCAGCCATCATTTCCGGCTCTTTGGGCTATTTGGTGGTTGTCATCGGTATGGTTATCACAGGTATGATGGGCTGTGACCTTGGCGTTCCTTCCTGCACAGCATGTGAAGCCGGTTTCGGGAAAAAAGGTGCAAGATTTATTGTCAGCATCATTTTTGCCGTGAATTTGATTGGCTGGTTTGGTATCCAGAATGGTGTCTGTGGGGAAGCCTTTACCAATGGTTTGCAGGCAATGACGGGGATTCACGTTCCCGTTGTGGTATCCAATACCGTTTGGGGTCTCATTATGCTGTTAACAGCTGTTTTCGGTATGACAGCACTGGAAAAATTGGACAAGATTTCCATTCCACTGTTGATGATTATTATGCTTTTTGGTTTGTATCTGGCATTCAAGATTTACGGCAGACAGGGTCTGGAAACAGAAACTGTGCAGACCATGAGTTTTATGGGCGGTGTAGCATTGTCCTTTAACTTTACAGCAGTGGGAACCATTAACGCAGCGGACTATACCAGATTCCAGAAGAGCAGAAAAGATACAGTGAAATCTGTATTCTACGGTGTATTCCCTATGGGTGTTATTACACTGATTATGGGTATCCTGCTGACAAAGATTTCCGGGGAATATGACATCAGCATGGTATTGATTGACGTTGGACTGCCTCTCTTCGGCATTGCAGCTATGATTATTTCCACCTGGACAACCAACTCCACCAATGCTTACAGCGGAGGACTGAACATCGTTATGGCGTTCAATCTGAAAGATAATAAAAGACGGGAAGCTACCCTTATTGCTGGTATTCTGGGGATCGTACTGTGTAACATTGGTGTACTGTCCCATATTGAAGGGGTGCTGAGCCTGCTTTCTTATGTGGTTTGCCCCATTGGCGGCGTCATCATTGCCGATTACTGGATTGTAGGCAAGGGCAAAAAACAGAATTTCAGACCTGTGGATGGCGTGAACTGGTGCGGTGTAATTTCCTGGTTCATTGGCGCACTTTGTGCATATTTCCTTGTGAAAGTTGAATTCTCCGGTATTATCATCGGCGGAATCGTTTATCTCATTTTAGAAAAATTCATGCCTTCCACTTCAAGAGACGGCATTTGTGAACAGTAAAAAAAGAAAGGATGTAGTAACATGAGAGAATTGAAAAAACAGGATATGATAGATATTTTGTACGGCTGTGCCGTACTGGGCACTGGCGGCGGCGGCCCGCTGGAAGAAGGTCTGGCAATGATGCAGAAGCATTTTGACAATGACGAAGTGCTTCAGCTCATCAGTCTGGATGAACTGCCCGATGATGAATATGTGGTAACACCTTATGGCTGCGGCGCACCTTCTGCAACAGGTTTGAACCCCAAATTCAAAGATTTGGAAGTTTCCGAAGTGGTTCCCTCTGTTCTGGCAATGGAAGCCCTGGAAGAAGCATTGGGCAAAAAAATCTATGCCGTAGGTTCCACAGAACTGGGCGGCGCAAACACAGCGGAAGCTCTTCATGCGGCGCTGGAAAAAGGCGTGCCTTTGCTGGATGCTGACCCTGCCGGCAGATCTGTACCTGAATTACAGCATTCTACATACTATGTGAAAGGCGTACCCATTTATCCTATGGGTGTAGCTACTCGTTTCGGTGAAAAGATCGTTATCCAGAACGTACAGAATGACCTGAGAGCGGAAGATATCGTCAGAGCCATTGCTGTTGCCAGCGACAACATGGTTGGTGTCGCAGACCATGCGAACGTGGGCAAAGTCATCAAAGAATCTCTGATTCCCGATATGATCACTTACGCACAGGAAATCGGTCAGATCCTGAGAGAAACAAAAGAAAAAGGCGCAGATGTGGCACAGGCCATTGCTGACGCAAAAGAAGGTAAAATCCTGTTCAAAGGTGCAGTCACAGATTTCCCTTGGGAAACAAGAGATGGTTTTAACTTTGGTGAAATCCATCTGGCAGGTGAAGGAGAATACGCTGGTGAACAGTATAAAATCTGGCTGAAGAATGAAAATATCATTTCTTACCGCAATGGTGAAGTGGATGTGGTTGCACCTGATCTGATCTGCATGATCGGCGAAGACGGCAATCCTCTCACATCTCCCAATTTCGGTATTGGTCAGAAAATGACAGTTCTTGCACTGCCTTCTCCTGAAATCTGGACAACACCAGAAGGTCTGGCATGCTTCGGCCCCAAACATTTCGGTCTGGATGTGGAATACAAACCTTTCAAAAAATAATTAGAAAAGAAAAAGGCTTTCTGTTTATCAGAAGGCCTTTTTTAGTGCTTTTTTAGATGATTTTAGCAAGTATTCCTATTTGCCAGAAGCAGCATCATTTTTCTGTAAAATCGATATCGATTACATCATCAAAGAAAAGTTTTTTGTTGTCCATTAGATTGGCAATCCGACTTTCTTTTTCAAGAATAAACCTTTTCTGATAGAACAAATCAGCGAATGTAAGCACTTGTTTCATCTGTGCAGTATCCATCAATGCGCCCACCACTGCAGAAGCGATTGGAACGGCTTTTCCAATATTTTTTAACGTCAGTTTTCGTCCGATTTGCTCAAATGTTTCTTTAAAGACGCTGTTTTCCAATCCTTTTTGACCTGCATTTTGCAGTGCTTTTTGGCGGATTTGTTTGCTAATGCTCTCATTTGTGCCAACAATAATGGAATTCCACCTTTTTCTATCATATGAGTCCATGTTTTTTTCGCTGTTTGCTTTATGGCTGTGGCTTGGCTCATTAACATGATTTTGGCAATGATGTTTGTCATTTCGTTGTTGGCATCACTTGTTTTGGGGCTTAACGCGTTGGTGAATACCTCGCTCGCGATGACCATTTCAGCACTGTCATTTTTCACATCATACCCATAAAACATGGCAATGGACTGTACTGCACGGAAATATAGGAAAGTGCTCAGTGCAACGTTAAGGGGAAGTCCTGCAAATCCTAAGGCACCTGTTCCGCCGCCTTCTAGTGTAGCGGCAAGGATATCCTGATTTTTATATGCATTAACGGATTTTGCTACGTCATAGCTTCGCAAGAAACAGATTTCGTTTAATTGACAGATTTCAAAATCAGTATTTTGATTGACTTTTTTGATGATCTGTTTTTCGCTGATGAGATACTTGGCAGCATGTTCTTCAAGAGTATGAAATCCACTGCCTAATAAAGTCATTATTTGAGAATATAATTCCTGTTCAGATATGGTAAGACCAATATCTTTTCCCATTTTTTTCATTTTTTCCGGTATCAGCTGACTGGCTTTTGTTCCTATTTTGGCAATTTTGCTCGGCTCCATCAGTTGAAGGTATTTCTTCGTCAGTACATCCAGTGCTTCTGCTTCTTTTCCATCAATGATAGGGGTAGGCAGATCATAGTTTCTGTTCATAGTGTAGCCTCCTTTGCTTTGTATTCTATCATAGGGCTTGTAAATTCTGCGAGACTGATAGGATCATTGTGACAGAAATGTCCGCAGGGTTTCCAGAAATTTTTGCGAAGCCTTTGTAAATGTCTGATATTTTTTCCAGATCAGCTGCATTTGCGGCGAAACCTGCACGGAAAGAGGGCGGAAACAAAGAGGACTGTCCTCGCTGATGTGAATGATATTGTCAAAGCAGATGGCGTATCCCATGCCTTCTTCCACCATGAGCCATTGAACAGCAGGTTATAAGTGCCAGCAATGGTGAGATTTTTGGCATCATTTCCGAAGATATGCGCCAGATGATCGTCCCGGAGCATCTGTCTGGAAGTGATGAGGGGATAGGGCAGAAGATCTTGTGGGGAGATGACTGCTTTTTGGGCAAGAGGTGCATCTTTGGGCATCAGTACGCCGAAAGCGTCCACGGCGGGAAGGGGGAGAAAATCATAGCGGGATGTGTCGATTTCCCCGAATATCAGGGCAAAGTCAATGAGCCCATGATCCAGTTCTTCCAGAACGGTAGTCTTGTCGCCGCTGACAACGTGGAAATGTACCAACGGGTATTGTTTTTGCAGGGAATGGGCGGCTTGAATCAAAGGGCGGATGCCTTCTGTTTCCCCGGCACCTATGTGGATGTTGCCCGCAATGATTTCTGTGGAACAGGCGATTTCCTCCTGCGCTTTTTCCAGCAGCTCCATAACTTCCTGGGCACGTTTCCGCAGAATCATCCCTTCTTCTGTGAGAGTGATTTTTCGATTGCCTCGCAGGAATAATGTTTTTCCCAATTCTTCTTCCATTTCTTTCAGCTGTCGTGAAAGTGTGGGCTGGGACAAATGGAGCGCTTGAGCGGCGGCAGAAATGCTCTGTTCTCTGGCAACGGTGAGAAAATATTGCAGTACACGAAGTTCCATGGGCAAGACCTCCTTTTTTTACTTGGAATTATAACACGTTTTTCCATGCCTGAAAAGCATAACAATGTATTTGATATAAGTATTTGTTCTTTGAACTGGAAGCGGATATAATGATGCTAAGGAAGTGCAGGCTGCAAAAAGTACGATGAATGGGGGAAAATCTATGAAAAGAAAGCGAACCATAAAAGTATTTTGTTTTACGGCTATTTTGATGTGTGCCCTGGTGCCTAGTCTGTGGATTTCCATGAATATTCCAGATGAAAGGACAACGGCAGAAGTGCAGGAACAAACGGTTTTGGAGGAGGAAGTGCAGATGGAAAAGATGCAGATTGTGATCGGACAGAAAACTTATAACGTTTCCCTTTATGAGAATGAAACGACAAAATCTCTGAAAAATCTGTTGCCCATGACAGTTTCTATGGAAGAACTCAACGGAAATGAAAAATATACTTATCTTTCTCAATCCCTGCCCACAGCGCGGGTATATCCGGGACAGATTCATACAGGCGATCTGATGCTTTATGGTTCAGACTGTTTGGTGCTGTTTTATGAAGATTTTGCCACAAGCTATGGCTATACGCCTTTGGGCAAGGTGGATGACCCTGCCGGTTTAGTGGAAGCCGTAGGCAGTGGAAGTAACTTTTCAGATGGGAGTGGAATAAGCAATGAATATTTTGGTATTGAACGGCAGCCCGCGGAAACACGGGAATACGGCCTTTATGATTGAAGCCTTTTTGGATGGGACAAAACAGCAGGGCCATCATGTGGATGTGATTTCTGTTTGCGAAAAGAACATCAATGGCTGTTTGGCTTGTGAATACTGTCATACAAAAGGAAATGGTGCCTGCATCCAGCAGGATGACATGCAGGAAATTTATCCTTTATTGCAGGAAACGGAAATGGTTGTATTGGCGTCCCCAGTGTATTATCATGGATTTAGTGGACAGTTACAGTGTGCCATCAATCGGATTTATGCGCTGGATAAACCCAAGAAATTGAGAAAAGCCGCATTGTTCCTGTCTTCCGGAAGCGACAGCGTATACGACGGCGCCATTTATGCTTACGAAAATTCCTTTATTCAGTATTTGGGACTGGAAAACATGGGGATTTTTAAAGCCTATGACCTGCAAAATCAGTCTGAAGCCCTGCGGAAAGAACTCTTTGCTTTCGGCAGCTCTCTGGAAAATATGCCTTTGTCACTGGAAGCATTTCTGGCAGTTATGGACAGTGGCAAAGAAGTCGTGGCTGGTTCCGACGTGCATCAATGCATGCATGTGCTGGCACAGGAAGCCTTGAAAATCACAGCAAAGCTCAACAATGCTTACCATACGCCGGAAGAAATCACAGAATTGTTCTGCAAATTGATAGGTAAAACCGTTGGGGAAAATTTTGCAGTCTTTCCGCCTTTCTATACAGACTGCGGGAAGAATCTGACCATTGGGAAAAACGTATTTTTCAACCTGTCTCTTATACACATCTCCGAGCCCACGAGACACTGAGCGATCTCGT
>ENA-OZGU01001667-OZGU01001667.1-human-gut-metagenome-genome-assembly--contig:-NODE-1667-length-11945-cov-6.463919_pt1 | contig 11945 bp, 10 predicted proteins | sample MGYA00244662_ERZ653670 | MGnify/ENA primary metagenome ERZ653670 (study PRJEB26926, sample SAMN06165224) | human gut metagenome | biome: ENVO:00009003; feature: ENVO:2100002; material: ENVO:00002003...
CTTTCTCCCCTTTGACAACGATTGGTCTCTGGTTGTAGCAGTTGCTCTGGTTACTACGTAAGAATTTTGTTAATTTATATGTTTTCTTTGTTCCATCATCATGTTTAACAACGATCTCTTTTGAAGTAGAACGCTCGATCACACCAGCCTGCTCTGCCACGATACATACACCAGAGTCTACCGCTGCTGTTGTCTCGATTCCCGTACCGACTACCGGAGCCTCTGTCATCATAAGCGGTACTGCCTGACGCTGCATGTTTGATCCCATAAGTGCACGAGTAGGGTCATCGTTCTCAAGGAAAGGAATCAATGCTGTCGCTACAGAGAATACCATCTTCGGAGATACGTCCATGTAGTCAAACGCTGTTCTTTCATATTCCTGTGTCTCTTCACGGTAACGACCCGCAACATTCTTATGAATGAAGTGTCCTTCTTCATCAAGCGGCTCATTCGCCTGTGCCACATGGTAGTTATCTTCTTCATCCGCTGTCATGTAGACTACTTCATCTGTTACGACAGGATTCTTCGGATCTGCTTTATCAATCTTACGGTATGGCGCTTCAATAAAACCATACTCATTAATTCTCGCATAAGTAGCCAGCGAGTTGATCAGACCGATGTTCGGACCTTCAGGGGTCTCAACCGGACACATTCTTCCATAGTGAGAATAGTGAACGTCACGCACCTCGAATCCAGCTCTGTCTCGCGAAAGACCACCTGGACCAAGTGCAGATAAACGTCTCTTATGTGTCAACTCACCAAGCGGGTTGTTCTGATCCATGAACTGTGACAACTGTGAAGAACCAAAGAATTCTTTTACAGCTGCTGTTACCGGCTTGATATTGATCAATGACTGTGGTGAAACTCCTTCTAAATCCTGAGTTGTCATTCTCTCACGAACCACTCTCTCTAATCTTGACAGACCGATTCTGTACTGGTTCTGAAGCAATTCGCCAACCGCACGGATACGTCTGTTACCTAAGTGGTCGATGTCATCATCTGTTCCCATTCCATATTCCAAATGGATATTGTAGTTAATAGAAGCTAAAATATCTTCTTTTGTAATATGTTTTGGAATCAATTCATGTATATTTTTATGGATCTCTTCTTTTAATTCGTCAATGTCCCCAGCTGTTTCTTCCAATAATCCAGCAAGTACCGGATAGTACACTGCCTCTGTTACGCCAACTTCTTCCGGATCGATATCTACAACTGCTCCTAAATCTACCATCATATTAGAAAGCACTTTGATATTACGTTCCTCACCGTCCACGTCAATCCATACATATGGAACAGCCGCATTCTGGATTGCTGTCGCTTTTTCTCTCGATAATTTCTCACCTTTTTCAGCAATCACTTCACCTGTGATGGCATTCACAACATCCTCTGCCAACACCTGGCCTGTGATACGGTTCTGAAGCGCTAACTTCTTATTGAATTTGTAACGTCCTACTTTTGCAAGATCATAACGTCTTGCATCAAAGAACATACTTGTGATAAGACTCTCTGCGCTGTCCACTGCAAGAGGCTCACCCGGACGAATCTTTTTGTATAACTCTAACAGACCTTCCTGATAATTCTCAGCAACGTCCTTTCCAAAGCTTGCTAAAATCTTAGGTTCCTCACCGAATAATTCTAAGATCTCTGGATTTGTTCCGATACCAAGTGCACGAATCAACACTGTAATCGGTACTTTTCTTGTTCTATCAACACGAACGTAAAATACGTCATTCGAATCTGTCTCATACTCCAGCCATGCACCACGATTCGGGATTACTGTAGAAGAATATAATTCTTTTCCCACCTTATCATGTGCAATCGCATAGTAAATTCCAGGAGAACGAACTAACTGGCTTACGATAACACGCTCGGCACCATTGATAACAAAAGTACCTGTCGCTGTCATAAGCGGAAGATCTCCCATGAAAATCTCGTGCTCGTTAATTTCATCTGTTTCTTTATTATAAAGTCTTACTCTCACTTTCAAAGGTGCCGCGTAAGTCGCATCACGCTCTTTGCATTCTTCAATCGTGTACTTTACATCATCTTCGCATAGTGTAAAATCTACGAACTCAAGGCTCAGATGACCGCTGTAGTCAGAGATTGGTGAAATATCTTCAAATACTTCTTTTAATCCGGCGTCCAAAAACCACTGATAAGAATCTTTCTGAACTTCAATTAAATTCGGCATCTGCAATACTTCTTTTTGCCTTGCATAGCTCATACGCGAACTTTTTCCGTTTGTGATGGGACGAATTCTGTTTTTCTCCATTGACGTTTCACTCCTCGTATATATATTTTTCTGGGTTACATTGCATTCAATAGTCCATACTACTCCACAATAGTGCATCTTTAACCCTATCATAAAAAAACAGGCTTGTCAATCATTTTTTTAAAAAAATAAAGCGGAAAATCCGCCTTACTTTTTTTCTTCAATTGTGCCATAATACTTGCCATATTTGCCGTATTCGCCACTATAGTATCCATATCCTTTTCTATCCACTTTATTCAACACAACTCCCAAAATGTTGCATCCACTGCCTTCAATTTTCTTCTTCACACCTTGAATCTGTCTGTACTTCACTTTTCCAGCTTCCACAACGATCACTGCTCCATCACATTCCTTCGCAACAATCGCACCATCAATAACAAGTCCAAGCGGCGCCGTATCTAAAATAATATAGTCATAGACATCTTTCAGCGATTCTATCATCTTATGAAAACGCTCTCCTGATAGCAATTCCGTCGGATTCGGAGTCGCCGGTCCCGCAATAGCAACATGCAGTTTCGAAACATTCGTTGCACAAATCACATCTGCAAGCTGACACTGTCCCGACAGAAAATGAGACATACCATACTTCACATTCTCCATCTCATATCTTGTAATCATCACTGATTTTCTCAGATCCAAATCTATCAATAAAACTTTCTTATTTAACTTGGCAAGAGAACGTGCAAGATTCATAGAAGTCTCTGTCTTACCTTCTCCCGGAATGGTACTTGTCACTACAATTACTTTCTTATCCACACCACAAAACAGCAAGTTCGTTCTAAGCGTCTTCAGTTCCTCTTCTGTTGTATAATCCATTTCTTCTACATTAATATTTACTTTATTCATTCTCTCTCTCCTGTTTTCATGACTTTTTCAGCAGTGCTTGCGGATTGCCGAAAAATAACTCCTGTGCATATTTCTCTCCCATCTTTTTGACCACATAGGAACGACACAATTCTAAATTAGGCGCTCTCCTCTGACTGTCGTGCGCATCACTTCCTATAAAATGGATCTGTTCATTCTTAAGTAACTTTCTGGAAATCATCTTTAGTTTCCAGCCCTGTTCTCCCAAAAGTGCTCCCGCATCCACCTGTATCCATGCTCCGAGTTCGATCAACTCCTCAACCAACGCCTTCTGATCCACCACAGCCCGATACCTTTCTACATGTGCGATAATAGGCCTAAATCCTGCTTTCACCAACTCATAAATCCAGTTTCTGATCTGCACGAAGTTGTGCCTTGATGAAAATTCCACCAGCACAAACTTTCCTCCATTCATCCTGAATCTTTTATTTTCCATAAGCTCTTTTACCATCTCAGAATTCGCATGATACTCGCACCCTAAGTGCACCTTCATATCAATTCCGAGCGTTTCTATCTCTCGCCTGACATAGTCCGCTCTTTTTTTCACAAGTTGCTCAGTTGGCTCAAACATCCCTTTCCGATAATGCGGTGTCATCACAATGTGTCTCACACCACTTTTATACTCCATCAAAAGCAACTCTCTTACATCTTTTTTTGTTCTAGCACCATCATCTACCCCAGGTATGATATGACAGTGCATATCAATCATCTCTGGCATAACCCTTCTCCCACAATTCAGAAAAATCTCTTCTTCCTAGGCCGCCCTAACAAGAAGAGATTCTCAACTCTATACCACTCTTAACAAAACTATTTTACAAATGCTTTCTTTCTCAGCACTGCTGCCCCAAGCACTGCCACGATTACCACAGCGCCAACTGCTGGAACTGCTGTATTCTCTCCTGTCTCCGGTGATGTCACAGCTGATGAAGAAGTATTCTTATCAACTACAAACGCAACCGGTGATAATGAATCGAAAGTTGCTGTGATTGTTCCATTACCCGCTTTAGAAGGCTCTACCTGCCAAGCACCATCTACATAATGAAGTACCGCTACTTTTGTTGTAGACAAAACACCAGGTACTTTGAATGTAATTGTTAATGGAAATTCCACTAAACTTGCATCCCCAACAATTACTACATCACGCACATCAATTACTTCCATACCATCAACATATGCGCTTCCAAGAACTGCTTTTAAAGCGGATACATCTTTGATCTCTTCTGCCAAATGCTTATATTCTTCCGGAAGTGACTGCACATCTATTTCTACTGATCTACCATTCTTATCTACTGCCTGTAGTGCCTCTGTCACAATTCCATCTGTCGAAGGACTGTCTGCTGCGACTGCCTGAAAGCCCATCATTAAAACAAGTGACATTGCTATGATTGCTCCAAATATTTTCTTTTTAAATATCTTCATGTTAATTTCCCTCCATCATATTATCGTTTCCGAACTTACACAATTACAGTATAGCATCATTCTACCGGTTTGTAAAATAGTTTTATCACTAAATCCTGCAATTTTTCATTGTCCACAATGAACTCATCATGTTCTTCTCCCTGTTTTACTTCCCCTGGGACTTTTTCAATCGTCTCCTTCATCTCATAGGATTTCATCCGTTCCATCTCGTCTACCGATAAATCCATCGTAATATATTCCTTAGCTCCTTCCAGCAGTTGGCGATACCAGCCTGTATCTTTCCCCTGCATCTGTCTTGCTAACGCTTCCATAAATTGCGCCTGTCTTTCCATACGCTGTGTATTACTGCCAGATACATTCACATCCCTGTATCTGACATATTTCTCAGCCTGTTCTCCTGCAAGCACAATGGTCTCCCCTGCTTTGAACGCCGGATCAATATCCGTGTAATCCTCCGGCACTGTAAGCGTCACTCCTCCCATCAGATTTGTTATGTCAGCAATTCCATCCACACCCATCGCCAAATACGAATCAATCGGGATCTCATACAGCAGCTCTGAAACAGACGTCATCATCATACGGCAACTCTTCTTCTTGCCATCGCCATAAGCATATTGGAGTGAAATCTGTCCTCGCTCTGTAGAGAGATATTCTCCATTCATATCATATATATCAATGTCTGTCATCGCATCTCGCGGAATCTGCAGCAATGTCGTCATCTTATTCTCCCGATCCATGCTCAAAAGAATCAGCGTGTCCGCCTGTCCACCTTGTCCAACCTCTGTCTCTGTCATCTCCTGAGATTTGTCCACACCTATAAAAAGCATGTTCTTCAAATGATAATTATACTCATATCGTTTTCCTTTATACGTAATATAAGACTCATCTTCATACTCTTCTGTATTTTCCTTTGCAGTCTCCTTTGCCGCATATTTTTTCCAAATACCATATCCAAAAAGTCCAACCAGCAAAACCACTGCTATCACTATCATAATCGCTATTATCTTTTTACGCTTACTCATCAATCTCTACCGCCTCCACAAGAAAACGTTTATCCGGCTGACCGCCAATACAGGTACTCAGTGTGATAATATGGCTGTTCTCATCCACTTCCACTCCGCTTCGGAACTGATTCTTCAAGCTGCGCGATTCACTGAGTGATTCCAGAAATGCTTTTCTGTCACTGATGTTATTATTATCGAAACTGTACATCAAATGCCGATTATCATAGACGACCGCCGCAAAAATCTGATACGTCTTGCACTCATTCTCCGTATAAATCGTAACCTTATCATGCTGTTCAAAAAAATCAGCATCTTCAAACTTGTGTAAATCTTTGAACATGGAACCGTCTTTCATATCATGTCCATATATCACTGTGTTAAAATCAGAAAAGTCTTTTGCATTCACTTTTTCTGTGTAAATTGATCCCGGATAGCCTTCCTGACCGTCGATTGTGTGGTTCAGGTAATACGAATCATCGTCCGCACTTTGAACAATCGGATAATTCACATTCGTATTTGGAATCTCAATCCATGCATAAATATCCGGGTTGGTCTCTTTCAATGACGCAAAATCAATTGGAATCTCATCCTCTGCGTCTTCTTCCTGTTTTTTTTCTTCCACTTGCTTTTGTACTTTCTGATACACATCCTCGTTCTTGTCTTTTCTAAAATAGTAGATGGCAATATATGCAAGCCCCAAGACGCAAACCACAATGCACAGCCAGAACAGTATTTTCCCTGCTTTTTTTTTCATTCTTATACTCCTTTCTGAGGACATATTTAAAATCCATATACCTTCCCTTGGAAAAGTATATGGATCCCATAATTCTTTAACTAACTCTTTTTCTTCTCTTTTTACGTCTCTCAGGAAATGCCGCTAATGTGTTCACACCTAAATACTTCCGCACATCATCTTCATCCTTCACTGTATCATCCAACATATAGAGTAAGACAATCGCTGCAATGGCTAAAGCCACTCCAATCAGTCCACCCATCATAATATTTTTACTTAGGTTCGGACTTACAGGCGCCACCGGCTTCACTGCACTTTCCATCAGATTCGGTTGATCTGTATCCATAACTTTCGCCACCTGCTTTGCAACTACATCCGCCATCGTATTGGCAATGTCCTTTGCCAGTTGTGCATCTTCATTCGTCGCTGTCACTTTCAGCATATGCGATCCCGTCGGATTCTCAATGACAACACTTCCTGCAAGCATCTCAGAAGTCACACCATCTCCAACCTTCTCAGCTGCCTCTTCCAATACCGGACGGCTCTTCGCCAAAAGTAAAAAATCCACTGTCAAGTGCTCACTCAAAGACAGACTGATTCCGCCCCCAGATACATTCGTCGTACTTGATAAAATATAAATTGTCGAGGAAGCCGAATACTGTGGTGTCACAAAAAATTTTGTATAGGCACCAAGAGTTCCCGCTCCGATAATACCGCATAATACAATCAGCCACCATTTTCTCAACATAACATGTATTATTTCCAGTAAATCAATCTGCCCCTCTTCTTGATTCTCATATTGTTCCTGCATACTATCTCCTCATATGTTCATATTAATCGTTTCTTATTCATTCTAGCACAAAAAACTTTTCAATACAATATGGTAAATTCCAAGGAAAAATCACTTCTTCCGGCGCTTTTTCAGCCATGTTGCAAAATAATAAGCCCCAAAACCAATTTCCGCTCCCAGTACATTCCCAAGCATATCATCCACCTCGAACATCCCTATGTGCATCACACCTTGAGCCGTTTCGATCAAAACCGAAATCATAAACGCGGTTAAAACAACTTCTTTATTTTTTTCAAAATGTTTGAAACACAGTGGCAGCATCGCTCCTAACAACACAAACATCAAAACATTCATAATAATTTGAAGCTGTATTTCCACATTCCCTTGCCCAAATGCCTTCACATAAGACTCAAACGGCAAAAAACTTACTTTACGTTCCCCTCCGGGACTTCTTCCGTATAATGTCATGACAAAAATAAATGCAACTTCCAAAGATAGGATCAAACCACATATTAGTGATTTGCACGACTTATCATCATATCTTGTATATCCCTTTTTCATCAGCAGCCAAAAAATCCCTTCCAGCAACAGACCTATGACAAGAATGGAGATCACGCGTTGTATATTAAGTCTTATATATGCCTGCGCATAAATCAGCAATTCTTTCATACGTCTATCTTCTCCTTTACATGAGCAGGCAGATCAATATTTTCTATTGCAAACACCTTCATCTCTTCAAGTTTCTCTGATGAAATCATATTCTCCCGCAGCTTATCTTCAAGCGACAGCAGTAAAAATACAAGCGCTTTTTCTCTCTTTCCTACAACTTCTTCCCGATTCCACCACTCAATCGCACCGTCCAGATTCTCCTCTATCTTCCGAATCTCACATTGCGCATTTTCCCAATCGCCCTGCTCCACAAGCGTCAGCGCCTTATTGATGTGATATATCGCATCTCCCATCATCCAGTCAATTCGCTCCAAAACATCTAAGACAGATATGTTTAGTTCCGAACCCTCTCCTCTGCGCGCCACAAAACAGATATTGAGCAGTGCCGGATTGTATTTTCCCTCAAATATCTGGTCAAAACACTCTGACGCTTCCAAAAGCAGGTCTTTACAGACATCTTTTTCTAGATGAATATAGGCTTCCACCGCCTCATGTATTTTATCTGCAGCCTGCTTATACTCTCTGTACTTTTCGTGTTCTTCCAAATATTTTTCATATTCTCTCTGGTCTAGTTCACTCACATAACTTTCATTAAAATAAATCCATTCTTCATATAATTTACTTTTCTCGCATACTTGAGTCGCTTTTTTGCAGATTTCCTGCTTTTCATATAGATTCTCTACGTGGGCAACATAAATTTGCAGCATCCTTACGACATTCTTTACAATCAGCGGACAGCCTCCCTCTTTCTCACATAGTTGTATCGCATATTCTATATATTTGCGGTCCACATGCTCTTTTAACTTCAAACGTTCACAGACAACTGTAATCACCAAATGTGCATAGTCCAAACATCCTCTGCAATTTTGAATTTCTTCCATATCGTATTCTTGAACGGTTTCCGAGGCAATTTTGATTCTATTTCCGGTGTCTGTTTCTTCATCAGCCTGTATCCTGTATACCCTAATCAATAAGTGTGAAGATAAGTTTTTCTCTCTTATCTGTGAAATGACATCTTCTATTGCAAATCCACCATCTGCCTTCTCCTCATAGATTTCGATAAGAATGGCATAAAAATATTCTAAAATTTTCTCATTTTCCGCATACATTGCCCGGATAGTACACAGCAAATTCTTATGTTCCTCCGTCAGTGTTCCCTGTAGCTTTATCTGCCAATAGACTGCATTTAATACTAATCTCGCGATTTTTTCATTGCCCAGCTCTCGACTTCCGGATGTAACAACTTCATTTAAAAGATTTTTTTGCTCCTCGCCATCAACCAATTCTGACTTTGCCCCCAAAAGAAAAAGTCGCTGCTCTTCCAGAGAAGCAATTCCAAGCATCTTGTCAAATACATGTATGAGTTTTTCTTTCCCAAAATCTTTTCCGGGGTATGGCATCGCCCCCATAATCTTTTTCAAATATTTTGCCATCTCTTCTTCCGAAATATCTTTTTTCTTCGCAGTAAGTAAATTCAAAACCACATCCAAAAACGCAAGCTGATCACTCATATCTTCAATTCTATTTTGACTTGGAACCATTGGCATAATCACGCCCGAAAGAATATGTTCCAAATCATCTGTAGGAATAAACATATAGTCCATCTTTTTCAAAATACTTGTTGTACCTACAATATCTTTTCTAGCAGCCGACTCATCCAACAAAATAATATTTTTTTCAATATCCCCCAAGTGCTCCTCTACATAATCCAAACGGCGCTTCCATGACTTTGTCGGGAAAATTTCTATCTTCTCAGGTAAAAATCCATCAATCAAGTCGATATAATATTGAATCGGATTGCTGAACAAGTTCGGGGATTTAAAACCAAATCGAGCGATAAGCGCCGACAAAACATCCTCAGCCGGTAGCGCTATATCTTCCGCTTTATCGTCTATTCTGTTTTCAATCTCACTTCGCATATCCATTTTCTTCTCCGGCAAAACAAACACAACCTCTTCGTTCTCCTTAAGCCACTCCGGAAGTTTTTCATAATCTTTTCCCGAATAACAAAACCAGATCAATTTATAGGGCAGCGCCGCATATTCCAAACGCTCTTTGAGTTTTGACATGATCACATCATCTTCCCAACCACTATATCCGATGACAATCGGTGACTTTGTTTTCAAAAACTCTTCAATCGTTCCCGCTGTTGTTTTGATTCCCTGTCCCTGCGCAATTTTCGCAATCTCACTCTCCAAATTGCAGCAATCATAAAATTCGTACGTTCCGTGGACATGCATAATCTGAACTGTTTTTGAATTTGCATTCAAGGCAATATTGTCCAACATATTATTCGCCGAAAACACATCATAGTTTCCAAGCAAATTCAAACTTTTGAGCAGATGATTATCAAAATTCGGTGTGATTGCCGTCGTCGCAATCGTCTTTATGTTCAAAATTTGCGCTAGCAAAAGATTGCTCATGGAAATTCTGGAATTATTCATAATACTTTTTAAATACTGCTGCCTGTGAATTTTATTTTTGTATGCCTGCTCAAACCAATAAGAATAATATTTCGCGCTATTTTCTCCCAGTCTCTCTGCCGTATCGCATATCCTTTGCAGCTTTTCTTCGTCTCCCTGACATAACTGTTCCACTTTCTTTTTACATTGGTCGATAATGCCATTCGCAGTCAAGATTTCCGGTGCTGAAATCCCCGCTCCCACAATAAACAGATATGGGCAGCCCGATTCCATCTCCCGCCCTATCTCCACCGTCTCCCATATTAAATTGATTGCCTCTCGTAAACTAAGTATTTTTCCCATTTGGATTTTCCTTCTCTCTTCGTACATTCCAAAACTGTTCTATAAAAATAATTTTAGCAAATTCTTCCTCATATAACCAGCCTTATTTTTATTCTAACCACTATAGAATTCCTCTGTCTTTTCTCTGAATATTTGCCTGAATTGGCATTGACTTGTTTCTTCCAAGCAGCTTCGACCAGAATGGCTTAAGCTGCTTAAGATTTGATCCGGCTTAACCGAAAATAGATTTTACAATGAAATTTTTTCTTCAAACTCTTCTAAAGATTTCGATTGGAACGCAATCTGCGTCCATCTCTTCAACACTTCCAGCTCTTGTTGGCTTTGAATCCGATCAGAAAGCGCTTTCGAAACTGTTCCAAGATTTTTCAAATACAAAAGTAATGTTTCTTTGCTTTCTTCCGTGCGTCCTTCTGCACGTCCTTCTGCGCGTTCATCTCTCAACATCTCTTCAAAAACCATAAAGCGTTCCTCCATCTCTCGGTTTGATTTGACTTCACGAATAAACCTCTGAAGCCTCTCCACATATGAATCATGGTATTCTCTCTCACTTCCATCAACATCTTCTCGTATGTAATGCAGAAGTGTTACCAGTTCTTTCGGAACCTCGCTTTCATTCTGTCCATGCGTATTTAAAAATACGATGGTTCTCCCATCCTCTAAATTCATCTCCGGCAGTTCCTCGCATTTTGCCCGAAAGGTATAACGATATTTGTTTTCTCCTATCGGATCAAAATCACAGATGAAGATGACGTAAGTATTCGGAAGTTCCGCGTAATCCTCTCCCGCCAGCAGCATTTCCATGTCCATCTGGCTCTGGTAATAACGACTTCGTTTCCCAAGATTCGGCTTTTTCTGCACCTGCATCTCTACATTGTAGCGTGTCTGATTTTCATCTTTCGCATACACATCAAGCCGTACGCCTTTGTACTCCGGATGATAGACGATACTCTTTTCTCTGCTGATTTCTACATGGTCGATTGGAATCTGCAATACTCGCTCCAAAAGCCCCTTGCAGTTCTCCTCGTCCATCATCACTGCTCCAAACATGAAATTATCTTTGATTGTGAGTTCCTTCAACTGTTTTTTTCTTCTCATATGACTCCTCCATATGCAGAGGAATTCTATGAGATAATTGTAGCAAATTCATGACCTTATAGCAATGAGATTTTCTCTTCAAACTCTTCCAACGATTTTGATTGAAATGCCAGCTGTGTCCATCGCTTCAGTGCTTCAAAGTCTTCTTCCTTCTCAATACGTTCACAAAGTGACTTTGGAACTGTTCCAAGATTTTGCAAGTATAAAAGCAACGTCTCCTTGCGATCCTCCGTGCGCCCCTCTGTACGTCCTTCCGCACGTCCTTCTTCACGTCCTTCCGCGCGTTCATCTCTCAACATCTCTTCAAAAACCATAAAGCGTTCCTCCATCTCTC
>ENA-OZGU01001672-OZGU01001672.1-human-gut-metagenome-genome-assembly--contig:-NODE-1672-length-11932-cov-6.189947_pt1 | contig 11932 bp, 12 predicted proteins | sample MGYA00244662_ERZ653670 | MGnify/ENA primary metagenome ERZ653670 (study PRJEB26926, sample SAMN06165224) | human gut metagenome | biome: ENVO:00009003; feature: ENVO:2100002; material: ENVO:00002003...
GCCAAATTAAATACATATTAATTAGATAAGACTGCCGTATGGGATATCATTTCCGATGCGGCAGTCTTTTGGCTGTTTACAGTGATTTTTCAGTGTTTAGATACTTCTTTAATGTGTTTCTGACGCCTCCCGGGGAAGCAATTTCTTCTATAAACATTTCTTCGATTTTTTCTCCAATTCCTGCTTTATATAAATCTACTCCGAAAATGGAAGCATCTGAAAGAATGGGTTTTAATTGACCGCAATAAGACTTTGGATTTCCTATCTCGATGCCTCTGAGTGATTGCGTCAGCATGGGAAGCATAGGGTCGGGAGAAAGTTCAAAGGGATTTCCTTTATCATCTACACCTATAAGGTATCTGCACCATCCTGCAATGGCAAGAGGAATAGCTGTTAGTTTGCTTGCAGTTCCGTATTTTTCAACGTAGGCCTTGATGGTTTCACCGTAGCGAATTCCTACTTTTTGTGAAGTATCGGTTGCGATACGCTGCGGGGTATCCGGCATAAAAGGATTGGGAAACCGGACATTGATAACCTCATCTGCAAAGGCAGAGGGAGATAAGATACCGGGGTCTGTAACCACAGGCATGCCTTCAGTTAATCCGATTTCATGCACGAATTTGCTCAGCTCGCAGTCCTTCATTTCATCTGCAATCGAGGTATAACCCAGAAGGCAGCCATATACAGCTAAGGCTGTATGGAGAGGGTTCAGACAGGTGGTTACCTTCATTCGCTCCACCTTATTTACAGTGTCTCTGTCTGTGAGATAAACACCTGCTTTTTCCAAAGGAGGTCGGCCGTTTGGAAAACTGTCTTCGATTACCAGATATTGCGGAGCTTCTGCATTTACAAAGGGAGCAATGTAAGTTTTTTTAGAAGTAATCACAGGCTTCATATTTTCTACACCGCTTCTTTCCAAAGTCTTACAGACGGAGTCAGCAGGTCTTGGCGTGATTTTATCAATCATGGTCCAAGGGAAGGAAACTCGCTTCTCATCCGAAAGATAGGACAGAAATCCTTCCTTTACAGAACCCTTTTCCTGCCATTCTTTTGCCGTATCTAAAACAGCTTTTTGCAGTTTTTCACCGTTATGGGAACAGTTATCCATAGATACAAGGGCGAGGGGCGCCTGATTGGCTTTGTAACGTTTGTAAAGCAAGGCGCATACAAGGGATATGGCAGAGCTTGAACCTTTTAGGGCATACCCTTTTTCTGTAATGGTAAAAGAAACCATCTGCAAGGAAGGATTGATAAAAATTTCTTCTAAACGCTTCCAATCTTCCGGAAAATCAGGGCTTGCTTTGTAAGCCTCCGCAAGCGAGCCCAGCACCTTTTTATCCATAGAACCATTTGATTTTAAAGTGACAGCCAGCACCAGATTGTCAAAGGGCTTATAGATTTTATCAATAACATCAAAATCAAAGGTTTCCACACAGGCAATTCCTGTCTGCATTTCCCCCGCAGACAGCAGAGTGTCAGCCAGACCGCCCATGAAAATTCGGAAGATATTGCCTGCACCAAAGTGTACCCATACAGGATTTTCTTTTGTGTTTTTTCTGATTTTTTCTATATCGTAGGTAGGAAGCGCAATGTTTGCAGCCTTCCAATCCTCTTTTTTCTGAATACCGTTTAATGTTAATTGCATAGCTTATTTCTCCTCTTTTTCAATGGCTTCCCACAGACCGCACAGATAGGCAGAACCCAGCGCTCTGTCGTATAGTCCGTATCCGGGCATGGCTTTTTCACCCCACATCATTCTGCCGTGATCCGGACGGATTGGGCCGTCAAAGCCTGCATCATGAAGGGCTTTCAGAATTTTGTATATGTCAAAAGCTCCGTCAGAGCTTAAATGAGCGCTTTCCTCAAAATCACGCATACCGTCATTAAAACGGAGATTTCTCACATGAGCAAAGTGAATTCTGCCCTTCAGCATGTGAATAGTATCAATCAAATCATTATTCAGGTTTGTTCCGTAAGAGCCGGTACAAAAGGTAATTCCGTTGTGCTTATTAGGAACCGTATCCATCATACGTTTTAAATTTTCCTGTGTGGAAATAATACGGGGAAGTCCGAAGACACTCCAAGAGGGGTCATCGGGATGAATTGCCATGTTAATGTCATATTTGTCACAAACCGGCATAATTCTCTCCAGGAAATATTTCAGGTTTTCAAACAGTTTCTCATCATCGATCTCTTTGTACATCTCAAACAGTTCTTTGACATGCTCCATTCTTTCCGGCTCCCATCCCGGCATCACCGTTCCGTTCATATCACCTGCGATAGAATCAAACATTTTTTCCGGATCCAGTGCATCTACTGCTTCCTGTGTATAAGCAAGTACTGTCGATCCATCCGGACGCATTCTTGCCAGCTCTGTTCTTGTCCAGTCAAATACAGGCATGAAATTGTAGCACACCAGGTGAATGTCTTCTTTTCCCAGGTTTTCCAGTGTCTCGATGTAGTTATCGATATACTGATCTCTCTCAGGTGCGCCTGTTTTGATTGCATCGTGCACATTTACACTTTCAATTCCCGCTACATGAAGTCCTGCTGCCTCTACTTCTTCTTTCATTGCACGAATACGTTCGCGGCTCCACACTTCTCCCGGTGCTGTATCATACAGTGTTGTGATCACTCCTGTTACTCCCGGAATCTGGCGAATCTGCTTCAGAGTCACTGTGTCAAATTTAGCTCCATACCATCTGAGTGTCATTTCCATAGTTATCATACCTTCCTTTTCTGAAATCGTGTTGTTACATTCATTATAAAAAATACTGTCTAAAATACCATTGACTTAGTTGTTGTATACATTGCAAATCTTGTTGTTTCATGCTACTCTAAAAAAAGAAATTCATGTGCTGCAAAAATCAGCACATACTTTTAAAGGAGTTTTTATGAAAAAAAATCTGCAGACAGCATTTATTACAAGACAGCATATGCTGTCACGAGATTTCGAACTTTACTATTATAATGACCACAATCTGTCCAAAGTAGACCTGCATTCCCACAATTATTATGAATTTTATTTTTTTATGGAAGGTGATGTCAGCATTCAGATCGGAACCGAAGTTTACCCGATCCATTTCGGAGATATCATGCTGGTCCCGCCACATATCCCACATCGCCCGATCATTCACAGCACGGCCTCTCCCTACCGGCGTTTTGTGTTCTGGATCAGTCAGGAATACTGCAACCATCTGCTGCAGATTTCCAAAGATTACGCTTATTTAATGCAGCATGTGCAGGTCAGTCAGAATTACTTTTTTCCAACAGACAGGATCACATTCAATGCTATCCAGTCAAAGCTGCTGCGTCTGATCGAAGAAGTGCGTTCTGACCGTTTTGGACGGGATGCCCAGATTCCGCTTTACGTCAATGATCTGCTTTTATATCTGAACCGTCTCGTCTACGAACGGCTTCATCCACAAAAAAGCCGGACCGAGGAATCCCTGTATCAGAATGTTGCTGCATACATTGAGGAACATCTTGACGAAGATCTCTCCCTTGAAAAGCTTGCCGGAGAATTTTTTGTCAGCAAATACCACATTGCCCATGTATTCAAGGATAATCTGGGATTGTCGATTCACCAGTACATTACAAAAAAACGGCTTGCCCTTTGCAGGGAAGCCATTCTCGGACAAATGAGTATCACCGAAGCCTATCAGACCTTCGGCTTCGGTGACTACTCCAGTTTTTACCGGGCATTCAAAAAAGAATACGGGATTTCTCCCAAAGATTTCCGAGACATGCAAAAAGATCTGCTCGTGTGATCAGTCTAAATGGAAGACTTCATGGAGATCTGTACACACCGGGCTGTTGTCCGGGTTCGTCTCCATGATATCAGCCATAAAATCCCACCATTTGCGATTGATTGCTGTATCTGCGCTCTCGTCCCATTTTTTCAAATCCTCAACTTCAATATATCCATACAGAACATTGGTTTCACGATCCAGAAAAATCGTATAATTGCGTCCGCCGTACTCGTGGATCATCTCTTTCATTTCCGGCCAGAGTTCATTATGACGTTTTTCATACTCCTCTGCCATATCCGGATATAACTTCATCTTAAATCCTTTTCTTACCATGCTGTGCTCCTCCTGTATTCATATGATTGTGTTTACTATAGCACAATTATATTTGAAAAAGTTGAGTAAAATTGCGGTTTTTATGGGATTTCGGATGGTTCTTGCGGTGTTGTATTACATCAATTCCGAAATTCATCCCATACAGAATCCAAAGCCTCTATTACCTTCTGATACTGCCTGTATTTTTGCTCATAAATCTCCGCATACTCACTTCTTGGATATACCGTTTTCTTTATTCGTACTGTTCTTTTGATCGCCTCTCCATAATCTTGGTATACTCCAGCCGCAATTCCAGCTGTAATTGCAGCCCCCATCGCCCCCAGTTCTTTATCTTCCATTACTTCTACCGGTATTTGCAAAACATCTGCAAAAATCTGCACCCACACATCAGAATTGGCTGCTCCTCCTGAAAGCTGTACTGCTTTCGGTTTTTCTCTATTTAACAACAGTTTTCTAACATGTGTATAATGAGAAAAGACAACGCCTTCATATACCGCACGAAGCATATGCTCTTTCCCATGATATGCAGTCAGTCCTACAAATGATCCCTTTGCCAGCGGTGCCACATTCGATCCATTTAAAAAGGGCAGAAAAATCAATTGATTATTTTCCGGTTCAATCTGTTCCACCCATTTATTTGTAATATCATAAATTGATCTTCCCGACTGCTGCGCATCTGTTTTTTCATAAGACATTAAATTCCGAATAAACCACTCCATATTTCCTGCAGAGGTAGGACTGCTTTCTTCCACCAGGTAATACCCCGGAATACAGAACATAGAATTTAAGCTGACTGTTCCATTGATAATCGGATGTTTGCAGATAAATTCATTGATACTCCACGTTCCCGCAATCATACATAACTTTTCTTCCCGATCCAGTCCGGATGCAATTCCACACGCATTCACATCAAACATCCCTGCTGCAACAGGCGTTCCTTCTATAAGTCCTGTAAGATCAGCTGCCTCCTTGGTGATGTATCCGCAAATATCAGCAGACTCTTTCAATGGAGGAAACTTGTCATAAAGCGTGCCGATTCCAAAACACTCTAACAACTCTTTATCATAGCTTTTTGTATTCAAATTAATCAGATTGCCTCCTGAAAAATCTGTATACTCTGCACAGGCCTCTTGTGTTAATCGGAATCGAATATAATCTTTTACTGAAAAAATATACTGCACTTTGGAAAGTATTTCCGGCTTCTCCTGCTGAAACCACGCCAAAATACTGACCGGCTGACAGACAAGAATGTCCTGAAAAGTTTTCTCATAAACTTTTTCTTTTGTTCCATCCTTTTCCCATTTCTTTACAAACTTCCATGCTCTTGTATCTGTAGATAAAATACCATTGTATACAGGCTTTCCTGCTTTATCTACCATATAAAGACCTTTTCCGTGCCCGGAAAAAGAAACACCTGCAATTTTATCTGCGGACACTTTGCTTCTTATTACTACCTCTCTGATAACCTGCACATTAGCCTGCCAAAGTGTTTCCATATCTCTTTCTGTATATCCGGACTTTGGAGTAATTACAGGCACAAAGATGCTGGCTACCGCTATCTGATTTCCATTTTCATCAAACAACGCAGCCTTGGAAAATGTTCCACCATTATCAATCCCCATAAAATATCTCATCTTATCCCCTCCGTTCATTTTGAATATCTGGCAGGAACAGGGATTGTACACATGCACAATCCCTGTTCCTCTCCTGTTTTTAATCCACTATAACTGCTTAATCCATTCTGCCATATTGGACTTATCAAATACAAACGGATCTCCTGCCAGAACTGCTGTTCCATCTCCGCTCCTATATGCTTCATATGTAGTGGCTTCATAATCTCTAAAAGCATCCATTTCAAAAGAGGAACCTTCTGTCCCGTCAAATGTCCCCTCTACTGCTGCATATGTGGCTGCACCTGATACAGCACCCAAATGAATCACATCCCAGAGCATCATATAAGGACACACATAATCAAACGCATCTTCATCCGCTGATTTTGGCATAAAAGACTGCATTTCTGATGGAATTCCAAGACCTGTCAGCTTAATTTCACTGTTGGAAGATTTCAGAGCCTGTCCTGCCGCTGCAATACCGACTGTTGTTGGTGAAATAATGCAGTCTACAGAATTTTCCGCAATAAATGCCTGTGCCTGTGTCGTAGATTCTGTCAAATCGTCATTTCCATATTTTTTATCCAGCTCCTTACTTACTTTTCCTGCATAAAAATCTTTGGATAATTCATCTTCCATTGCTGCAATCCATGAATTTTGTACCGGTGTATCAATTGAAGCAGACAATACACCTAATTTAATCTCATCGCCCTTATAGCTCTTAAGTTCACTTTGTACAGTCTCTTCCATTTTTCCATCTCCCAGATAGTCAACTCCCAAAGTGATCAATACTGCTGCCTGTACCAGATACGACCCGATATCTGCTGTTTCTGCCTGATTCACATGGCATACTCGATAATCCGGGCTTGCTTCTGAGTCCACGGATACAATCGGTATTCCGGCCTCTTTTGCTTTCTTAAACACTTCGTCATACCCGGCGTCCCCATTTGTGGAAATCGTAATAGAAGCAACCTTTTGTGTAATCAATTCATCCAACATCTGTACCTGTGCAGCAACTGTTGTTTCTGCCGGACTCTTATAAACTGTCTTCTGCCCCTTACCTGACAGATATTCTTCAAATCCTTCATACATTAGATCTCCAAATGAATTTCCTGTAGATTTGAACATAAATACATGTGCACCTTCCAGTGATTCTTTTCCTGATCCTCCGGTATTTTCTGCTGCCTGATTTTTCCCGCTTTCCGGATCTGTTTTTGATGTTGTGGTACTGCACCCTGCCAGTGATGCAAGCATCATTGCGCTTAACCCCAATGCTGTCAGTCGTTTCCAATTCTTCATATGTTCTTCCTCCTTCTTTATGTATAAGCACTTCTCCTATGCTTATATTCTGTCTATTTTGCTGCAAATCGTGCCTTTGCCCGCTTTTCATCTTCCTGTTGCTCTTTGATCCATATATCCGTTTGCTCTTTGCATTTCTTTTGCAGATTCGTAATATTCTTCTCGATTTTTTCCATTTTCGCTGCTTTCTCTGCCTGCTCCAGAGAAGTATCTTGTTTCAGACTTTCCAAATTTCGTTTCAATACTTTGATTTCTTCTGCAGTTCGGATATTCAATGCCTCTACATTCTTATTTCCTTTATAAATAAATTTTAATTTTAAACTTGCAAGCAACTCCCGATTCAAGCTCGGAATCAATACCGCAATAATCAAAATCAAACCTGTTACAATTTTCCTTGTATTGGCATCTACATCCAAAAGCCCAAGCGTATATGTCAAAAATGCCATAATCAATGTCGCAATCACAGGTCCGTATACTTTTCCTTTTCCACCATTGGTAGAAACTCCACCAAGCACACAGATCGCAATTGCCGTCATCTCATATCCCGTTCCCATAGTGGAAGAAACACTGCCGCCCATACGCCCTACAAAGAAAATGGATGCAATTCCGCACATGACTCCCATCAAAATAAAGACTGTCATTTTTGTTTTCTTTACATCAATTCCGGAATACTGTGCACATGTGGGATTATTTCCGATAATATACAATTTCCTTCCGAATTTTGATTTATGAAGAACAAATACAAATACTGATGCCATTGCGAAAAACAATAACAGTGCAATTGGAATTCCCAGAATATTTGTCCACGCCACAGACGTGTAAAAGCTTGGAAACTCTTTCAATACATTTACATCCAGAATGATTTTTACAATTCCCCGGAACAACATAGACGACGCTATCGTTACAATTACTGCCGGCATTCCTACATATGCTATCAGAAATCCATTGAATGCTCCGCACAATGCACCTGCTGCAATCCCTGCAATCACTCCTGCAAATGCCGGAAGCCCTGCCGAACAACACAGTCCTGTAGCCATCGAAGAAAAAATCATGATTGACGCTACCGATACATCAATGTCTCCTAACATCAGGATAAAGATCATCCCAAGTACCAGTGGGCATACATCCATACCTGACTGAATGATCGACTGTATTGTGCCCTGAGAAAAGTACAGATTCGTTCTGCTAATCATTAAGACCAGATTGATCAGAATCAAAATATATACCAGTACCATTTCCCAGCTTACTAAGAATCTGGATATTTTAAATCCCTGTTTTACTGACAAATCCCTGACAGGGGCTGCTTTCTTTGTATTTTTTTCACTCATCAGATTAATGCCCCCCTTTCTTTCAGTGCTCTTTTCTTGGCAGAATGCTCTGTAAAGATATTTAAAGCTACTGCTGCAATAATAATCGCACCCTGAATTGCATCCGACCATACACTCAGTCCCGGCAACAAACTAATGAAATATGTGATTACTGACATCATCAAAAATCCAATGATCACACCATCAACCTTTCCTTTTCCTCCAGTAATACTGACACCACCGAGGATACAAATTGCAATTGCCGTCATCTCATAAGAATCTCCAATCATGTAACTGCACGTCGCATAATTTGCTGTATACAGCATACCTGATAATCCGGCAAACATCCCACAAATCGTCATTGCCAGAAATATCACTCTCTGCTCTTTAATTCCTGCAATCTGCGCAGACTCTCGATTCGTTCCTATCGCATAAATTCTTCTCCCCCTTGATGTATACCCCAAAAACAAAACTGCAAGAATAAAGGCAAGCACCAAAATCCACAAAATACTCGGAACTCCTGCAATTTTTTTAATCGCAAACGCCTGATATCCTTCTGTAAACTGATGTGGAAACCACCATTCTCCATCACTCAAAAGGAACGAAAGACCCCTGAAAATATACATCGTTCCCAGTGTTGCGATCATTGGCACCATTTTCAGATATCCAACCAAAATTCCATTGATTGCTCCGCACAATGCACCGACAAGCATTGCGACAACTACCCATACAACTGCTGGAATCTCCGGATTTTCAGCCATAAATCTGCAGCACACGACTCCGGCAAGAGACAAACTTGCTCCAATGGAAATATCAATTCCGGCTGTAATGATCACGACCATTTCCCCCAATGCCAGAAGTCCAAACACTGCATTATTCTGCAGCATACTGAGAATGGAATTCAAAGAATACATAGACGGTGTCACGATAGCTGCTATGATTAATAATACAGCTAAGCCAAGGAGCAGACCAAAATTTCTGTTTTCTGTAATTCTGGAAATGATTGTTTTATTCCGTTTTCCCTGCATTATCCTTCCCTCCTGTCGCTTTCATGCTTCAACGATGCCTCTAGGATCATCTCCTGAGTCGTTCCTTGTGTATCAAACTGTCCAACTACTCTTCCACTTCTCATCACTACGATCCGGTCTGCCATTCCCAATACTTCCGGCATTTCCGAAGATACCATAATGATCGCATAACCATTTGCTGTCAGTTCATTCATAATCTCATAAATGGAATATTTTGCACCTACGTCAATTCCTTTCGTCGGTTCATCCAAAATCAGCACCTTCAGATCACAGTTTAAAAGCTTGGCAAACACAACCTTTTGCTGATTCCCTCCAGATAAAGAGGATGGAGGTGCACTGATATCTTTTGCTTTCAACTGAATCTTCTGACATAATTCAATCGCTTTTTGTTCTTCTGCATTTACATCCAATTTCCCAGCTTTTATGAACGAGTTCATATTTGCTGATGATACATTCTGGTAGATTGGCAGTTCATTGATCAGTCCCTGTGTCTGCCTGTCTTCCGGCAAAAGTCCAATTCCCAATTGTAAAGCATCTATTGGATTTTTGATCGAAACTTGTTTTCCTTCCAGCTCAATGGTTCCACTATCCGGAGTCATAATTCCGAAGATACTCTGGCATACCTCTGTACGCCCAGCCCCCACCAAACCTGTAAGACCTAAAATCTCACCTTTTTTTACATCAAACGAAACCTGTTTAAAATATCCTTCCTTCGAAATATTGTTAATACGAAGAACTGTGTCTCCTATTCGGGCTTTCTTAGAAGGGTACATCTGCGTCAGCTCTCTTCCCACCATTGCTCCGATGAGTTTTTGATTCGAAATTTTATCTACATCCCAACATCCGATATATTTGGAATCCCGAAATACCGTTACCCTAGAGCGTGTTTGAAAATTAAAAATTGTACAAAACATGTGTTTCTATCCCCTTTTCATGATAGAATAAAGAAAAAGGGGGCTTTCATATGTCAAGACGTTATGAATTAACTGATCAGGAATGGGAACAGATTGCTTTGCTACTTCCTCCTGAAAATACCGGAAAACCAGGACGTCCTTCGAAAGACAATCGTTTGATGCTTAATGCAATGATCTGGCTTGCACGCAGCGGTGCTGCGTGGAGGGACCTTCCGGAACGATATGGGCCTTGGACAAGTGTATATAGCCGCTTTCGCAAATGGATAGAGGATGGAATTTTGGATAATATCTTTCGGGTGTTAAGTCTGGAAGCAGAATTGGGAGATTTATCTATAGACGCTACCATCGTTCAAGCCCATCAACATAGTGCTGGAGCAAAAAAAGGGGGCCTCCAAGCGAAATCGGACACAGCCGAGGTGGTGCAAGCACCAAAATACATGCGGTAGTGGATTCTTACGGCTATCCGATCTACCTGATGCTCAGCGAAGGACAGCGTAACGATTGTAATTTTGCGATCCCCGTATTAAAGCATGTTCATTTGGAGGGCTGTAATGTTCTTGCAGACCGTGGATATAATAGCGATGAGCTGATTGATTACATCTATACACACGGTGCAGAACCAACAATCCCATCAAAAAAGAATGCAAAATTTGAACGTCACTGTGACTGGTGGCTATATAAGGAACGTCATTTAGTTGAGAAATTATTTCTCAAATTAAAAGGATTTCGAAGAATTGCAACCCGGTATGATAAATATGCATTCACCTATTTAGGATTCATATGTCTTGCTTCTGTTTTAATTTGGTTAAAATGACTAATTTGCAGCAATTTTCAAACACGCTCTAGTTGCCAACCTGTACATATCCTCAAATTTGTGTGTAATAAAAATAATTGAAACGCCTTCATCTCTAAGATGCTCTGTGATTTGATATAACTCTTCGCATTCTCGTTTTGAAAGAGAAGCTGTAGGTTCATCCATGATCAGAATTCGTGCATCTCTGGACAATGCCTTCGCAATTTCCACAAGCTGTTGTTGTGCCACTGATAACATACTCATAGGTTTCGATACATCAATGTTTTTACTCAGCGGTTCGATTAACTCTTTTGCTCTTTTGGTCATCAATTTCCAGTTATAAATCCCCAGTTTTGTTTTAATCTCCTGTCCCATGAAAATGTTTTCCGTAACAGAAAGATCCGGAAATGCCGTAACGTGCTGATAAATTGCTGCGATTCCAAGTTTGGCGGAATCTTCTGTAGATCGAAGTGTTATTTTCTCCCCTTCCAGAAGCATCAGACCACTGTCGGGTTGATGAACCCCTGTTATCACTTTAATAAAAGTTGACTTTCCTGCGCCATTTTCTCCCATGAGTGCATGTATTTCTCCCCGTTTTAACTGAAACTGTACACCGTCTAAAGCTGTCACTCCACCAAATGTTTTTACTACATCTTTCAGTTCCAGAATAAATTCGCTCATCGACCTTTTCTCCTTTCCCATCTTGTAATATTTTTTTCGTGTCCTCCTTGTCCATGCCACAATCATATCTTTTTTTCCTGTTTAAGCAATATCAAAAAAAGTTTTTTTAGTATACTTTTTCGTCTTTTTCATATATTTGCCATTTTTTTACTCTTATGATAGAATATTTTTAGCATTTTTTCGATTATTTCCATTTTTTAATATTCTTTAAGGAG
>ENA-OZGU01001674-OZGU01001674.1-human-gut-metagenome-genome-assembly--contig:-NODE-1674-length-11923-cov-8.212841_pt1 | contig 11923 bp, 10 predicted proteins | sample MGYA00244662_ERZ653670 | MGnify/ENA primary metagenome ERZ653670 (study PRJEB26926, sample SAMN06165224) | human gut metagenome | biome: ENVO:00009003; feature: ENVO:2100002; material: ENVO:00002003...
TAAATTAGCAAGTAAAGCAAGAAAAAACAGATGTTTTATAACATTGATTAAATAATTCATTCTACTATTCAATCTTTATTAAGATTTTTACTGCTTTGAATGCTATATTCCCAATATTTATCACATAGTTGCAGGTAACTTGTCTCGGCACTCTTACCTCCCAAGGAGATAGCATACATCTTTGTTTGTTTTGCTTTTGCATGTTCTATGCTTCGAGCTAACATATAATCAACGGGACGCATCTCAAAGTCGGATACGGTGATGATATCTGTTTCCATATATTGGTAATCGGAGGCAAAGATACGAGATTTCTTTGAGATAGGTTTATTGGGTACAGAGGGATTTACCTCCATAATTAGGCAATTTCCTCCGTACAAGTAGGACTTTTCAGTTTCATAAGGAAAATTCATTCTATACTTTTGTCATATCGAAAGATAAATGATATAAATAAGGACCATAAAAATAAAGGATTATGAAAACGAACGCATTCAAATACTTAGGTATAGCTTTAATGGCATTGATGATGATTAGCCTTACTTCTTGCGAAGTAGAAATTGATAGCTTTTATGATGATGATAATATCGGTGGCGGGTATTATTCCCGTTCGTCGGAATTGTGCAGTCGCACATGGATCAGTTATTACCGTGACGCAGACGGGAACCGTTGTTGTCAAGAACTGGATTTTTATTTAGACCGTACAGGGGTTGATTACATACGAGTGGAATACCGTAACGGAGATGTGGAAGTTTTTGAATATAATTTCCGGTGGAACTGGGAAAACTATGCACAAACATCTATCAGGATGTCCTACGGTCCGGGTGATGTTTCCTATCTGGATGATGTGTACCTTGGTGGAAACAGATTAAGCGGTTATCTGGACGGAAGGGATAACTTTGTGGAATATCAGGGAAGCAGGTAAAAAAAACAATAGGTATCGGAGATAACAAGATGCAGGTAGAAAGACGAGGACAAAGAAGGATAAGATAAAAATGTGTCAGGGGTTAATGACAGAATGATAGGTAGGAGAGGTAAAAGGTTGCCAATAGGATTTCAGGAATAAGGGTTAGAGTATAAATAGGGCGCGAAATGAAAGCATAAAAGTTTTGAACGGGACTAAATAGTTTTTATCTTTGCGCCCTATTAGTTTTATATATACATGGAGTGGTTATCTAGTCTATTTCTCGAACATTCTGCCTTACAGGCTGTTGTGGTACTTTCACTGATTTCTGCGATAGGTCTGGGCTTGGGAAGAGTGCATTTCTGGGGTATATCCCTGGGAGTCACTTTTGTTTTTTTTGCCGGTATACTTGCCGGGCATTTCGGGCTTTCGGTTGACCCGCAGATGTTGAATTACGCAGAAAGTTTCGGTCTGGTTATCTTTGTTTATTCTCTCGGTCTACAAGTGGGGCCCGGTTTTTTCAGTTCTTTCCGGAAAGGAGGAGTGACGTTGAATATGTTGGCGTTGGGAGTTGTTCTTCTGGGTACTTTATTAACGGTGGTAGCCAGTTATGCTACAGGTATATCACTTCCCGATATGGTTGGTATTCTTTGCGGAGCAACGACAAACACTCCGGCGTTGGGAGCGGCGCAGCAGACATTGAAACAAATGGGCATGGATAGTAGTACGCCTGCTCTGGGATGTGCCGTGGCCTATCCAATGGGAGTAGTCGGTGTGATTCTTGCCGTTTTGTTAATTCGTAAAGTATTGGTTCGCAAGGAAGACTTGGAAATAAAGGAGAAGGATGATGCGAACAAAACCTATATTGCAGCGTTTCAAGTACATAATCCTGCTATTTTCAATAAAAGCATAAAGGATATAGCTCATTTGAGTTATCCTAAGTTTGTTATTTCCCGTTTGTGGCGTGACGGACATGTCAGTATTCCGACTTCTGATAAAGTGTTGAAGGAAGGTGATCGCTTGCTGGTGATTACGGCTGAAAAAGATGCGCTGGCTCTGACTGTGCTTTTCGGCGAACAGGAAAATACGGATTGGAACAAAGAGGACATTGACTGGAATGCGATTGACAGTGAACTGGTCTCCCAGCGCATTGTTGTCACTCGCCCTGAACTGAACGGGAAGAAATTGGGAGCGCTCCGGTTGAGAAATCATTATGGAATCAATATCAGCCGTGTCTATCGTTCGGGTGTACAACTGCTCGCCACTCCGGGATTGATACTTCAGTTGGGTGACCGACTGACGGTAGTAGGGGAAAAGGCAGCCATTCAAAACGTGGAAAAAGTGCTAGGTAATGCTGTCAAGAGTTTGAAAGAACCTAATTTAGTTGTTATATTTATTGGTATCGTGTTGGGATTGGCGTTAGGTGCTATTCCTTTTTCTATTCCGGGTATCAGTACTCCTGTAAAACTAGGCTTGGCAGGTGGTCCTATTATTGTCGGTATCCTTTTAGGTACGTTTGGACCACGGATACACATGATTACCTACACTACTCGTAGTGCCAATTTGATGTTACGTGCCTTGGGACTCTCAATGTATCTAGCCTGTCTGGGACTAGATGCTGGGGCACATTTCTTCGATACGGTATTCCGTTCGGAAGGGCTACTGTGGATCGGTTTAGGAGCCGGACTGACAATCATCCCAACTGTTTTAGTGGGCTTTGTAGCCTTCAAGATGATGAAGATCGATTTTGGCACAGTGTCCGGTATGCTATGCGGAAGTATGGCGAATCCTATGGCATTAAATTATGCAAATGATACAATTCCCGGTGATAACCCGTCTGTAGCCTATGCGACAGTATATCCATTGTGTATGTTTCTACGGGTGATTATTGCACAAGTACTGTTGATGTTCTTATTAGGTTGAAAATAAATTTTATATGAAAATTGTAAACGAGTAAATAAAAAATATATTTGTCACGAATAACTGAATGGAATGATTCCGAACAACGAACATAGGAAGCAAAGTAATTGTTAATTAGTAAATTGTAATAAAATAGAATGACTGCTCAAAGTAATATAACTCCTGAAAGTATTGTGGGCGATCTCCGCTACCTTCAATTGCTTTCCCGTAGTTTTCCTACTATTGCCGATGCTAGTACGGAAATTATCAATCTGGAGGCTATCTTGAATCTGCCTAAGGGGACAGAACATTTCCTGACAGATATACACGGTGAATATGAAGCATTCCAACATGTACTGAAAAATGCTTCAGGTGCGGTAAAGCGTAAAGTGAATGAAATATTCGGCAATACTCTCCGTGAAGCGGAAAAGAAAGAACTCTGTACGCTGATTTACTATCCCGAAGAAAAACTTCAACTGGTGAAAGCTCGTGAGAAGGACTTGGACGATTGGTATCTGATTACTCTGAACCAACTGGTGAAGGTCTGTCAGAATGTGTCTTCCAAGTATACGCGTTCTAAAGTGCGTAAATCGTTACCTGCCGAGTTCTCCTATATTATTCAGGAATTATTGCATGAATCGTCTATCGAACCGAATAAACATGCTTATATCAATGTAATTATCAGTACGATTATTACAACAAAGCGGGCAGATGACTTCATCATTGCTATGTGTAACCTGATTCAACGGCTGACTATTGACTCCCTGCATATTGTCGGTGACATCTACGACCGTGGTCCTGGTGCGCATATCATCATGGATACTTTATGTAATTATCATAATTTTGATATTCAATGGGGAAACCATGATATTCTTTGGATGGGTGCTGCTTCGGGCAATGACAGTTGCATCGCTAATGTGATCCGTATGTCTATGCGTTACGGTAATTTGGGCACATTGGAAGATGGTTATGGTATTAATCTGCTGCCATTGGCTACCTTTGCTATGGATACTTATGCTGATGATCCCTGTACTATCTTCATGCCGAAGATGAATTTTGCCGATGCTCACTATAATGAGAAAACCCTGCGTTTGATTACCCAGATGCATAAAGCGATTACTATCATCCAGTTTAAGTTGGAGGCTGAAATCATCGACCGTCGTCCTGAATTCGGCATGGAGAACCGGAAACTTTTAGAGAAGATAGACTTCGACCGTGGTGTCTTTGTGTACGAGGGAAAAGAATATGTCCTGCGTGATACCAACTTTCCGACAGTAGACCCAGCCAATCCTTATCGGCTGACAGAAGAGGAACGTGAACTGGTAGAAAAGATTCATTATTCATTTATGAATAGTGAGAAGTTGAAGAAACATATGCGCTGTCTGTTTACGTATGGCGGGATGTATTTGGTTTCCAACTCGAATCTTCTTTATCATGCTTCCGTACCTTTAAATGAAGATGGCAGTTTCAAGCGTGTCAAAATCCGGGGAAAGGAATACTGGGGACGTAGGCTACTGGATAAGGCCGACCAGTTGATTCGTACCGCTTACTTTGATGAAGAAGGAGAGGAGGATAAGGAATTTGCTATGGACTATATCTGGTATATGTGGTGCGGTCCTGAAGCTCCTCTGTTTGATAAAGATAAAATGGCTACTTTTGAGCGCTACTTTGTAGAAGATAAAGAACTGCACAAAGAGAAGAAAGGGCATTATTATACATTGCGTAATCGTGAGGATATTTGTGACCGGATTCTGGAAGAATTTGGTGCTTCGGGTCCTCATTCGCATATCATCAATGGTCATGTGCCGGTAAAGACTATTCAGGGCGAACAGCCGATGAAAGCTAACGGCAAACTTTTTGTGATTGACGGTGGATTTTCAAAGGCTTATCAGCCGGAAACAGGGATTGCAGGATATACGCTTGTTTACCATTCTCACGGTATGCAGCTTGTACAGCATGAACCATTCCAGTCGCGGCAGAAAGCAATTGAGGAAGGGCTGGATATTAAGTCTACCAATTTTGTACTGGAATTCAATTCACAACGAATGATGGTGAAAGATACTGATAAAGGAAAAGAGCTGGTAACGCAGATTCTGGATTTAAAAAAGCTACTTGTTGCTTATCGTACCGGATTGATAAAAGAGAAGATATAAAAGAATAGTAAGTAGTGATTAACAATGAACGGTGAATAAGTTGCAACGTAATAAAGCAACTTGTTCACCGTTCACTATTTTGTATACTGTTTGCTATACATACATTCTTTTTTAGAAAAGAACAATGCCTGCTTCAATGATAACACCTTTATCGTAATTGCTTGATTTATTATAGAACCGGGTAAGTCCGTAACCACCCGTTGCAAAAATACCGAATTTTGGAGTAAACTGATATTCCAGATTGGCACGGGCTTGCAGTGCATATAGGCGTTTTGGAATTACTTCATCCTTATTGTCGAATGCTTCAATGTGTTGATAACCAAGATCTCCGCTGATAGATAGTCCTTTATAAACAGGGAAGGAAATACCAGCACGATAGGAGGCGCTGGCTGAGAACTTGTCATTTAAGTCCTGATACATGGAACCGACTCCCAGAATTGTATAGAACAGCTGGTTCTTGAAACGCACACCGATGTTGGCAGCTGTAGAATTGCCACCATACAGCATCATTTGCACTTTCGTATCAGGATTGGCATTGACCAGACCCAGTTGCAATCCTTTCATATCTTCCCTATAATAATTGACCAGACCAATTTGTAAACCACGGGCTTTTGTTGCATAGTTGCATAAAGCGATCTGTAAGCCATTCAGTTTTCGGGCAGTAATATTGGCAATACCTGCAATCTGCAAACCATTCATATCTTCGCCCACCACATTCAGTAGTCCGGAAGTTACCATACCGTTATAACTCTGTCCGGTGATATTGGCTGCGCCGGAGAACTGAAAGCCCGAAGCCATGTTTCCTGTCACATTCATAAAACCGCTCATCATCACTCCCGAAGTATTATCTCCTCCGATGCTGGTAAGACCGGCAATAATTACCCCTTTTGTACCGTCTCCGGTAATATTTACTAATCCGGCAGTAGAAAGTCCTATGGTATTGTCACCGCTGATATTGCTGACACCCGCTATCTGAACACCGCGCATTGTTCCACCTGCCAAGTTAGCCAAACCTGTGATTTGCACTCCATTCATGTCGCCATGCACTACGCTTCCCAATGCATTGATACCGACACCATTCAGGCGGTTCAACGTAGAAAGCAGACCGATATTGACATAGGTCGTCTGCGTACTGTCATGCGGCTGCGTACATATATCTTTCCAAATGGAAATATTGATACCCGCACTCTTATTCTGTGCCGGCAAACAAACGGCAGCCATGAGAATAGCTGCCGTGAGGATTGTTTTTCTTATCTTCATTTTTAATATATTTCTCTTTCTCTTGATTTCTTTTTTCTCGGTTCAGGTGGAAATGCATGGGAGGATAATTATCCTTTCGCTTCCTGATACAGATAACGCTTAATACTCTTTTTCGGCGTCTTTTCAAATTCTTCCGGATAAATCTTCATTTTTGAGATCTGACTATATGCCGGCAACATAGCATTCAACGCCACTCGGTTTTCTTCCATAACCCGTTCAATGTCCTCGTTCTTCAAACCGTGGGCAAAAGCATCATCAAAGTCCGGATAAACAAGTCCGACGAGCTTTTCGTTCTGCTGGACAATAATACTTTCGGCCACATAGGGCAGGTTGTTCAACTTGTCTTCTATTTCTTCCGGATAAATATTCTGTCCGCTGGCACTGAGCAATAAGTTTTTGCTGCGTCCCTTGATTGTAATATTTCCTTCCGCATCTTTCAACGCCAGGTCTCCTGTGTGCAGCCAGCCGTCTTTATCTATAACTTCTTTTGTAGCTTCTTCATTTTTGTAATATCCCAGCATAACATTCGGTCCTTTACAAACTATTTCTCCTACGATATTTTCCGGGTCGGAAGATAGAACCTGTACATCCATACGTGGTACAGCTTTTCCGCAAGAGCCGGGTTTGAACCTTCTCCAATCTTCATAGCAGATAATCGGACCACATTCTGTCATTCCATAACCTACTGTATAAGGAAAATCAATCATTTTCAGGAATTGCTCAACTTCCTGATTGAAAGCTGCACCCCCTACGATAACTGCTTTGAAGTTTCCGCCGAACGCCTTAATCATTTCTTCGCGTACCGTTGCTTTAATCTTATCGTTGATAATAGGTACTTTCAGTAATATTTTCATGGCCGGAGTCTCCAACTTCGGAAGTACACTCTTTTTGATAATCTTTTCGATAATCAGTGGGACGGCAACGATCAAACTGGGTTTTACTTCTTCAAATGCCTGGAAAATGATTTTCGGACTTGGCATACGGGTCAGGAAGTAGATGTGACATCCTACGGAGAACTCATAAAGAAATTCGAAAGCCAGTCCGTACATGTGCGCCATAGGAAGCATGGATACAATCTTGTCTCCGGCTTCCAACTCCAATACTTCAAATGCAAATTTAGTATTCGACCACAAACTACGATAGGGGAGCATTACTCCTTTTGAATAACTGGTCGTTCCGGAAGTATAATTGATAACGGCTAATTCTTCGGGTTCGTCTTTGTGGTATTCGATATGTTCTCTACGGAAATTTTTCGGATATTTTTTGCCGAACATTTCATTCAAATGTTCGCGTGCGTGAGTTAACCGTTCACTACGGGATACCAGCAGGGTGAAGTCATTCATCATCAGGATACCTTCGAGTAGTGGCATTGCCGATTCGTTCAGGTTTTCCCATACCATATCTCCTACAAACAGCAGTTTGGCTTCGGAATGGTTGACGATATTGTGTACATTGTCTGCTTTAAACTCGTGGAGAATAGGAACGATTACTGCTCCGTACGTCAGTGTAGCAAGGAAAGTTACTCCCCAATGGGAGCTGTTTCTTCCGCATACGGCAATCTTATCTCCTTTGCGGATTCCACTTTCCTCAAAAATTATATGGAGTTTTTCGATTTTGCGGGCTACATCTTTATACTGAAGGGTGGCTCCCTTGTAATCTGTCAGGGCATCCAAATCCCAATTGTTCTTGATACTATTCTCAATGTAAGCTATAAAACTTTGTTCCATTGTTTTTGCACATTTGGTATTAAATTGTGCAAATATAGCAATTAAATTAAGAATGGAAAATTAACTATGAAGAATTTTTGGAGAGGGTGGAGAGAAGAGTGAGTCTGTGATATGCTATAAGCTAAAATAATTATACTGATAGCATATCAACAGATTGTTTGATTTTTTATTTCAAGTACCATTCATACATCTTTCGCACACCTTCCTCGATTTCGATTTTGTGATGCCAACCCAGTGCGTGCAGTTTCGAAGGATCGGTTAGCTTACGCATCGTGCCGTCCGGTTTACTGCTGTCGAAAGTCAGTTTGCCTTGATAGCCTACTGTCTCTACGATCCGCTCGGCAAGTTGTCGAATAGTGATTTCCTTACCTGTTCCGATGTTGATATGGCAGTTACGGATATCCTTGCTACCTTCTTTATATGTATCTTTGAAGTCAACGTGTTCCATGACGAATACACTGGCGTCTGCCATTTCTTCACTCCAAAGGAACTCGCGGAGAGGAGTTCCCGTACCCCACAATGTCACTTCCGTTTCACTGATACCATATTTGCTTAGGATAGCCAGAATTTCTTCTTTCGGACTGTCTCCGTTGATACCTTCTACCGGGCGCAGGTTCATATCCTTTCGGACAGCCTCCCAGTTGCCTTCTTTCAGGCAATGGGCCAGATGAATCTTGCGGATCATAGCAGGCAGTACATGGCTGCGTTCCAAATCGAAGTTATCATTCGGACCATATAAGTTGGTCGGCATCACAGCGATGTAGTTTGTTCCATATTGCAGGTTGAAACTTTCACACATCTTCAGACCGGCAATCTTGGCGATGGCATACGGCTCGTTGGTATATTCCAACGGAGAAGTAAGTAATACATCCTCTTTCATCGGCTGCTTGGCGTCACGTGGATAAATACAGGTACTTCCGAGAAAGAGTAGCTTTTTTATGTTGTGGCGGAAACTTTCCCCGATGACATTCTGTTGGATTTGCAGATTTTTGTAGATAAAGTCGGCGCGGTAGATACTGTTTGCCATGATGCCGCCAACGAAGGCAGCAGCAAGGAATACATATTCCGGCTGTTCTTCATCGAAAAACTGGCGGACAGATACACTGTCGAGCAGGTCAAGCTCCTTGTGAGTGCGACCTACCAGATTCGTGTATCCTTTATTCTGCAAATTTTTCCAGATAGCAGAACCCACGAGACCGTGGTGTCCTGCTACATATATTTTTGCATTCTTTTCCATTCTTCCGTTTAATGTTTGTTCGCGATCATGCGTTTCACCTTTTCCATGTCGTGGCGTACCATGATACGTACCAGTTCTTCAAATGAAGTCTTGCACGGATTCCAACCCAGCAATGTTCTTGCTTTGGTCGGGTCGCCTAACAACTGTTCAACTTCCGATGGACGGAAATATTTGGGGTCAACTTCTACCAATGGCTTGCCGGTGTCTACGTCAATTCCCTTTTCATTTATGCCCTCGCCTTCCCAGCGGAGTTCGATGCCTGCTTCCTTGAAAGCTAGCGTAGCAAATTCGCGTACCGTATGCATTTCTCCAGTAGCGATTACGAAATCTTCTGGAACGTCATGCTGCAGAATCAGCCACATACATTCTACGTAATCTTTGGCGTATCCCCAGTCTCGGCGTGCATCCAGATTACCTAGATACAGCTTGTCCTGTTCGCCCTGTGCGATGCGGGCGGCAGCCAGAGATATTTTGCGGGTAACAAAAGTCTCGCCACGGCGTTCGCTCTCGTGGTTGAACAAGATACCGTTTACGGCAAACATACCGTAGCTTTCGCGATAGTTTTTGGTAATCCAGAAACCATATTGTTTGGCTACCCCGTACGGAGAACGGGGATAGAACGGAGTTGTCTCTTTCTGTGGAACTTCCTGCACTTTACCGAACAACTCGGAAGTGGAAGCCTGATAGATACGGGTTTTCTTTTCCAGTCCCAGAATCCGTACCGCTTCGAGCATACGGAGCGTACCGATAGCGTCCGCTTCGGCAGTATATTCCGGAACATCAAATGATACCTTTACGTGGCTTTGGGCAGCCAGGTTGTAAATTTCATCAGGTTGCACTTGTTGAATGATACGGATTAACGAACTGGAATCTGTCATATCCCCATAATGCAGATTGATCGTACGTTTCTGTTTCATGTCGTGCACCCATTCATCAAAATATAAATGTTCGATACGTCCCGTATTGAACGACGAAGAACGACGAAGGATACCGTGAACTTCGTAACCTTTTTGCAAAAGTAATTCGGCAAGATACGAACCGTCTTGTCCGGTAATGCCTGATATTAGGGCTTTTTTCATACGTTATAATTGTTTATTTGGAATAATACGGGCGCAAATGTCGACATTTTTTGCAGTATATGCAAACCTCTTTCAATTTATTTTTCAGCACAGTCGTTCAGCACGGTTTTTGCCCATTATTTTGTCGATAATCAAAGCAATAGCTCCATCTCCGGTTACGTTGCAAGCTGTTCCGAAACTGTCCATGGCAATGTAAAGAGCAATCATCAATGCTTGTGCTGATTCATCGAAGCCGAGCATGGACTGCAAGATACCTAGTGCCGCCATGATTGCTCCTCCAGGAACACCCGGTGCAGCTACCATTGTAATCCCCAGCATAAAGATAAACCCGGCAAATAGGGGAAAGTCGAACGGTATTCCCTGCATCATCATCAATGCCAGTGCACAGGCTACGATTTTCAGAGTACTGCCCGACAGGTGAATCGTGGCGCATAGTGGAATAACGAAGCCGGCAATGTCTGAGGATACTCCGTTCTTCTTCGTCTGCTCCAGTGTGACGGGGATAGTGGCTGCTGAAGATTGTGTGCCTAAAGCCGTGAAATATGCCGGCATCATCTTTCCGAGCAGTTTAAACGGATTTTTGCGCACGAATAATGCTGCAATGGAATATTGGAAAACCAGCAGGAAGATATGAAGAATGAAAATTACTCCGATAATTTTGATAAATACCATTAAGATAGCGTATACTTGTCCGGAGTGCGTCATGTTTAGAAAAATACCGAAGATATAAAGCGGAAGCAACGGCAGAATGACAGCACTAATCATGCGGACGATGATCTCCTGGAAGTCCCTTGCCACGTTTTTTAGCGCATCGCTGTTCAGGGAGGCGAGCCCCAACCCCAGCGTAAAAGCGAAAATTAACGCGGTCATTACATTCATCAGCGGAGGAATGGAGACGGAGAAGTAGGGAAGAATTCCTTGTGCTTCGCTTACTTCTTCGAGCGGCACGCCCGGTTCGATGAGTGATGGGAATACTGTGACTCCTGTGAAATAGGAGAGAAAACCTGAAAACAACGTAGCACCGTATGCAATGAGTGCGGTGACAAGCAACATCTTTCCCGCACCTTTACCAATGTCGGCAATAGCCACAGTGACCAGTCCGACGATAATCAGTGGAATGGAAAAGTTGAGAAACTCACTGAAAATACCGTTGAATGTAACAAATATCCGTACCAGTGGTGCCGGGAAAACTGTACCGATAGCAATACCTAGTATGATAGCGATAATGATACGCGGCAATAAGCCGATTTTAATTTTCTTCATCCTTGTTTTTATTTGTAGACCACAAAAATAATGTTTTAATCTAAATATTGCGAACAAATGTTCTTTTCAAGTGTTACTATGATAAACATTATATCAAAATATACAAGTTATGACAAATCAGAATAAAACAGATATCGGGCTAATCGGCTTGGCTGTAATGGGCGAGAATTTAGCATTAAATATGGAGAGTAAAGGCTGGTATGTATCAGTTTACAACCGTACTGTTCCCGGAGTGGAAGAAGGAGTCGTAGACCGCTTTATGAATAGCCGTGCAAAAGGTAAAAATATTGAAGGATTCACAGATATAAAAGCATTCGTTGATTCGATAGCTACCCCTCGTAAAATAATGATGATGGTTCTGTCTCTTATACACATCTCCGAGCCCACGAGACACTGAGCGATCTCGT
>ENA-OZGU01001705-OZGU01001705.1-human-gut-metagenome-genome-assembly--contig:-NODE-1705-length-11763-cov-5.645627_pt1 | contig 11763 bp, 7 predicted proteins | sample MGYA00244662_ERZ653670 | MGnify/ENA primary metagenome ERZ653670 (study PRJEB26926, sample SAMN06165224) | human gut metagenome | biome: ENVO:00009003; feature: ENVO:2100002; material: ENVO:00002003...
ATGTGTATAAGAGACAGCTTTAATGCAGCCTGAGCGGTTCTCTTACCATTTCTGGTCTGCAGCATGTACAGTTTTCCGTGCTCAACGGTAAACTCCATATCCCTGCATATCTCTGTAGTGATTCTCCAGAGTCTTGCAAACCTCGTTAAACTGTTTGAATGCCTCCGGGAACTTGTCAGCCATCTCGTTGATATGCATCGGAGTACGAACACCTGCTACAACGTCCTCACCCTGTGCATTGGTCAGGAACTCACCGAACAGGCCCTTCTCACCAGTAGCCGGGTCACGGGTAAATGCAACACCAGTACCACAGTCATCACCCATGTTACCGAAAGCCATGGACTGTACGTTTACAGCGGTACCCCAGGAATACGGGATATCGTTGTCGCGGCGGTATACGTTTGCACGGGGGTTGTCCCAGGAACGGAATACTGCCTTGATTGCGCCCATCAGCTGCTCCTTCGGATCATCCGGGAAGTCTGCGCCGATCTTATCCTTGTACTCAGCCTTAAACTGATTTGCCAGTTCTTTTAAGTCGTCAGCATCCAGTTCAACGTCCAGCTTAACGCCCTTTTTCTCCTTCATCTCATCGATGAGGGTCTCGAAATATTTCTTGCCGACCTCCATAACAACGTCGGAATACATCTGAATGAATCTTCTGTAGCAGTCCCATGCCCAGCGTGCATTGCCAGACTTCTCAGCGATTACATTAACAACCTCTTCGTTCAATCCCAGGTTCAGGATGGTGTCCATCATACCCGGCATGGATGCTCTTGCACCAGAACGAACAGATACTAACAGCGGATTCTCATGATCACCGAACTTCTTGCCGGTAATCTCTTCCATCTTGCCGATATATTCATTGATCTGGGCCTGGATCTCCTCGTTGATCTCACGTCCATCTTCATAATACTGTGTGCATGCTTCTGTTGTGATGGTAAAGCCCTGGGGTACCGGAAGACCGATGTTGGTCATCTCAGCCAGGTTTGCTCCCTTACCGCCAAGCAGATTTCTCATGCTGGCATCACCCTCGGTGAATAAATAAACCCACTTATTTGCCATTGGTTTTTCCTCCTCATACGTGTAGATATCCTCTACAGGTTTTTACCGTTCCCGGCTGCTCCTCTTTCGCTTCCCTTTACTTAAGTCCTAAACTACCTTCTCTGTTTTCTGTAAAGCTGCTGCCGCTTTTATGGCGCCGAAAGAAGGCCCTGAAACAGTCCGTACATAGTATACCATATTTTACCGCTGAGTAAAGAAGTTTTCTTTAAAAAAACAGGAAAATTTTGTACAAATTTCTGCAAAATTCGGTGTAAGCACTTCCAATTTCTGTCATTTTCGCATATAGATTTTTCATTCGTATATGCGAACAGTTATTTTCTTATTCATTCTGCTGTTACCCATTTTTGATTTCCTGTCTTTTTTTCTTTCCTCATTTACCTTGCGCCTTCACCGCTCGCGCTTCTGCTTTTTCCTCAGCTTTTCCTTCCAGCCAGATCATACGTCCATCTTAGGCGTACTGAATCGTTTTTTTCAAATCATCTGCCGTTTTTTCATCTATTAAAATCTTTACCAGCTCCAGCCCCAGATCCAGGGCAACGCCAAGTCCCTTTGCAGTTGTAATATTCCCATCTGTTACCACGCCCTGATCAACCACAATTGCTCCGTTTAACTCTTCCTCAAAACCAGGGAAGCAGGTGGCCCGTTTTCCTCTCAGAAGGCCGTGATGTCCCAGAACCACTGCCGGAGCCGCACAGATTGCTGCAATCCGTTTTCCTGCCTGATTCTGAGCCTTCAATGCCTGAATCAAGGGTTCACACTGGGAAAGATGAACGGAGCCTGGCATTCCTCCCGGCAGGAAAATCACATCTGCATCTGAAAAGTCCACCTCACCTACGGCTGCATCCGCCTGAATTCGAATTCCGTGAGAAGTGACAACCTCTCTATCTTCCTTTGCCGCCACTAAAACTGTGTCAATCTTGCTGCGGCGCAGCAAGTCCACCACTGCCAGACACTCCACTTCTTCTGTTCCGTCCGCAATCATTGCATACACTTTTGCCATTTGAATTTCCTCCTTTTGTTTTATCAAATTTTGTTCTGTCAAGTTTTGTAACTCAAAGGGGGCAGGAATTTTTCCTTCTTCCCAAAAACCGGGAATATTTTACTTCTGTCGATATTTCTCTGTCTGTATTACAGCGCTGTATTTCAGCACAGTGAAATACTTCTATACTTTCCCTCAGAATATTCCCGTGGAAAAATAACGCCTCGGATACTTCTATTATACCTTATATTCTTTCCATGGAAAACGAAAACCCAAAATTATTATTTGAAAATGATTATTCCTTTTTTAAAAGAAGCCGATAGGTTCCGTCCATTCCCAGCGCTCCCAGAGGAGCCGTAATCAAAATTGCCAGCACAGCAACCGACAGAACGATTTTTCCGCAGGGAAGTCCCAGCGACATAGGCACTGATCCAATAGCCGCCTGAACCGTAGCCTTAGGCAAATAGGCAATGACGCAAAACAATCGCTCTTTTTGGTTCAGACTTGTACCAGCCATGCAGAGAGCCACACCCACACTGCGGAATACCAGGGCCAGCGCAATCATAAGCCCTGCTGCCAGTCCCGCCTCCAGCGTATAACGGATATCGACTGCAGCTCCAACCAGGACAAAAAGCAGTACCTCTGCCGCCAGCCACAGCTTTCCGAATTTCTCCGACAGGCGCTTCGACACAAAGGCCGTGCTTTTCATTTTCAAAACACAGGCCATGCTGGTCACTGCCAGAAGTCCGGAAACAGAGATAATTCCCTCCAACCACTCCTCTGCCGCCACCAGAAGAAAAGAAGTTCCCAGCACAATAATCACCTTCATGCTGTTGCGCACATAGTGCTTTCTGGCATAAGCTGTTTCAAAAAACAGAGCCAGCAGCCATCCTGCTGCGGCTCCCAGGAGAATTCCCAGAAGAATCGACACTGGAATATTTAAAAAATCGGTTACTCTGGCCTGTCCGCCCTGAGCCATACTGACAAAGGTAGTAAATACGACAATCACAAAAATATCATCGCAGGATGCGCCCGCCAGAATCATCTGCGGAATGCTTTTCTCCGTACCATAGCCACTTTCCATAAGATGTACCATCCGCGGCACCACAACCGCAGGTGACACGGCTGCCAGAACTGCTCCCATGACCGCTGCATCCACTCTGCTGATGTTAAGGATCATGGGTGCAAATATCACAAAAGCCAGCAGTTCGCAAGTGGCAGGAACACAAGCCAGCATGACTGCGGAGCGGCCCACTTTTTTCAGATCCTTCAGATCCAATGATAATCCGGCCTTCAATAAAATGATGATCAGCGCGATCTGCCGCAGTTCCGATGAGATATTCAGGATTGACACATCCAGCAGATCCAACACATAAGGTCCCAGAATAATACCCGTAAGCAGCATTCCGATAATACGGGGCAGGTGAATCCTCTGGCAGACCGCCGCCATGAGTAATCCCAGTAAAAAGATCAGTCCCAGTGATGTAAGCATAAAAATTCCTCCGTTTTCTCGCAGCAGGACATTTTGAATTCCAACAAAAAAGGCTGGTGTCCCCTGCATATTCTGCAGAAGTCATCAGCCAAATCGAATTCGTATGTTCAAATTCCGGCGGTTCGAAGCCTGTGCTTCCGGGAGAACCTCATTCCCGATGTTCTTATTATATACACGGTGCCCGCCCATGTAAAGTCCTATATTTTGCAAATATACCCGCCAGCATCCTGTGCTCCATTAAAAAATATCTGCTGTGAGATCATCCCCGAAGTCTGCTGCCGGAATCTCAAAGTCAACAATTCCAACTGCATAGGACTGTAATACATACTGGCCGGATTCAAATACAAAGCCGTCCTCTGTAATGTAGAATGTAGGGTCTGCGGGGCCATTATCCGTACCTGCAATGTCCGGCCCATAAATTTCCTGATAGATAGCATTCAAATCCTCCGTACCATCCAACACCACCAGTTTGATACTCTTCTCGTAATCGTTAAAGAAGCAGTCCTCCTTTGCCTGCATTTCCGCTGCCTTTGCTGTCACCAGTTCCAGTGCTTTGTCGCGGAATCCGCTCCCAAGACTGTCAAAAGTAATTCTCTCTCCGGTCTGCGTATAATAGTTCATATAGTACAAAGTATACCATCCATGAGCCCCCTGATCATACCCTTCCAGCCCCCACGACAGGCTGATCACCTTATCATCCGCGCGGATCACACGGAAAGTAAGATCCTCATAGCTCTGCTCATACACCGGCATATCCTCATAAAGTGTACCAAACTCCCCGTTCTCGATTCCTTCTACAAAACTGTCTACATATTCATCCAGCTCTTTCTGAATCTTCATCTGCACCGTCTCATTGCCCGGAATCGTCACTGTAACTGTTGGATAGTAATAGGTATAACTTCTGGTCTTGTCTTCGGGATCACTGCTACCCTCGTGATCCTCTGTGGTAAACTGCACCCATTCACTTCCCTGTATTTCACTCTGGCCTTCTGTCGGTTCCGTCTGTGTGGGCACTTCCGAAGTCTCCTCAGTCCCGGCCGTCGTCTCTTCCGTCGTCTGACCGCTCTGTGTCTCCTTGATGCTGTCTATAACTGTCTCCATCTCCGGATTCGTCACCATCTCCCGGTTTCCGCAGGATGTAAAACCTAACAGTACTCCTGCAAATACTGCTGCAAAAAATATTTTTTTCATAATCCTCGCCTCCTGATGCCAGTATATCTGCCGATTGCATCATATCTGCATCATTTTTATAATTTTTCTCGATTTCACTTTTTAAATATGATAGACAATTCCCATATTTTGAGCTATAGTAAAGCCAAATCTAAGTATGATTAAAAATAACAATACACATACTATAAAAATCAACCCGAGGAGGACTGTTATGAAAATATTATTTTATGATACCAAAGGCTATGATAAAGAATCTTTCGAGGCAACTCTGAAAAAATATCCCGGCATCCAGATTGATTACATCCGGTCGGATCTGGATCCCCGTACTGCTGCTCTGGCTGACGGCTTCGATGCCGTCTGTGCTTTCGTCAGCTCCAATGTGAGCGAAGCCACATTAAAAATTCTCCACGAAAAAGGTGTCCGTCTGGTCCTGCTGCGTTGCGCAGGATACAACAACGTGGATCTGGAAAAGGCAGCTGCATATGACATATGTGTCATGCGTGTCCCCGGTTATTCTCCGGAAGCTGTCGCAGAGCATGCCATGGCTCTGGCTCTGGCCTGCAACCGCCGCTTATACAAAGCCTATAACAAGGTCCGGGAAAATGATTTCAGCCTCGCTGGACTCATGGGCTTCAATTTCTATGGTAAGATTGCCGGAATCATCGGAACCGGCCGGATCGGTGCAGCTATGTGCCGGATCTGTAACGGTTTCGGCATGAAAGTCATCGCCTACGATGTCTACGAGAACCCGGATCTGAAAGATTTCGTCACCTATGTGACCTTAGACGAATTACTGGCGCAAAGTGATCTGATCTCCCTTCACTGCCCGCTGATGGATTCCACCTACCACCTGATCCAGCTTGACACCATCAAGAAAATGAAGGATGGCGTCATTCTGGTAAACACTTCCCGGGGTGCTCTGGTCAAGACCGAGGATCTTATCGAGGGCATCCGCCTGCACAAGTTCGCCGGGGTCGGTCTGGATGTCTATGAAGAAGAGACGAAAAACGTCTTCGAGGATCGTTCCGATGAGATTCTGGAGCATTCTACCACCGCAAGGCTTTTGTCCTTCCCCAATGTCATGATCACATCCCATCAGGGATTTTTCACAAAAGAAGCACTGGAAGCCATTGCAGAGACTACCTTGCAGAATGCTCTGGATTTCGAAAGTGGAAAGAAGAGCCCCAATCAGGTGCAATAAAATATTTCCAATCGAGTAGGCTGACTCATCGTATACACAAAAAACGGATGGCCCTCCCAAGCCATCCGTTTTTCTCGTTTTTCAGTTTCCCGTCTTGTCTTTTTTCTCTATCTCTTACAGTTTTTACGATCATTCCAGATTCAGTTTCTGACCAACTCTGATCACATTCTGGTTTGTAATCTGTACATTTCTGCGAAGCAATTGTGCCAGAGTCATGTGATTTCTCTTAGCGATCCTGGAAAGCGTATCACCACTCTTTACCGTATAACCGCCCTCTGTATACCAGATGCTCTCGGAAGGTCTGCGGTCAGTAACAGTTACCAGATAATTGCCGCCGCGCTTCAATGCGAACATGGACTGTCCGGTGGAAGTTACGGTAAAGGATCCGCAATACTCCAGGCGTCCCTTCTCTGTATTATAGCGATACAGGTTTGCACTCTTGCCGGAATTGTCCTTGCCTACATTCACATGAATGTTGACATTCACTCCGAAGCTGCCGGTATCTCTGATACCCAGCTGTCTGTTCACGGTTCCGGACTTTGCGGATACCACATTTGCCGGGATTGTGTTGCTCGTCTGGTCTACTGTCAGATCAATATTCTGAATCTTTGACAGATCTTTATTCTTCAGATCCTGTCCACTGATGCTCAGTGCCACACCGTTTCCGCTGTGGAATGCCACCGTCAGCTTCGTACCTTTAATGGTATTCAGTACATTCTGAGGCACCTTGACTTCACCGCTGCATACAAAGTTCATGTTGACACTTGCAATAGCAGGATTTTTCATCATCTCTGCCACCTTATCCTGTACAGAGTTGCTTACATCCGTCCAGTCTACTGCAGGTGCTGCAGAGGAACCTCTGTTGTCATCATCATCGTCATCGTCATCATTGTTGTTCACCACATCTGCCGCTACCGTAAATACAGCAGAAGGGGTTCCGGTCATTCTGGCTCCAACACCTTCCGGTACTGCGGAAGTCACTGCCAGGAAACCGTTCATATTGATGGTACCGTCCGTATTTCTGCGAATGCCTCCGTGGATTGCACTGTTCATATCCATGTTCTGGAACCATTCTGCTGTAGCTGCTATTCCTTCACTGTTGGTAGAGTTTTCGCCTCTCCAATAATAGTTCATTACATTTTCGTAGGCACTGGTCTCCTGAGTTCCTTTCGGTTTGAACTGTTCTGCAACCGTCTGCCCTGCTGCATTGCTGCTATCCTTAAAGGACAGGATTCCTTTTGCTATAAATGCAGTATTCTTTGCGTCATTTGTATAGAATGCCACGTTAAAGGACTCATTGTTATAACTGGTAGAAGAATATGCCTCAATATCCGGACAGCTGTTGGAATCAATACCCTTTGCCTTATTGCCGAATGATACACTGTTGCGCAAAATATGATGTCCGCTGATGCTGGAACCACCCATCTTGAAGCCGTTACCGTTACCCGCATCTACTTCCTGTCCATTCTCATCCAGTACATAACCGTTCTTAAATGCCACACTGTTCTGAATCGTTACCTGTCCGATGGCACCGGTCTCTACCTTTGCGAACAGATCCCATCCGTCATCGGCATTGTAAGCTGCGATACATCCGTCAAATACGTTGCCGTCTGCTACCGTCAGTTTTGCCGCAAATCCATCCGCATCCTCATATCCCGCATCTGCATTCAGATAAGAAGTGCAGTTCAGGATCAGGTTGTGGGACGGCCAGTCTTCCCAGTTATCTGTGCTCTTATATCTGCTGATCTGAAGACCGGTATTACCATTTTTGTAGGTCACTACGTTGTCCACAGTGTTGTAGCTTCCGGATACCTGAATACCCTTCTGCGCATTTGCGGATCTCGTAACATCAAATCCCTGGAAATACCAATAATTGCCTGCCAGGATCATACCCGCACATCTTCCCTGGAAATCCAGTACCGGGCGTGTGGCAGCTTCCGGATCTGCGATCATGTAAATCTTCGCATCTGCGGTTCCGTTAACACCTCTTTCTACAATGACTGTCTTGTCCAGTGCATAAATTCCGCCCTTTAACAGGATCGTCCGTCCGGGAGCAGCACTCTTCACTGCGGTATAAATATCTACAGGATCATCCTTTGCACCGCTTCCATAGCTTCTGCCGTCGGGACTTACATAAATATAACTTCTGTCTTTTACATTATAGGTTACGTTGAAATCAAATTTCACAGTATCATAACTGCTTAAAAGAGAATACTTTGCAGGCTTGTAATCTGCATCCGGTGTGAACTCCACTGCAAAAGTATTGCTGCCCTGCTCCAGAACCGTATTGACACGGAACTTGGTCTTGGCATCCACATGCTGTCCGGATACCACTGCCTCCCCCTTGCTGTTCGTAATACTCAGAACGCCATCGGCATTGCCGTAGTATACCATCTCATAGTTTGCATTGTTGGCAACCTTGGCAGACTCAATGCTGAAGTTCGGGGTTACATAAGTAATCGGTCTTGCTTCTGCAGGTGCATCGTTTTCCGGAGCCACTGTGGTCAGGCTCATATTGCTGAAGCTTACCTTAGCACTTCTGGAAGCATAGAAGCCTACATAAATATTGTTTTCATCCAGTCTGGTCAGTTCATCACCGTTGTCACCGTGGTAATATTTGTTGGTCACGGTCTCTCCGGTAGCTGCATTGGTATAGCTTAAGAAATATCCGGTATTGTTTCTCTGGATCGTCATATGGAAGGTTGTCTGTGGATTGACATCTGTGATATCCTTTAATGCTGCCTCATATCCGCCTACCATATTATAAGTTCCGGCACCCTGCCCACTTGCTACGGCACTGGTCTCAAGTGTTCTCATGGCCGTCTGGAAATCATCTACTACAGTGTCTGCCGCAAGATTCTCCGGTGTTACACCGATTTTCTCCTGAGATCCGACACCCAGCTTCATGGTGTACTTATCTCCGGCATCAGATACCTGACCGGCCTCTGCATCCCAGAAATATTCCACCTTGGTCGCACTTACCATATAAGAGTTGTTCCAGAAAGAATTACCGGAACCGTTCTCTCCCACACGGTCTGCTGCCATCAGGCCGAAGCCTTCCTGACCATTGGTAAACTTCCAACTATCTACGGTTACATCTGCGGACAGCGTAAAGTTCTCTGTCTCAGGATCAATGGTGGTATAGTAGAATGCCACACCATCGGTGGAGTTCGGTACCAGCTTACCCTTGCTGTTCATACTCCATACTTTCAGATCCTGGGTATCATAACTTCCGCTGAAACCATTGTTCTTGCCGCCTTCTGACATCGTATCTACGCTGGAACCGAATGCGGAATAATTCCAGGTCTTTACTGCATCTTCTGTTATCGTTAATTTCACCTCTGCCGGTTTGGAAATATCATTTCCTCTGACTGCCGCAACTCCGAAAGTATATTCCTGTCCTACGGTCAGTCCTGAAATTTTCTGTAATAACTTTGTCACACCCTCTGCATATACCTTGCCATCCACATATACTGTGTAGTTCTCCGCTTCCGGAACAGCCTGCCAGGTCAGCTTCACGTTGCCATGGCCTTTGTTCTCGGCGTTTAAGCCTGCGGGAGTTGCCATAGGAAGGACAAAGTTAACGCTGGTTGTCGTATTACTTACCTTAGAAGCTTCGCCGGTACGGATCAACTCTGCTTTAAAGCTGTAAGTACCGGATGCTGCCGGTGTAAATTCTGCTACTCCGGATTCTCCTTCGGCAGTTATAGACTGTTTATTTACCGCCTTACCATTTGCATCGTACATAGTCACATCCAAGGTCTCTGCATAAATTCCACCTACCTGTGCAGTGTATGGAACAGAAATTGTTCCTCCCTTTACAGAAGGAGTTCCAAGTACGGGAGTCTCGATTTTGTTCCAATCCAGAGACGTTCTGTAATCTACGGTAATTCCATACATCTTGATTTTGGATCCGTGTGTATATAAATAATAAGTTTTTCCTGCTTCTACCGGAAGAATCAGAACCTTTCCACCAGTTTGTGTATTTGTTGTATTATCAAATTTCAATACTTCCTTGGGACCGTTTGCAGTCTCTTCCAGGAAATAGTAAACTTTGCTTACAAGGGATACTGTAACCTTCAGCTTACCCGCCTTTTCTGCAACCAGTTTCACCGCAGCACCGGTAGTAGGGATTGCTCCATTATTTGGTGAAGGATTCTCTTTCGGGGTCTGTACGGTTCCCTCATATAAAACACCACATGCCTCTAACGTATTCGATGTATAAGGCATATCTGCCAGAACAGAAATACCGCCTTCATAAGTCTGTCCTTTTAACAGTCCACCGCTCAGATCCAGTTCATGCAAATCTGCATCTTTTGCACTTATAACCACATTTGCATTTGTAGTTTCTCTTGACGCTTTGTATATTGTACTGTTATTGATCTTAATAATTGCGTTGTTTACTGCGCAGCTTACTTTATATACCTCTCCAATCGTCAGAGATACTGCTTCTCCACTCTTAAAGCTATGTACGTCGGCAGTATCTTTCATATTGGTCAATGTCACCGCTCCATCACCCAGCAGACCATCTGCATCTTTCACAGTGATCGTTGTCGCTACCTGTGTGGATTCTATAGAAATGATCAGCTCTGTAGTTTCTTCTGTAACAGTAACCGTTTTTTCACCATTTACTTTCGCATCAGCTAATGCCATACTCGTAGAAATCTCGTAGGTTGCACCTACCTTAAGGGGTACTGTTCCATTAGGTGTCAGCTGAACAGTATCACCAGCATCTGCTGTATTGATCAATGTTAAAGTCGCACCATTCTCCAGTTCAGAACCTTCTGCCAGTTTTACCAGTGCTTCTACTTTTGCCTTACCTAAGGTAATGGTAGTGCTAAAAGCTTCCGTACCGGTGTGGTAATGGTGGTCTTACCGTCTTCTGCAACAGCGCGGACATTCTCGTTCGGAGCAACGATGTTGTACTTAGTTCCGGCACTCAAGGTAATATCCTCATTTTCAACTCCTACAGCTAACTCTACTGTATCTTTGTTCTCTGCTGCGGTCAGGCTAACCTTTTGGCCTTCCTGCACCAATCCGTTCGTGTTATCTACAACTGCAATGTTACCAGAAACGGTTGCACCTGCGGGAACATCCTGCGATGTCTCTGTTACCTTAATACTTATGATTCGAACGCTTCTCTCCGTAAATCCTTCTGCACTAATGATTGAGTAAGTACCTGTAGCAAGGTTCGAGTAAGTTACTGTTTCACCAGTTGTTCCTGTAGCTTCCTTCACAGAATCTGCTATCTGTGTTCCATCTTTTTTTAATGCCAGTTTCGAGGTTTTTCCACCACCAGTACTACTAAATTTCACTTCCAAGGTTGCCGTTCCACTAACCGTAAAATTTATGGCAGATTTTCCTTCCTTATTTGACAGTTCAACAGCTTTTACTTTTGTTGCTTCACTGTTTAATCTACACATTGCACTTCCAACAAGTGCATAATAGCTGTCTGCCATCATATCATTTGTAAATGGATCCGTATCTTTTTTTCCTTCTACAGGTAGCTTTGTAAAGTTCACCTCATGGACCGTCTCCGCAGCCTTCACACTGGCAATACCGCCCAGCAGATCCACCGGCATGACACCCAGCAACATAGCCACGGTCAACATAAATGCCAGAAATCTTTTTCTCTTACATCGACTCATACAATCCTCCCATTTTTTTACGGTAGCGCTCTAATCTCCGTAATTTTTTGCACTGTTTTCTGTTCTTGCGCTTTGTTGTAAACGATTACATTTGTAAGCTCTTACAACACTATGTACTGTATATTAGCACTATCACTTCACATTAGTAAACTGTTTTTGTGTATTTTGAATATTTTTGTAAGTTATTCCTATATCTGTCTCTTATACACAT
>ENA-OZGU01001706-OZGU01001706.1-human-gut-metagenome-genome-assembly--contig:-NODE-1706-length-11762-cov-5.956693_pt1 | contig 11762 bp, 7 predicted proteins | sample MGYA00244662_ERZ653670 | MGnify/ENA primary metagenome ERZ653670 (study PRJEB26926, sample SAMN06165224) | human gut metagenome | biome: ENVO:00009003; feature: ENVO:2100002; material: ENVO:00002003...
CGTATTTTTCCAGCGTCTGGTATTTGCCTTCCGGGTTGTCGTCCGTCACGCGCTGGTTGCCGCGCACTTCCTTCATGGCGGCCAGATAGTTGTCCTTGGACAGTCCAAAGGTGTCCGTCAACTGGTGCACCTTGTTCTGCGTGTCCAGAGCCCCCAGCATGAAGTGCTCCACGCTGAGGTAGTCATCCTTGAGCTTTTTGCGTTCATCCTCGGCAGCGTGCATCACCGTAGCCAGGTCACGGCCCATCTGGGGCTGCGTGGTAGCACCGCTCTGGGTGGGTTCATGGGATACTTCCCTCTGGGCGGCCTGCAACAGCAGGCCCGGATCACAAGAGGCCTTCCGGAGAATAGGGGAAAGAATTCCGCCGTCCTGCTCCAGCAACGCCACCAGAACGTCCAGGGAGGAAATTTCCGGCTTTCCGAGCCGCCCTGCCGTCTGCTGCGCCTGCATCAGCGCTTCCTGAAATTTTGTTGTTAGATTGTTAAGCATGGTATGTTGGTAATTTAGACATAAGAATATCTCCAACCGTTGAATGGGAAAGCAGGATTTTTGCCGTTATCCAAATTTTTTTGACCCTCCGAATTCCTTGTAATATTGTAGTGCATCCGGCGTATTTTACAGAACCAGCATTTTACCGGCCTTTTCTTTTTTCCTGTCTCCAGTTTTTTACCAAAATGATCCGTCTTTCTTTTCTTCCGTTCCTATGCTCCGCCCTGCTCCTGGTTCAAACGGGAGCCTCCGGCAAGGAGATGCCTTCCCCCTATCCCGCTCCGGAACCCGGCGTCCGCCTGACACCGCCGGAATCACCGGCTCCCGTGCTGAACGAACCGCGGCTTTTCGGCGCACGCCCCGGCTCTCCCATCCAGTTCGCCATCTGCGCCAGCGGAGAACGCCCCATGAGCTTTGCCGCCGCCAAATTGCCCCCCGGCGTGAAGCTGGACAGGGAAACCGGCGTCATCACCGGTAAGATCAGCCGTCCGGGAACTTATGCCTTTCCCGTGCAGATAAGCAACAGCCACGGCAAAGCGAACGGGACCATCACTGTCCGCATCGGGAAGGAGATGTGCCTGACTCCCCCCATGGGCTGGAGCAGCTGGTATTCCTACAGCGGCGGCGTGAGCCAGGAAAATATCCTGAAAACCGCCCGGCTGCTCATCAGTTCCGGGCTGGCCCAATACGGCTACCGCTATGTCAACATTGACGATTGCTGGCAAGGCGCCAGAGGCGGCAAGTACCGCGCCATCCAGCCCAACAAGCGTTTTCCGGATATGAAGTCCATGTGCCGTGAAATCCACAGCCTGGGACTGAAAGCGGGGATTTACTCAACCCCGTGGATGGGAACTTACGCCGGCTACATGGGAGGCACTTCCCCCAATCCGCAGGGAGATTATTCCTCCCTGGCCCTTCCTGAAAACAAACGCCCGCAGCCCGATCAATTGTTCGGGAGCTGTCCGGGTTCCCAGCGGCTGGGAGCCGCCAAAACAGGCCCCGTATGGATGATTACCCAGGATGCCAGGCAGTGGGCGGAATGGGGGTTTGACTACGTCAAGATGGACTGGTACCTGATCGACGTGCCCAGCACGGAAAGAATCGCGGCGGATTTGAAAAAAAGCGGCAGGGATATTGTGCTGAGCGTTTCCAATTCCACCCCGTTTGAGATTGCCGGCCCCATCAGCAAAACGGCCAACGTCTGGCGCACGACGGGAGATATCGAAGACCACTGGGGCAGTTTGAAGAAGATCGCTTCCTCCCAGGAGAAATGGCAGCCCTATGCCGAACCGGGACACTGGAATGATCCGGACATGCTTCAAATCGGCCGCCTGGGCAAGGTCGGAAAGGCGAATACCACATTCTCCCCCACCCGGCTGACTCCGGACGAGCAGTATTTCCAGATGTCCTTCTGGGCCATAATATCCGCCCCCCTGATTATTTCATGCGATCTGGAGCATCTGGACGATTTCACGCGGGGCATCCTGTGCAACCGGGAAGTGATCGCCGTCAACCAGACGTTTCACGGCCCTTCGGAAAAAGTCCTGTCCCAAGATGATGGAGAAGTATGGATCAAACCGCTGGGGGAAGGCCGTACCGCCGTCGGCTTTTTCAATAAAAGCAATAAAGGCCAGATCATTCATGTCCCCCTTTCCCGCCTCAAGCTGAAGTCTCCGCAAAACGCGCGCGACCTGTGGAAGCAGGAAAACGCCGGAACGGCAAGCCGGGAAATGAAGGTGCGGCTCAATCCCCACGGAGCGGCCCTGTTTCTTCTGGAAGGCAAAAGATAGCCCCATGGTTCTGGAGGAGAGTTCCTCCCTTTCATTCATAAAATCCGCCCCGGCGACCGGAGAAAGATGCGGAACCAAGGCACCGGACAACTGCCGGACGATTTTTCCGCCAGGGTATTCCCCGGACCGGGACGGTCAACTATATACCACTAACTGGGGGGCAATGTATCCAGGGCGGCGTTCAGCGTCATCACGTTGATTACGTTTTCCCCCAGGATGCCGCCCGGAATGAGGTGTTCCGCCACCAATCGCCTTACTTTTTCCAGTGGCAGCTTGCGGGCCGCCGCCACGCGGGCCGCCTGGAATTCCGCCGCTTCCGGGGAAATGCAGGATTCCAGACCGCTTCCGGAAGCGAACAGGAGATCTGCCGGAACAGGCGTTTCCTGCGGCAGGTTGTGGGCTTTCAGCAGGGCCGCCTTGCGCTCCGCCACCGTCCTGACCAGTTCTCCGGAGGTCCAGGAGAGGTTGCTGGCACCGGAAGGCATGGTGGCGTAGTCCCCGGCGGAGGGCCTGGGCCAGAAGTACCTGGCGGAAGTGAAGGGCTGGGCGATGAGCTCCGAGGCGATGACTTCCCCCCGTTCATTCCGGATCAGGGAGCCGTGCGCCTGATGGGGGAACAGAATCAGGCTGACAAGCGTGACAGCCAGGGGATAAATGCCGCCGGTGACGACGGCCAGCGCCAGAAACAGGCGCAGATTGGGAAATGTCCATTTCATAATGATTCAGCAGGTTGATTTTTAATTGTTCAGACGAGGTGCAGGGCGGTGACGGCCATGTCAATGAGCTTGATGCCGATGAACGGCGCAATCAGGCCGCCTACCCCGTAAATGAGGATGTTGCGCTTCAGCAGGGAGGCTGCTCCCGCCGGTCGGTAGGAAACCCCCTTCAAGGCCAGTGGAATAAGTGCCACGATAATGAGGGCGTTGAAGATCACCGCGCTGAGGATGGCGCTCTGCGGGGAGTGCAGTCCCATCACGTTCAGGGCGGAAAGCGGCCCCCGGGCCATGCCGTCAGCCACAAAGAGGCCCGCAAACATGGCGGGGATGATGGCGAATTTATCGTTGTCCACAAAGGCGAAGGAGAAGGTGGTCAGCGCGCCGCGGGTGATCAGCATTTGCTTGCCGATTTCCACGATTTCAATCAGCTTGGTCGGGTTGCTGTCCAGGTCTACCATGTTGCCCGCCTCCCGGGCGGCCTGCGTGCCGGTGTTCATCGCCACGCCCACATCGGCCTGGGCCAGGGCGGGAGCGTCGTTGGTGCCGTCCCCGGTCATGGCCACCAGATGGCCTTCCGCCTGTTCTTCACGGATGCGCGCCAGCTTCATTTCCGGCGTGGCTTCCGCAATGAAGTCATCCACTCCGGCCTCCGCCGCAATGGATGCGGCAGTCAGGGCATTGTCCCCTGTCACCATGACGGTGCGGATGCCCATGGCCCGGAGCCGGGCGAAGCGTTCCTTAATGCCGCCCTTGACGATGTCTTTCAGGTAAATGACGCCCAGCATGTCCCTTCCCCGTGCCACTACCAGCGGCGTGCCGCCGGCACGCGCGACGTTCTGCACGGTCATTTCCACCTCCTGCGGGAAAGCTCCGCCCTGGTCCTTCACCCACTGCGCCACGCTTTCCGCAGCGCCCTTCCGGATGGAAACGGCCGGCTGGCCGCCGTGCGCCGCAATGTCCACGCCGCTCATGCGGGTGGAAGCGGAGAACGGAACAAAGGTGATGTGGTCCGCGTCCATGTGGCGGCCCCGGATTCCAAATTGCTTTTTGGCCAGTACTACGATGCTGCGCCCTTCCGGCGTTTCATCGGACAGGGAGGCGAGCTGGGCGGCTTCCGCCAGCTGCTGGTCCTCCACGCCGGGTGCAGGCAGGAATTCATTCGCCATGCGGTTGCCGAAGGTGATGGTTCCGGTCTTGTCCAGCATCAGCACATCAATGTCCCCGGCCGCTTCCACGGCACGGCCGGACGTAGCCAGCACGTTCCGGCGCACCAGCCGGTCAATGCCGCTGATGCCGATGGCGCTCAGCAGGCCGCCGATCGTCGTCGGAATCAGACACACCAGCAGGGAGACCAGAACGGGCAGGGAAATATGGCCATCCGCCCTGAAGCCCAGCGCCCGGGCGGAATCTTCAATGTATCCGGCCATGGCTGGGAGGGAAAGCACTACGGCAATGAAGACGATGGTCAGCGCCACGAGCAGGATGCCCAGCGCGATTTCATTGGGCGTCTTCTGCCGGCTGGCGCCCTCCACCATGGCGATCATGCGGTCCAGGAAGGTATTGCCCGGTTCCGCCGTGATGCGGATGACGATGCCGTCGCTGATCACGCGGGTGCCCCCCGTTACGGCGCTGCGGTCTCCCCCGCTTTCACGGATGACCGGGGCGGATTCCCCGGTAATGGCGGATTCGTCCACGCTGGCGATGCCTTCAATCACCTCGCCGTCAAGAGGAATGATGTCCCCGGCCTCGCACAGCACTTTTTGCCCCTTGCGCAGCTCGGAAACGGAGACTATTTCCTCCGTCCCCTTGTCCGTCAGCAGACGGGCGTTCACATAGACGCGCATTTTTTTCAGAGCGTCCGCCTGGGCCTTTCCACGGCCTTCCGCCAATGCTTCCGCAAAGTTGGCGAACAGGACGGTGAACCAGAGCCAGAGCGTGACTTGCAGGGTAAAGCCGAAAGGCTGCCCGGCGGCGGCATCCCGGATAAGGACGACCGTAGCAACCAGGGCACCGATGGCCGTGACGAATATCACGAAGTTTTTGGATAAAGCACGCGGGTCAAATTTGCGCAGCGCGTCCCGGAAGGCCGTTTTCAGCATGGCCCCGTTGCACCAGGATTGATTCTTTTTTTCTTCTTTCATCATCGTAAAATCTGGTTTGTTGGTGAATGCTCCTTACAGCATGGTTCCCGAATACAGGAGCAGATGCTCCAGAATGGGCCCCAGGGCCAGGGCCGGGAAGAAGGTGAGGGCGCCTACAATCAGCACCACGGCCACCAGCAGAACCATGAACATCAGGTTGTCCGTCGCCATGGTGCCCTGGGCCGGAGGCGCGGTTTTCTTGGATACCATGCTGCCCGCAATGATCATCACCGGAATGATGGCTCCGAAGCGGGCCAGCAGCATCGCCAGGCCGCCCAGCACGGAATAGAAAGGCGTATCCCCCACAGCCAGGCCGGCAAAGGCGCTGCCGTTGTTCCCGGCCTGGGAACCGAAGCAGTACAGGATTTCCGTCAGCCCGTGGGGTCCGGCATTGCAGATGGATTCACGCCCCACTTCCGTAGCGGCGGCCAGTCCGCTCATAAGCAGGACGGTTATGCCGGGCAGCAGAACGCCCACCATGGACCAGCGCACTTCCCGCGCTTCAATTTTTTTGCCCAGGAATTCGGGAGTACGTCCCACCATCAGCCCGCACAGGAAGACAGTGATCATGGCGAACATCAGCATGCCGTACAGGCCACAGCCCAGACCGCCGAAGATCACTTCACCCAGCAGCATGTTGAACAGGGCAATGCCGCCGCCCAGCGGGGACATGCTGCAGTGCATGCAGTTCACGGAGCCGTTGGAGGAGGCCGTCGTAGCCACGGACCAGAGGGAGCTGTTCGTCACGCCCAGGCGCACTTCCTTGCCTTCCAGCATTTCCATGCCGGGGAACAGCGGGTTCCCCGTGTGTTCCGCCCACTGGGAAAGCCCGATGGTCGTCACAAGCAGAAGCATCATGGCGCCGAAGATGATCCAGCCCTGCCTTTTTTTCCCGATCATCACGCCGTAGGCATACGGGCAGGCGCAGCCGATCAGGAGCAGGGAGAGCATTTCAACCATGTTGCTGAACGGCGTGGGGTTTTCAAAGGGGTGCGTGCTGTTGTTCCCAAAGAAGCCGCCGCCGTTCGTCCCAAGCTGCTTGATGGCCACCTGGGAGGCCGCCGGACCGTTGGGAATCACCTGCTCCACGCCGTCCATGCCCGGTACGGTGGCGGGTCCGTCAAAGGACTGCACCACCCCCTGGGAGACCAGCAGAAGCGCGACGACCACGGAAATCGGAATCAGAAAGTACAAGGTACTGCGCGTCAGGTCCGCCCAGAAGTTGCCCAGAGTGGAGGCGCATTTCCTTTTCAGACCGCGGATCAGGGCGGCCATGACGGCAATCCCCGTGGCGGCACTGACGAAGTTCTGCACGCCCAGCCCGGTCATCTGGACAAAGTAGCTGATGCCTTCCGGCCCTTCGCCGGAGTAGAACTGCCAGTTCGTGTTGGTCATGAAGCTGATGGCCGTATTCAGGGCAATGTCCCACCGCATGTTTTCCGTGCCGGCGGGATTCAGCGGCAGCCATTTCTGGCACAGCAGGGAAAGGAACAGGATGAGGAATCCGGCGGCGTTGAACAGAAGAACGGCCGTCAGATACTTTTTCCAGTCCATTTCGCGGGAGGGGTCCACGCCGGCCACACGGTAGGTGCAGCGCTCCACGGGACCAAGAACCGGGGAAAGCCAGCTCCGCTTTCCCTGTAAAACATTCGCCAGCCACTTCCCGAGCAACGGAGTGAAGGCGACCAGTATGCCTATGAATAGGACAATGATTAACAAGTCGTGTGAGGACATAACGCAACTTTATACATGTTCCGGAAATTCCGGGTAGTTAACAAGGGGCTGCCGGACATTAAGAAATTGTTAATTTCCCTTTGGAAGCCCGTTTTTCATGACGCCAGTACGCCGTTAGAATTCCACGCCCAGGCGGAAGCCCACCCAGAACTCGTCCCCGGCGTCCCTGCGGCGCAGCACCGTAGCCGCCTGGGAATAATTGACGGAGCCGGAAAGGGAATAATGTTCCGCAAACCGCCACGTCACGCCCAGGCTCCAGTCAATGCAGTTGGAGCCGTCGTCATAGTCCACGTTATAACCGCCGTTGTACCCGTACCTGGCCATGGGCGTTACCGTCACGTTCTCCACGGGGGACCATTCCAGTTGCACAAAGGCGCTGTAATAGGCTTCAAAATCCTGGTGTTCCACCTTCACCTGGGTTTCCGCCCCCACGGTCAGCCAGTCCGTCACGGCATAGGAGACGGTCAGGGCCGGATTGGCTACGTTGTAGTCCTGCGTGAAATAGAACTGGTGCTCATACCAGGGATTGACGGTCCACTTCCCCAGCTTCCAGGCGTAACCCAGAACCAGGTCCAGCTCGTCATAATTGGAGGAATCCCCCCCGGCGTACCAGGCGCTGAGCGTAAGGTCTTTCCAGGAGATGCTCGGAGCCACTTCCCAGATGCCGCTGCCCGGCAGGCAGTCCAGCCCTTCCGTCACGTATTTGCTGGACCAGCCCGCGGAAAGGGAGAAAGCCCAGTCCGTGTCCGTAGAAGGGATGGCGGCCTCCTGCGCGTTGGCCAGGGAGGAAGAGGCCGTTTCCCCGCCCATGCAGACGGTTCCTGCCATCATGGCGCAGCCCAGAACTGCGGCCCCTATGTTTTTTGCGGTGTGTGTAATCTTCATAAAGACGTATCGAATACGTCCTGAATCCTACACAGCATATTGACCTTCGTGAAGTTAAGCCATGCCCTGCAAACGTTATGAAAAAATATATTTCCCGGCTTCCACGGGTGGAAGGCCACAGCCTTTCCCGGCCCGCGGAAATGGGAAAAAGATTTATTCAGCTCCGTCCGCCACAATTCTGTACCCCAGGCCGGATTCCGCGCGGATGATGCGGTTTTCCGGATCGGAATCCCCCAGCTTCTGGCGCAGGTGGGCGATGTGCACCCGCAGGTAGTGCGTATCTTCCTCATGCTGGGGGCCCCAGATTTCACGGAGAAGCTGGCGGTGGGTCATCACCTTGCCCTGATGGAGCAGCAGAAGGCGCAGAATGCCGTATTCCTTGGAGGTCAGATGGATTTCCTCCTTCCCCTTCTCCACGCGCCGGGAGCTCAGGTCCACAATGATGGATCCCAGCCGGAATACGGAGGGCTCCCTGTCCGGCCGGTTGCGCCGCAGCATCACGCGCAGGCGCGCCAGCAGTTCCCGGCCGCTGAACGGCTTGGTCAGGTAATCGTCCGCCCCGGCGTCCAGGGCGTCCACCTTCTCATCCTCCCTGTCCCATGCCGTCAGGATCAGAATGGGAACCTGCGTCCATTCCCGGAGCTGTTTGAGCACTTCCAGTCCGTTGATGTCCGGAAGGCCCAGGTCCAGAATAATGGCGTCCGGCCGTTTCAGAGCGGTCTCGCTCAGGCCGAGCTGCCCGTTTTCACACTCGCGGACATGGTAGCCTGCGCCGGTCAGCGTCAGGTTCAGGAGACGGCGTATCTGCCGTTCGTCATCAATAACCAGGATATCTGCGGGAAGGTCGCTCATAACACGGGGAAGGAAGGTTTATTCTTCAGGAACATGATCATGCTCCACCAGGGGAAGGACAAGACGGAAACAGGTTCCGGCGGGAACGGCAACCAGGGTAACGGCTCCCCGCTGCGCCTCCATGAAACCGCGCACGATGGAAAGCCCCAGGCCCAGGCCGCCGGGCCGCGTCGTCCGGAAACGCTCAAAAATGGTTTCCGCCCGTTCGGGGGGAATGCCCGGCCCCAGGTCATGGACATCCAGCCAGACCTGGCCGCGCACGGGATCGGCGCCGCCCTTCAGCGTAATGGGGGTTCCCGCAGGAGTATGCACGCAGGCATTCAGCAGCAGATTGACCAGCACCTGCTCCATCAGGGAGAAATCCGCCTTCACCAGCGGATAATCCGGCGGCAGGGCGACAGACACGGGATGGTCCCGGCGCGCCTCCCTGGTGGCGGCCAGAGCCCCTTCAATCACATCCCCCAGGTCGCACCAGTCCAGTTTGGGCTTCAGGGCGCCGGATTCCAGGCGGCTCACGTCCAGCAAATTTTTCACCAGGCGGCGCAGGCGGCGTGCGGCCAGCAGGATTTCCCCATACTCCTCCCGTTCCTCCGGCGCGGACGCGGCGCGCCCGGCCAGCTTCTCACAGCCGCCCTCAATCACGGCCAGAGGCGTCTTGAACTCATGGGAAACGCTGTCCAGCAGGGAGCGGTGCAGTTTTTCGGATTCCTCCATGAGCCGCGTACGCGCCCGTTCCGCCCGCAGCTCTTCACGTTCCAGCGCCATGGCCAGCTGCGCGCCCATGCTTTCCAGCAAATCCTTCTGCCCTGCCGTAAGGCGCTCCCCTTCCTCCGGCCTCACGCCCAGCACGCCCATGCAGCGTTCCCCGGACATCATGGGGAGGTAAAACCCTTCCGCCACCGGGAGCGTATCCGTAAACCTGCCTGCGGGCCGGCGGTGCTCCAGGCACCAGGCAGCCACGCTCCATTCCTTGTCATCCATGGAAAAAGCCCCCCCGGATTCCCAAAGCTTCAGCCTGCGGCCGCTGCCTTCCGGCGTCATGACCGCCAGGCGCACCCCCATGATCTGGCTGATCTGCCCTGCGGCGACGGAAATCAGGGAAGGCACGTCCGAGGCGGACCCAATGGCCCGCGAATACAGAAACAGGGCATTCGTCTTTTTTTCCCGTTCCCGCTCCTCCTGCTCGCGGACCCTCAGGCGGGAAGTGAGCCGCCCCGTGGAGAGAGCCACCAGAAAGAAGAAAAGGCACATCAGGGCATCCTCCAGCCGTTCTATCTTGAATGTCATCACCGGGGGAATGAACAGCAGGTTCCACAGCAGGGCGCTCAGCGCAGCGGCCATCAGCATGGCCCAGCGGGAACGGATGAAAAAGCCCAGGCCCACTACTCCCGCCAGATACAGGAAGCCGGGAGCGAAATAACCGGTAAACGCGGAAATCAACAGGCCGATTCCCGTAACGGCCGCCGTCACGCCTGCGGCCAGCCAGTAGTCCCGGCCATATTTTTCCGTTTCCCGGTGCCAGCTCTTCCACCGGTTCCGGACCGGACCGGGAGCGGCGGGAACTACGTAAATGTCAATCTGGTCGCTCCCCTTTACCAGTTTGTCCACCAGGGACATGGGCCGCACCAGCCCCCACAGGTAAGCCTCCTGCGGCTTGCCCACCACAATCTGGCTGACATTTCTCAAAAAGGCCATGCGGAGCAGCGTCTCCGCCAGGTCGGAACCGGGCATCACGATCACTTCCGCACCCAGCCGCCGCGCCAGCTCCAGGTTGGCGTCCAGCCGCTGCTGCTGTTCGGGGGACAGCGGCACGCCCGTATCCACGGAAAGGGCAATCCACGGAGCGTTCAGGGCGTAAGCCATGCGCCGCGTCCAGCGCACCAGCCGGGCGGAAAACGGGCTGGGCCCCACGGCTACCATCAGCCGTTCCCCGCTGCGCCAGATGGAGCGGTCCCCGGAGATGGTGCGCACCTCCGTCAGCTCATGGTCCACCTTCTCCGCCATGATGCGCAGGGCCAGTTCCCGGAGGGCCGTAAGGTTGGACTCCTTGAAAAAATGGTTCAGCGCGGCGGAAGCCTGGGGAGCGCTGTATACCTTCCCTTCCTGAAGACGCGTCCGCAACTGCTCCGGCGTGATGTCCACCAACTGGATGCAGTCCGCCTCCGCCAGCACGGAATCCGGCACGGTTTCCTGTACGGGAGCGGCGGTAATGTCATGAACGGTATCGGAACGGCTTTCCAGATGCTGCACGTTCAGCGTGGTGTAAACGTCTATCCCTGCGGCCAGCAAATCCTCCACATCCTGGTAGCGCTTCCTGTGACGCATTCCGGGAACGTTCGTATGCGCCAGCTCGTCCACCAGAATGAGCTGGGGCTTCACGCGCAGCGCCTCCTCCAGGTCGAACTCCTCCATCTGCACGCCCCGGTAAGCCATTTTCTTCATGGGCAGGCGCGGCAGCCTGCCGATAAGGCGCATCGTATCCTCCCGGCCATGGGATTCCGCCACGCCGATCATGACCTGCACGCCTTTGTCCGCCGCCTGGATGGCGGCCTCCAGCATGGCGTACGTCTTGCCCACTCCCGGCGCCATGCCGAAGAAGATTTTCAGCAGGCCGCGGCCGGGGCGGGATTCCTCCCTCCGGATGGAGGCCAGAATCCTGTCTGCCCACTGGCTGTCCGAATGCGTTTCTGAAAACATGAAAAAAGGAACCGTAATGGTATCCGGCTTGAATGTTAGAATTAACCTAATGGAAGACCGTTCAGGGTGCAAATAAAACAGACCAGAAAAAACGTTAAAATTTTATTAAATTCCACCCCCCTTCCCCATTTTTGTTTCCATTCTTTCTTCTTTTCGTTATCAAGCATTTTTAAATTTTTCCCCTTTCCTTTTCACAATGAACGCCTTCCAGACCATTCGCCGCACCGTCTCCTCCTCCGCAGTCCTGTTTCTCCTGCTCCTGGGAACCGCCCTGGCGCGGGGAGCGGAGGAAGCCGCTTCTGAAAACTTCGACTCCTTTCCGACGGGCAGCTTCACCTCCCTGGAAACCGCTCTGGGGACCATGACGGCGGAAAGCGGGCATGCCGCCATCGCCAGCAACCGCTGTTCCTCCCAGCCCAACTGCATGCGGCTCATCGGCCTGGGCGCCGGGACGAAA
>ENA-OZGU01001710-OZGU01001710.1-human-gut-metagenome-genome-assembly--contig:-NODE-1710-length-11736-cov-5.715863_pt1 | contig 11736 bp, 9 predicted proteins | sample MGYA00244662_ERZ653670 | MGnify/ENA primary metagenome ERZ653670 (study PRJEB26926, sample SAMN06165224) | human gut metagenome | biome: ENVO:00009003; feature: ENVO:2100002; material: ENVO:00002003...
AGATCGCTCAGTGTCTCGTGGGCTCGGAGATGTGTATAAGAGACAGGTAGTACTCGATGTACTCGATGAGCGTCCGGGCGTATTCGCGCAGCAGGGCGTCGCCCTTCCCGGCGGCATCCGGCGCACCGAGCGCCGAAGCGGCGTAGTAGGCCTCGAGGAACGGGTAGGTGTTGGCGTCCGTGAAGCGGATCTGCGAGGTCGGGAGCCGTTCGAGCCCCAGGTCGAGCAGTTCGACGCCCTCCTCCACGCGGTTCTGCCGCAACAGCTCCTTGGCCACGCGGGCGAAGGCTTCTCGGGCGTGCGAGGCCGAGAGGTTGTACTGGATGAAGTAGTCGCAGTAGATGTCCGGGTCCGAGAGGTTGCCGTAGCGGAACTTGTCGCGCAGCAGCGGCGCGGCGTAATCGGGGTCAATGCGGCCGATTTCGTAGGCGTTCCGTACCGGGGTGAGGATCGGCACGAAACGGTAGGCGTAGCCGTCGAACTGGAGGTAGTCCATCAGTCCGAAGTTCTGCAGGATATAGACCTGCGTGAGGTAGATCGGGCGTTTCCAGTCGAAGTTGGCCAGCATGTCGAGCAGCATCAGCTCGTTCTTGGCCAGCGCGTTCTTCTTGAGGTTGATGTAAACCGTGTCCACCATCTGGTCGCGGTCCTTCTCGGCCACGATGCCCGAGGCGATGGCGTTCTCCTTGTTCACCGGCAGCGCGATGCGCTTGCAGGGAATGTAATCGGTCGGCGTGCCGTCGGAGAGCGCGGTCTTGCTCCGCGGATCCTCGCTGCGCACGAAGTCGATCACCTCGCGGATGTCCACCGGATGGTCAACGATGTCATATACCGGGATGTAGTCGTTCGTATGGGTGTATTTGCTCTTGGGCAGCGAGAAGGGCACGCCCGGAGCGTCGTTGGCGCGGGTCTTCATCTCGTCGATGTACCATTCGCCGCCCAGATAGGAGGTGTTCATGATCCGCACGTCGGGACGCACGCCATAGACCTCCTGATTGTTCCAGAGCGGGAAGGTGTCGTTGTCGCCGTAGTTGATGATGATGGAGTTGGGCAGCGTGGACTGGAGGTAGTTCCAGCCGATGTCGCGCGCCATGTAGCGGCCCGACCGGTCGTGGTCGTCCCAGTTCTGGGCCGCCAGAATCGCGGGAACGGCCATGCAGACGGCTGTCGCGGCGACGGTCGCCGCCGTGTCGCGCCCGGTCAGCCGTGCGAAGAGTTCGCGCAGGGCCAGCACGCCGAAGCCGATCCAGATCGAGAAGGCGTAGAACGAGCCGGCATAGACGTAGTCGCGTTCGCGGGGTTCGCCCGGCGAGGTGTTGAAGTAGAAGACCAGCGCGATACCCGTCATGATGAATAGCCACATGACGATCGAGAAGTTGCGCGGGTCGCGGTTGAGCTGGTAGAGCAGCCCGACGAGTCCCAGCAGGAACGGCAGGAAGTAGTAGGTGTTGCGGCCCTTGTTGCCGGCCACCTCGCGCGGCAGGTTCTCCTGCGGTCCGAGGTACTTCTCGTCGATCCATTTGATGCCCGAGAGCCAGTTGCCGTCGGTGATCGTCGTGCGCGTGGGCTGTATGTCGCTCTGGCGCCCCACGAAGTTCCAGAGGAAGTAACGCCAGTACATGTACGAGAGCTGGTAGTTGAAGAAGTAGTGGAGGTTCTCCCCGAAGGTGGGTTCGGTCACGGCGCGCGTGTCGCCGTAGGAGTCCGTATAGGTGCGCCTGCGGCCGAAGTCGAGCACCTCCTGCCGCACGGGGCGCCCCTGCTCGTCGCGGACCGCCTCGCCGTTTTCGTCGCGTGCGATCTCGGTGCGGGTGCGGTAGGCGCCCCACTGTTTGTACTCCCGTTCGTCCTTGTTGGCGTCCCACATGCGGGGGAAGAGGTGCATGAATTCCGGGGCGTGGGTGTAGTGCGAGGGGATGCGCGCCGTCTTGTAGCGCCCGTCCTCGTCGAGGTAGGTGACCTCCTTCTCCACGAGCGCCTCGGGAGGCGCCGAGAAGTAGGGGCCGTAGAGCAGCGGGCGGCTGCCGTACTGGTCGCGGTTGAGCACCGCCAGCAGCGCGTGCGGATTGTTCGGGTTGTTGGAGTTCATCGGCGGGTTGGCCGCGGCGCGGATGGTCATCGAGGCGTAGGAGGAGAAGCCCACGAGGATCATCGTCGTCGAGAGCAGCAGGATGTTCAGGACGACGCGCCCCCGGCGGTGGGCCTTCCACGAGGCCCAGCCCAGTCCGAGGATGAGCGCCAGCGCGAAGACCACCATGCCCGAATTGACCGGAAGCCCCAGCGTATTGACCGCCAGCGTGTCGATCTGCGCGCCGATCCAGACCGTGTAGGGGATGATGATGTTGTTGATGAACACGAGCACGGCCCCGGCCGCGAGCGTCGTCCACGCGACGCCGCGCCACGTCACGCGGTCGGTCGTGCGGAAGTAGTAGATGAACGCCAGCGTGGGGATGGTCAGCAGGTTGAGGATGTGCACGCCGATCGAGAGGCCCATCAGGTAGGCGATCAGCACGATCCAGCGCGAGGCGTGGGGCTGGTCGGCCTGCTCCTCCCATTTGAGCATGAGCCAAACCACGAGGGCCGTGAACATGGACGAGAGGGCATAGACCTCGCCCTCGATGGCCGAGAACCAGAAGGTGTCGGTGAAGGTGTAGGCCAGCGCACCGACGGCTCCGGCGCCCAGCGCGGCCCATGTCTGTGCGGACGAGGGGGCGCCGCCGCGGGTCATCATGCGCCGCGCCAGGTGGGTGATCGTCCAGAAGAGGAAGAGGATGCAGAAGGCGCTGGCCAGGGAGTTCATCGTATTGACGGCGATGCCCACGTAGTCGGGGTTGCCGAAGGCGAAGAGCGTGGCCAGACGCGCCAGCATCATGAACAGCGGCGCTCCGGGCGGGTGGCCCACTTCGAGTTTGTAGGAGGTGGCGATGAACTCCGAGCAGTCCCAGAGACTCGAAACGGGTTCCATCGTCAGAAGGTAAACCATCGCGGCGATGGCGAAGACGGCCCATCCGACGATGTTGTTCCAGCGTTTGAAAAATGTCATATACGGTATATGATACGGGTTTATCTCGGCAAATATAGCTATTTAACGCCGGACTTCCAATTCTTATTACGCGGTGCGTGCGGAAAACTCCGCCGCAGGGGATTTTTTCGGCGGGAAATGGCCGATATGTGGCGAAAAAGTCGTAACTTTACCCGTTCGAAACGATTTTTTTTCAAAAAGCGCTATGGATTCCAAACTCGTACTTTACAATACGCTCACCCGCCGCAAGGAGACCTTCGAGCCGCTCGTGGCCGGGCGCGTCGGCATGTATGTCTGCGGACCGACCGTTTACGGCGATCCCCACCTGGGGCATGCCCGGCCGGCGGTGACGTTCGACCTCCTGTTCCGCTACCTGAAGGCTTCGGGCTACAAGGTGCGCTACGTGCGCAACGTGACGGACGTGGGCCATCTGGAGCACGACGCCGACGAGGGCGAGGACAAGATCGCCAAGAAGGCGCGGCTCGAGCAGCTCGAACCGATGGAGGTGGCGCACTACTACACGGAGCGCTACCACAGGGCGATGGATGCGCTCAACGTCGAGACGCCCTCGATCGAGCCCTACGCCTCGGGCCATATCATCGAGCAGATCGAGCTGATCCGGCGCATTCTCGACGACGGGTTCGCCTACGTCTCGAACGGGTCGGTCTATTTCGACGTCGAGAAGTACAACGGGAAATACCGCTACGGCCGCCTCTCGGGCCGCAATCTGGAGGATATCGTGGCCAATACGCGCGAATTGGACGGGCAGTCGGACAAGCGCCACTCCTACGACTTCGCGCTGTGGAAGAAGGCCTCGCCCGAACACATCATGCGCTGGCCCTCGCCGTGGAGCGAAGGATTCCCCGGCTGGCACATGGAGTGCTCGGCCATGTCGATGCGCTACCTGGGCGAGCGGTTCGACATTCACGGCGGCGGCATGGACCTGATGTTCCCGCACCACGAGTGCGAGATCGCGCAGTCCACGGCGGCGCTCGGGCACGATTCGGCACGCTATTGGGTGCACAACAACATGATTACGATCAACGGGCAGAAGATGGGCAAGTCGCTGGGCAACTTCATCACCCTCGGGGAACTGTTCGCGGGGACGCACGAGCTGCTCGCGCAGGCCTATTCGCCCATGACGATCCGCTTCTTCGTCCTGCAGGCCCACTACCGCTCGACGCTCGACTTCTCGAACGAGGCCTTGCAGGCCGCCGAGAAGGGGCTGGACCGCCTGATGAAGGGCATCGAGGCGCTGGAGAAGCTCCGCCCTGCGGCCGCTTCGACGGTGAATCCCGCGGAGCTGGAGGAGCGGAGCCGCGCGGCGATGGACGACGACCTGAACTCGCCGATGGTCATTTCGGCGCTCTTCGACTGGGTGCGGACGATCAACCAGATCGCCGACGGGCGGGAGACGATCTCGGAGGCCGACCTCGACGCGCTGAAGCGCACCGTGCACCGCTATGCGTTCGACATTCTGGGCCTGCGCGACGAGAAGGCCGCCGGTGCGGCCGCCGGGCGCGACTACGTGACGCCGCTGGTGGAGATGCTGCTCTCCATGCGGCAGGAGGCGAAGGCCGCGAAGGACTGGGCCGCGTCGGACCGCATCCGCGACGGACTCACGGCGGCCGGAATCCGCGTCAAGGACCGCAAGGACGGTTCGGACTGGGAACTGGAGTAGGAAAGGGGCGGCCGGGGATTTCCGCGGCCGCCGTATGCGGAAGTCGTTCGGAAATGGGAGGATGGATCAAATACCTCGCGGCCGCCGTCGTGGCGGTCGTGGCGTGCGGCTGCACGGCCCCGTTCTACATGCAGTCGCGTCAGGGCACGGCCGTCGGCTCGGGAATGCCGGCGCCGCAGGAAATCGACTCGCTGACGCGCCACCGCATGACCGTCGGCGCGGAGGAGACCTTCTCGCTGCTGCTCGGGGTCCTGCGCGCCGAGGGGTGCTTCGTCGAGACGGCGGACCGGAGCTCGGGGCTGGTCGTGGCGCGGCAGGTGCTGCCCTATGAGGGAGCCGCGGTTCCCGTGGCGGGCGAAATCCGCCGCATGAGCTTCCTCGTCGCCCCGGCGCAGCAGACCAGCGAGGTGTGCCTTACGATCTACGTCTCGCGGCAGTGGTACTCCTCTTCGGCGCAGGCGTTCTGCACCGAGGAGCTGGGGCTGGCGACCGATCCGGAACTCTACGGGGAGTGGTTCGGCCGGCTCGACCGGGCCGTGCCGCGGTAAGGAGAAAACGAAAGAGGAATTATGCCGACAACAGAACTCAAATCGGCGGCGATGGAGCTCGGGACCGAGCGTATCCGGAAGCTGCTCGTGCAATACGCCGTGCCGGCGGTGGTCGCCATGACCGCCTCGTCGCTCTACAACATGGTGGACAGCATCTTCATCGGTCACGGCGTGGGACCTCTGGCCATCTCGGGTCTGGCGCTGACTTTCCCGCTGATGAACCTCGCCGCGGCCTTCGGGTCGCTCGTGGGCGTGGGCGCGGCGACGCTCGTGTCGATGCGTCTGGGACAGCGCGACTACGACACGGCCCGCCTGGTGCTGGGCAACGTGCTGGTGCTCAATCTGATTATCGGAACCGTCTTCGGCCTGCTCGCGCTGGCGTTCCTCGACCCGATACTCTACTTCTTCGGCGCGAGCGATGCCACGATCGGCTACGCCCGCGAATACATGTCGGTGATCCTCGCGGGCAATGTCGTGACGCACATGTATCTGGGGCTGAACGCCGTGCTGCGCGCCTCGGGCAATCCCCGCAAGGCGATGTACGCCACGATCAACACGGTGCTCATCAACACCGCGCTCAACCCGCTGTTCATCTACGGCTTCGGCTGGGGCATCCGCGGCTCGGCCATCGCCACGGTGATCGCGCAGGTCGTGTCGCTCGTCTGGCAGTTCCGCATCCTGTCGGACCGCCGCGAGCTGATGCACTTCCAGCCGGGCATCTACCGGCTGCGCCGGCGGCTCGTCCGCGACATGCTGGCTATCGGCATGTCGCCCTTTCTGATGAACCTCACGGCGTGTTTCATCGTCATCCTGATCAACAAGGGGCTGAAGACCTACGGCGGCGATCTGATGATCGGCGCCTACGGCATCGTGAACCGCCTGGCGTTCATCTTCGTCATGATCGTCATGGGCATCAACCAGGGCATGCAGCCCATCGCCGGGTACAATTTCGGCGCGCAGCAGTACGACCGCGTGCTCAAGGTGCTGCGGCTGACGATCGTATGCGCCGTGTGCGTCACCTCCTCGGGCTTCGTCGTCGGGGAGTTCATGCCCCATCTGGCCGTGTCGCTCTTCACGACCGACGAGGAGCTGGTGCGGCTGGCCGCGGACGGCATGCGCATCGTCTTCCTCTGCTTCCCGATCATCGGGTTCCAGATGGTGGCGACGAACTTTTTCCAGAGTATCGGCATGGCCGGCAAGGCGATCTTCATGTCGCTGTCGCGCCAGTTGGTCTTCCTGCTGCCGGGCCTGCTGTTCCTGCCCCGCGTCTTCGAGGCCCATACCGATTGGGGCGGCGGCTGGGGCGTGTGGTGCGCCATGCCCCTGTCGGACCTGCTGGCTACGGTGGTGGCCTTCTTCATGCTGACGTATCAACTGCGGAAATTCCGGGCCGCGATGACCGCCCGCTCCGCCAACGAATAAAACAGAACGACGACCATGAAAGAGCTGTTCGTAATCAACATAGGCCGCCAGTTGGGCAGCGGCGGCAAGGACATCGGGGAGATCATCGCCCGGCGGCTGGGTGTCCGGCTCTATGATAAGGAGCTGCTGACGCTGGCGGCCAGGCAGAGCGGCCTGTGCGCCGAGTTCTTCGAGAAGGCCGACGAGAAGGAGTCGCGCAGCGTGCTTTCGACCATGATCGGCTACCTGCGCTCGCCCTTCGCGGGCGACTGCGGCGGGGTGACCAGCGTGCTGTCGAACGACGCGCTGTTCAAGATCCAGAGCGACGTGATACGCGACGTGGCCGAACGCGAGTCGTGCATCTTCGTCGGCCGGTGCGCCGATTACATTCTGCGCGAGCACCCGCGGCGGGTCGATGTCTTCATTTCGGCCTCCGAGGCGGACCGCATCCGCCGCATCTGCGCACGCACGGGCTGCACGGCCGACGAGGCGCGTGCGCAGATGGAGCGCGGCGACGCCCGCAGGGCCGGTTACTACAATTATTACAGCTCGAAGACCTGGGGGGCGGCGGCGACCTACCACCTCTGCATCGACTCCTCGGTCTTCGGCGACGAGGGAACGGCGGATTTCATCCTGGAGTTCGCGTCGCGGAAACTGAACATGAAATTCTGACGTATGGTACTTGCAGAGCAGATCAAGGAGATGGAGCGGCGCCGTGCGGCGCTGGAGCGGTGTCTGGGCATCGAGCAGAAACGCATCGACCTCCGCAACGAGGAGGAGAAGACCCAGGAGCCGGATTTTTGGGAGAATCCCGACAAGGCGCGCGAGCAGTTGCGCAAGGTGGCGGGGATCAAGGCGTGGGTCGAGGACTACGACGCCGTGTGCAAGGAGGTCGAGGACTTGCAACTGATGCCCGACTTCGTGAAGGAGGGCGTGGTGACGGAGGCCGAACTCGACGAGCAGTATGCCCGGACGCTGGAACGTATCGAACAGCTCGAGATGCGCAACATGCTGCGCCGCGACGAGGACAAGCTGGGGGCGATTCTGGACATCAACGCCGGAGCCGGAGGCACGGAGGCGCTCGACTGGGCGTCGATGCTCCTGCGCATGTATACCCGCTGGGGCGAGGCGCACGGCTACAAGGTCAAGGTGCTGGATTACCAGGCCGGCGACGAGGTGGGGGTGAAGTCCTGCACGCTCGAGTTCGAGGGCGAGTACGCCTACGGCTACCTCAAGAGCGAGAACGGCGTGCACCGCATGGTGCGCCTGTCGCCCTTCAACGCCAACAACAAGCGGCAGACGACCTTCGCGTCGGTCTTCGTTTCGCCCGCGGTGGACGATACGATCGAGATACGGATCAACCCGGCCGACATCGAGTGGGACACCTTCCGCTCGTCGGGCGCGGGCGGCCAGAACGTCAATAAGGTCGAGACGGCCGTGCGGCTGCGTTACCACGGCAAGGACCCCGACACGGGCGAGGCGGTGGAGTTCCTGATCGAGAACATGGAGACCCGTTCGCAGCTGATGAACCGCGAGAATGCCATGCGCATCCTCCGGTCGAAGCTCTACCAGCGCGAGCTGGACAAGCGGATGGCCACGCAGCAGGCGCTCGAGGCGTCGAAGAAGAAGATCGAGTGGGGCTCGCAGATACGCTCCTACGTCTTCGACGACCGCCGCGTGAAGGACCACCGCACGGGCGTGCAGACCTCGGCCGTGGAGGCGGTCATGGACGGCGACCTGGACGCCTTCATCAAGGCCTACCTGATGGAGTTCGGCGGGCAGGCGCAATAAGAGAGGGATATGGAGCCGGTTGCGGGAGATACGGATCGCATGGAGACGGATCGGCTGCTGCTGCGGCGTTTTTCCGGGGAGGATGCGGAGGCGCTGCTCGCCTTCCTGGGCGATCCGGAGGTCAATGAGTTCCTGCCGATGTTTCCGTTGCGGGATGCGGCGGAGGCGGAGCACTACCTGCGGTATATCGGCGACTGGATCCGGCAGGGCGGACTTTACTATGCGGTCTGCCTGAAGGGAAGGCCGGAGCCTGTCGGCTGCGTGCATGTGAGCGGCGACGACAGCCGCGATCTGGGATACGCCCTCGGACGGGCGTTCTGGAACCGTGGCATCTGCACCGAGGCCTGCCGGGCGGTGATCGCACGGCTGAAGCGGACGGGCGCGCCGTATGTCACGGCGACGCACGACGTGAACAATCCGCGGAGTGGAGCCGTGATGCGGGCCGTCGGCATGACCTACCGCTACTCGTACGAGGAGCTGTGGCAGCCGAAGAACCGTCCGGTGACCTTCCGGATGTACCAGCTCGATCTGAACGGCCGGGAGAATGAGACCTACCGGAAATACTGGGACCGGCATCCGGTTCATTTCGTGGAGAATCCCTGATCTCCGGGCGGCTGTCCTCTGGAGACCGTTGTATTAGCGAAGAGCGAAAAATCCGTAAAAGCCTATGAAACGTCGGATATTCTGTTGTCTGGCCGTGTGTGCGCTGCTGGCCGCACCGGCCGTTCTGGCGCAGCCGCGGGTCGGGATGACCGACACCACGGCCTATTTCCCGTTGCTCGAAGGGCGCCGCGTGGCGGTGCTGGCCAATCAGACCTCCGTGGCCGACATGCCCGGTGCGCCGGGCGCCGACGCCTCCGGGAGGGTCCATCTGGTCGATCTGCTGCACGGAAGAGGATTCCGCGTGACGGGCATCTTCTCGCCCGAGCACGGGTTCCGCGGCGCTGCCGACGCCGGGGAGCGTGTGGGCGATTCGGAGGACCCGCGGACGGGCATTCCGATCCGGTCGCTCTACGACGGCGGGTCGGGCCGTCCTTCCGGAGAGACGATGCGCACGTTCGACGTCCTGGTGGTCGATATGCAGGACGTGGGGCTGCGGTTCTACACCTACCATATCACCATGTTGCGGATGATGGACGCCTGTGCCGCCGCCGGGCGCAGGGTGATCGTGCTGGACCGTCCGAATCCCAACGGCGGGCGGGTGGACGGTCCCGTGCTCGACATGAAGTACCGTTCGGGCGTCGGGGCGCTGCCGATCCCCGTGCTGCACGGCATGACGCTCGGCGAGATCGCCCGCATGGCCGTGGGAGAGGGCTGGGCCGCGCCGTGCGATCTGACCGTCGTCCCGTGCCGCGGCTATACCCATGCCACCGAATACCGGCTGCCCGTGGCGCCGTCGCCCAACCTGCCGACGCAGCGCGCCGTTTACCTCTATGCCTCGCTGTGCCCCTTCGAGGGGACGGTCGTGAGCCTCGGACGCGGCACGGACCGGCCGTTCGAGGTTTACGGCCATCCGGATATGCGCGGGCGGGAGTTCTCCTTCACGCCCCGTCCGACGGACGGAGCCAAGCACCCGCCGCTCGAAGGGCGCGTGTGCCGGGGCGTCGATCTGAGCGGCATGCCGCTGGGCGAGGCGCGCGGGGTGGGTTTCTCGCTGCGTTATGTGATCGACGCCTACCGCGATCTGGAGGCGCTGGGCGAGGAGTTCTTCACCCCGATGTTCGAGAAGCTCGTCGGCGTGGGGTGGGTGCGCCCGATGATCCGCGCCGGAGCCTCCGACGAGGAGATCCGCGCCCGCTGGCAGGAGGACGTCGCGCGTTTTACCGCACTGCGGGCGAAGTATCTGTTGTACGAATAGGCGGCCTGCCCTAAAAGACTTCGGCGATGCGGTCCGCCTCGGTGACGGGCCGCACGACGCGGCAGGGGTTGCCCACGGCGACGACCCCGGCGGGGATGTCGCGCGTCACGACGCTTCCTGCGCCGATCACCGTGCCGTCGCCGATGGCGACCCCCTGTGTTACGACCGTATGGCCGCCGATCCAGACGTCGTTGCCGATCGTGACGGGCAGCGAGCGCATGATTCCTTCGGCCCGCTGGTCGGGCAGCAGGGCGTGGTTCACGGTGTAGATACCCACGTTGGGGCCGATCAGCACCCGGTCGCCGATCGTGACGGGCGCTTCGTCGAGGATCGTGAGGCCGAAGTTCCCCACGAAGTCGTCGCCGATGGAGATGCTCTCCCCGAAGTCGCAATGGAACGGGCTGTGCAGACAGCAGTTCCGGCCGACCCGGCCGAAAAGCCGTTTCAGAATCGCTTCGCGCTCCTCGCGCTGCGAGGGCGGCAGGGCGTTGAGCGTGAAGACCAGTTCCTCGGTCCGGCGCAGGGCCTCGCCGATGGGCGGACAGACGGCGTGTAGCCAGAGCCCCGCCCGCATCTTTTCGAGTTCGTTCATTTCGTTACGGGTCGTTTCGGGTGAAACATTCGTAGGCCGCACGGGAGATCTCGGCGGCGATGGCTGCATTCGTTCCGTCCGTCTCGCGGGAGTCGGTGACGAAGACCGCGACACAGTAGCTCCGGCCGTCGGGCAGCAGGACGTAGCCCGCGTCGTTGTCGGCGATGCGCACGCCTTCGGCCGTGCGGTCCGAGGAGCCGGTCTTGTGGCCGAGGCGGACGTTGCCGGGCAGTCCCGCACGGAGCTTGTTCGCTCCGGTCGGGGCCTCCTCCAGTGCGCTGCGGAGCAGTGCGTCGTATTCCGCGGGGAGCAGTCCGCCCCGCAGCAGGCGGGCGAAGAGTTCGCAGACGGCCGACGGCGGGGCCGTGTTGAGGCGCTGGTTTTCCGTCGCGCGGTGCATCGTGCGTTCGGAGGCCGCGATGCGGAATCCTCCGATGCCCGCCCCGCGGAGGTACTCCTCCACGGCTGCGGGGCCTCCGGCGAAATCGAGCAGCCGGTCGCAGGCGATGTTGTCGCTCAGCGAAATGCTGTACCGGATCAGGCCGGCGAGCGTCACCGTGCCTCCTTCGGGCGGCAGCGAGTCGCGCATCGGGCTGTACGTATTGCCGTCGAGCCGTTCGGGACCTACGTCGAACGGAGCCGAAAGGGGCATGCGTTCGCGTGCGGCACGGTCGAGGGCGGCCAGCGCCACGGGAACCTTGAAGACGCTCAGCAGCGGCAGCGGAACGTCTCCGCGGCGGATCGTGCGGCCGTCGGGTGTGCGGACGGCGACGCCGATCCGGGCGCGGCGGCCCTTCAGCGCCTCGTCGAGGCGGTGTTCCAGGTCATCCGTCGGGCGGGTGC
>ENA-OZGU01001723-OZGU01001723.1-human-gut-metagenome-genome-assembly--contig:-NODE-1723-length-11665-cov-6.871576_pt1 | contig 11665 bp, 11 predicted proteins | sample MGYA00244662_ERZ653670 | MGnify/ENA primary metagenome ERZ653670 (study PRJEB26926, sample SAMN06165224) | human gut metagenome | biome: ENVO:00009003; feature: ENVO:2100002; material: ENVO:00002003...
GTCGTCGGCAGCGTCAGATGTGTATAAGAGACAGCATAATACTGTTAAAGAGTATTGGAAATAACAAAACACCTTTGCAGAATGTTTCTGCAAAGGTGTTTTGTTTAATATAATTTAAACCTTTTTCTTTTTTCAGTACTTATTTTATTTACTGCCCCGGCATCAATACTGAAAGCAGCACCGGTACCAGCAGCGTCAACAGCAGGCCGTTGATAAAGGCGAATAGCCCGACATGGATATTGGTATATTTGATAACCACCGGCAGGCCGGAATCCATAGTCGCAGCTCCTGATGGCGCCAAAGCCAGGAATTTATTGATTTTTACCAACAGCGGTATGGCTAAAAATGCCAGGACTTCACGCAGCATATTAGCTAAAAAAGCGATCGTTCCGATCTCAACACTATACAGCGTACTGATAACTACAGAGGAAAGGCTGTACCAGCCTAAAGCACTGCCGACAAGCAGCGCGTCCTGCATTTCCATCCCGGTCACGAAGGCTGAAAGAGCTGCACCGCCCAAGCTGCCGATAGTTACAGACGTTGGAATGGCAACTGCCAGCAGAATACTCTGCGGATTGCAGATTTTTTTTATAATATGCCTGTTTCCGCCGATTTCGATACCGGCAACAAAAACCATAAAATACAAAGCCGACATCAAAATCTCGTCCAGCAGGTCTTTATGTTCCAATCCCAAAAAGAAATATCCGCCGGCGATTCCTAAAGCGATAAATGCAAAAATAGCATAAACCATTATTCATCGCTCCCTTCCGCCCGGGCTGCCGTTTTTGCAAAAAGCTTCAACACCAGCCACAGCATCAACACGCTGCCGCCAATGATAAAAACTGCCATGACCAGAGATTTACCGCCCAACTGGTCCAGTTTGCCCAAAAGCTCTGCGTCACAGCCGATCTTAGCACCAAGACACAACAGCATGATAAACAGGCTGACTGTAGAAAACCGGCTGAGCCATTTTTTCACATTATAATTTAAAAGGTCACTGCAACCTACGGCGATTCCCAAAACGATCGCGATCATGATCTCCTGCATTGCTTCCCCTCATTCCCACAATATAAAACAAGCCCCGCGCACGGCAGGGCCTGCTGATAACTATTTTTTATTCTAACGACAGCAGCAGCGGATAAAGCGGCTGACCTCCGTCAAAAACTGTAACTTCCCAACCGTCGTCCAGAGCTTTAAGCTCTGCGGCGATTTTATCAGCTTCAGACTGTGTCAGATCACTGCCATAATACAGACTGATCAATTCCCAGTCGCTGCCGGCCAGTTTGACAGTTTCCGCCGTGACTTCTTCCAGAGTTGCTCCGGCATAAACGATCTTATCTTCCAGCAAACCAATATACTGCCCTTTTTTTACAGTTATCCCGTTAACAACGCTGTCGCGCACAGCAATACTGACAGCAGCACTGTGGGCTTCTTTAGCCTCACGTCGCATCACAGCACTGTTTTCCTGCAGTGTTTTAGCTGCGTCAAAATGCAGCAGTGCCGCCAGGCCCTGTGCCAGATTTGTTGTCGGCACATAATCTACCTGCGCTGCTCCCAGTAATTTTTTGACCTGCTCCGCCGCCAGAATAATATTTTTATTGTTCGGTAAAATAATGTACTGCTCCGCCGAGCCCTTTTCAATAACTTTGATAAACGCTTCTACCGGCGGATTCATGCTCTGCCCGCCGCTGATGATCTCGGCTGCACCGAGCTGATGCATGATGCTGGCAATACCGTTCCCGGCCGCCACCGACAGTACAGCCAAACCGTGCTTCTCCGTCTGTACACCGACAACGCGATGCTGATGCTGCTCAGCCATATTGTCGATCTTGATATCATGCAGAGATCCCCAGCTCAAGCCGTGCTGCAGAACCAGCCCGGGCGCTTTGGTATGGATATGCACTTTAACGATATCGCCGACAACAGCTACAATCAACGAATTACCCAAAGGCTGAAGAGTACTGCGTACAACGTCCTCTTTGACTTCAGCTTCCTTAACGATAAATTCTGTACAATAAGGATTTTCCAAATCTACTTCCATCTCGATAAAATTGGCAAAGGATGGCTTTGACGGCGGCAGATGCAGCTCACCTGCGTCTTCGCCTCGGAAACCCGCCAGACAGCCTTCCAGGAAAACGATCAAGCCCTGACCGCCGGCATCAACTACTCCAGCCGCTTTCAGCGACGGCAGCAGTTCCGGCGTACGAGCCAGTTCTTTTTTTCCGCTCTCCAACGCCTCGCATAAAACATCTTCAAAATCTTCACCCTGACGCACAGCATGATACGCACCTTTGGCAATAGCACGCGCCACAGTAAGGATCGTTCCTTCAACAGGCTTTGATACCGCCCGGTAAGCATACAAAATACCAAACTGAAAAGCTTTGCCCACCTCGTTGCTGGTAGCTCGTTTTTTGCCGGCCAGGCCTTTTCCCAGGCCACGCAGCAACTGCGACAGGATCACGCCGGAATTACCGCGCGCCCCCATGATCGCACTGCGGGCTGCCATAGTCCCTACTTCGGAAACAGTCGTATTCTGCAGCTGACTGATCTCACGGGCCACTGCTGCCATCGTATGCATCATATTAGTGCCGGTATCGCCGTCCGGTACCGGGAAAACATTCAAATCATTAATATATTGATAGTTTTTTTCAAAACTTTTATAAGCGCCCAACAGCATATTTTTTATTTGTTCGCCGCTGATAATCGCCTCTTGTTTACTTGTCATATCAAGTCTGCACCTTTCTTCAGCGCTGCCGCCGCACAAAAAGGCCAATAACACCGGGTCCTAAATGTGCTGCCAGAACAGTTCCGATCCCGGTTACCAGAACAGGCAGTCCGGGAAACAATTCAAGCATTGCCCTGCGCAAAGTTTCAGCGTCTTCCTCTGCTTCAGCATTCGCCACATACACAGCTTCTATAGGAGCATTAGCAGCAGCAAGCTCGACCATGCGCTGCAATACTTTCTTGCGGGTACGGCATTTATCGACAACGACCAGTTCGCCGACGGTATCGATGTGCACGATCGGACGTATGCCCAGAATATTGCCTACTAAAGCGCCTACGGCGCCTATGCGGCCGCCTTTCTGCAGATAATCTAAAGTATTGACGGAAAAATACGTTTCCGTCCGCTCGATCAGGCCCTTCAGATACTCCTCCAGCTCGTCCATCGTTGCGCCGGTTTCAGCATAAGCGAGTACTTCCATTGCCATTCCGCTGATTGGACAGGCTGCTGTAAGACTGTCAAAGACACGGATATCAGACCCGGGAATTTCACTCATGACCTGCCGGGCTGCTAAGCGTGCTGTCTGAACAGTACCGCTCAAAACACCGTCTAACATGATCGCAATCACTTTTTTACCGTCTGCAGCTAATTCTGTAAATACATCAAGAAATCTGCCGATGGCCGGCTGCGAAGTTTTAGGCAGCTGCCCGCTTGCTTCCACCATGGCAAACATTTCCTGCAAGCTTTTTTCTCCGTCCACCCATTCGGTATCTCCATGTCTTACCAGCAGGGGGACCACATGGCAACGGGGATCGTCCCGCAAGGGTGTTTCTTCTGCAACAGCAATACTGTCCAAAACGATATGGATATCATTTCTCACTGCGCATCCTCCCTTAATCAAATTAACGTACATGCTCTTATTTCAGGCAGACGCCTTTACAATATGTATATATTTTATCATATTTCCAGCTCTATTTCCACTTATAGCACAATTAGCAGGCCTTTTTAGCCATTTTTGTAAAAAAATAAAGTATAATCCTGCTTTTTCCACCACTGTCTGCACTTTTGTTGAAGCTCAACTTCAAAACAGCATTGCAAATACTGTAAACGACTTCAATTTTTTAGCAGACTTAAAAAAGGGTAAAAAAAAAAGCCCTTACGAGAAGGGCCAAATGAGGGGCTGTTTTGATACTCCTAGTATAGCATTTTTGTATACAATATGCAATAGCAGTTTTCTGCCTTTTTCAGAAAATTTGTGCAAAGAGAATTTACCTGCATTGGACAAAGGTTTATTGATAATCTTTACCGATAAAAATCACCGCGTCATAAGACGCATCATCAGCCCGCAGAATCCTCAGAGTGTACGGGAACGGTACAGCCGACAGCCTGCTGACCACACGTCCGTTGCTGGTCGTAGATACTACCGTAGTCTGATCACGTTCAGGATCACTGCCGCCGTCGATAACCTCAAAGCCCATTGCGGCCAGTCTTGCTGCGGCATCACTGCCTGCTCCTTTGCCGCTGCAGTCAACGACCTTGACAGATACCTTATTGCGGCTGCTTTCCTTAGCAGGCGGTTTCACAGCCTTAGGCGGCTCTGTTAACTGCTGCCCGTCTTTCTCTGCCGGTCCCAGTTCTTCGCCTGACTTAGATTTTTTAGCCTTAGCTTTCTTTTCGGCATCAGCTTTTTCTTTATTCTTCTCTTTCGTATCCTCTTTTATTTTCTTTTCTGTTTGTTCATCTGCTTTGATTTTCTCTTCTGCAGCTTTCTGTTTTTCTTTTTCCTGCGCTGTAATCAGGTTGCGTTTATACTCTGCTTCCATTTTTTCAGCACCCTGACGATAACGTTCCGTCATCTGCGCGCCCTGCATATCTACCATCTGCTCGCGCAGGTCAGTAATATCGGGAATCCAGTAGCTGATCTCATCAATATATTCAGGCGTACCTGGAACTGTAGCCATCTGCAGACCGCCCTGTTCTTTCATCATTCCGTGTAAAGCGCCGCCCATCGCCAGCATATCTGAAACGGGCAGGTCGGTTTTGACCATTTTCATAATTTCCGAAACCAGCCCCGGCATTTTAGTTAAAATCTGTGCCGAAGCAATCTTTTCGTAAACCGCCATCATAAACTTCTGCTGACGCTTAATACGGCCAATATCGCCTTCCTCATCACGATAGCGCACATACTGGATCGCTTTTTTGCCATCCAGATGCTGTTGCCCTGCCGGAAGATCGATCAGAAAATCATCCCAGTCATCATAATAATACATGTCCTTTTCCACATCAATATCAATGCCGCCGATCGCATCGACCAAACTTTCAAAACCACTGAAATCGACCATTACATAATTATTGACCTGAATGCCCAAAAGCTCTTCCGTTGTCTGCTGCGTCAGCTTGTGTCCGCCGAACGCATAAGCATGGTTGATTTTATCCCAGCCATGCCCGGGGATCCGCACCCTGGTATCACGCGGAATCGACAGCAGCGAAACATTTTTACTTTTAGGGTCGAACATTACGACAAATAACGTGTCGCTGCGACCAGGATCATCGTCCTTTTCCCTGCCGTCTACGCCTAATACTACGATATTGCGTTTAGAGCCCAGCCGTTCATTGCGCGGCAGGTCATCCATAGTTTTAGCCAGCGTCCCAAACATCGGATCGCCGTTCATATAAGCATATACCAAATAACTGGCGGCAGCGATTGCCGCTACGATCAGCAAAATTAATTTTTTCAATCCTTTTCTTCCTTTCCCACACCCAATTACAAAATATTAGCCTGCAGTTCTTTATGAAACCGTTTAATAAATCCATGCAGTATCCGAGCTGTAAGCCCCCAGATAACATGCCCCTGATATTCGTAAAAATAGATATTATACCCCTTCCGCTTATACCAGTCGTGCGGATGGCGCGGCAGCAGATCAAAAGGAAAATCTGCAGTTGCGCGGTTTGCCAGTTCCATATGAGCAACGCGCGGCTCAGAAAGCAATAAAAAATTCAGCGGCACCGTAAAAATCTCAGCTACCTCATCGCTGTTGCAGTCCAGCTTTACTTCGTTGGCCAGCCTGCCAACAAAAGGATGAATAATAGGTCCCATATGTGTCACCAAGTAATCCAGTTCACCGCACAATTCTATTTTGTCTTCAGTAATACCCAGCTCTTCACAGGTTTCGCGCACAGCAGTTTTGGCAAAGCTATCATCGCCGCACTCATAGCGTCCGCCCGGAAAACATACATCGCCCGGCTGCCACCCCAAACCGGCGGCCCGTACTTCAAAAAGAACTGCCGGCCCCTGCTTGGTGTCTATCAACGGCACTAAAACGGCAGCATCCCACAAACGGTCAGCTTTATCGATCCGGGCAGGACGGCGGTTGAGTCGTTCTGTGATCTGTTTTATAAGTTCAGCTGTTTTTTCCATACAATAACCCCATTTCTCCTATATCCCTTCTGCGTACACAGCAAATTTCCTGCCGCCTGTTGTGAATTATTCTTGAAATATAAAAGACGGACGGGTCTAAACCCATCCGTCAAAGAGTCTTGTCTTATTTTAATAAAGCGGTTCTTCGATGTTCGACTTTTCGCTTTTATCAACCAGATAAGCAACGGTAGCGTCACCAGTAACATTAACGCAGGTCCGCGGCATATCAAGGATACGGTCGATACCTGCGATCAGAGCGGAACCCTCAAGCGGCAAGCCGATCGCCGTCAATATCATCGTCAGCATGATAAAGCCTGCCCCCGGAACACCGGCAGTGCCGATCGAAGCCAGCGTACCAGTAAGAACAATAGTCAGATACTGCCCGGTCGTAAGATCGACCCCATAGATCTGCGCAATGAAGAGTGCGCAGACGCCCTGATAAACAGCAGTACCATCCATATTGATCGTAGCGCCCAAAGGCAGTACAAAACTGGAAATATCTTTGGATACACCCAGCTTTTGGATGCATTGCATGCTGACAGGCAATGTGCCGCCGGAGGAACAGCTGGTAAACGAAAGTACCTGTGCCGGTAAAATTGCTTTGAAGAACTTGATCGGGCTGATCTTGCCTACGAATTTAAGCAGACCGCCATAAACGATTACCGCATGCAGGAAGCAGCCGAGATAAACAGCGATAACAACCTTTAAAAGCGGCAGCAGTACGGCTGGGCCGTTAGCAGCAACGACCGGAGTTATCAAACCGAAAACACCGATCGGCGCCACATTCATGATAAAACCGACGATTTTATAGCTGACCTCTGCCAGACCGTCAAAAACATTGTACAGAGCCTTGGCCCGATCACCAACTGCAGTGATGCCGATACCCATGAACAGACTGAAAACGATGATCTGCAGCATGTTGGCTTTAAGCATCGCTTCCATCGCATTAGTCGGGAAAATGTCAATAATTACCTGCATGATAGGCGGCGCGGCTTTAGCAGCAGCTTTAACACCTTCAGCAGGCATGTTCACGCCGGCACCAGGTTCTAAAACCGTACCTAAAAATATACCCAGTACAATCGCAAATGCCGTAGTTCCCAAATAATAAGCCATAGTTTTGCCGCCGATACGGCCGATCTTTTTGATATCCCCCAAACTGCAGACACCGATGACGAGAGATGAGAAAACCAAAGGAACGATGATCATTTTGATCATATTCATAAAGATAGTACCAAAAGGTCCGATCCATGTTTTGGCGAAATCTACACCTTCCGCACCCAGTTCCAGACCGGCAATGATACCAAGACCAAGACCGATCAGAATTTTTGTTGACAAATTCATCAAAATATCCCCCTTGCGCATAATAAAATATTAAAATTACGTTTACAATAATTAGGCAAAAATAATAAAAATCCTGCCTTCTTTCTTCATGTATACAGTATTTCTGCAAAATCGTTGCCCAAACCGCAGTTTTTTCAAAAAAAATATGCTAAAGTTTTTAGTTCTATCCAAAAACTTTAGCATATCCTGAAATTATTTATTATTCTCCAAACGGTATGCACAATGGTTGGTAGCACCTGAATATTCATTCAGCTTGAAAGAACCGCGCAGTGCGGCCGCTACAAATTTTTTCGCCAGTTCCACAGCTTCGCGCACGCTTAGTCCATTGGCCAGTCCAGCTGTGATCGCTGCCGAATAAGTACAGCCCGCTCCATGGTTATAGCAGGGCTCGATTTTAGGAGCGCTGGCAATCGTAAATTCCCTGCCGTCATAAAGCACGTCAACAGCTTCCCTGCTGTCGTTGCGGGAACCGCTTTTGATTACGACATAGCCTGCTCCCAGTTCCTTGATGCGTCCGGCGGCTTCCTTGATCTCATCCAGCGTTTCCACCTTTTCCATATCGGCAAGATAGGCTGCTTCGATCGTATTAGGCGTTACTACGTCAGCCCTCTGCATCAAAACAGTTTTGATAGCGGCGGCTGCTTCCGGTACCATGATCACATCCACACCCTTGCAGACCATGACCGGATCAATAACGACATTGCACAGCTTGAAACGGTCTATAGTACGGGCCACTAGCTCAACCAGCTCGGAACTGCCCAGCATCCCCGTTTTCATAGCATCGATACCGATACCGGCGACAATCGTTTCGATTTGTTTTTCCACAACGTCCAAACCGATCGGGAAAATTTCGTGATCCCAGTCTTTATGAGGATTTTGGGCTACGATAACGGTCAGCGCCGTCATTCCGTAAACATCCAGCTCCTGGAATGTTTTTAAATCAGCCTCCATACCTGCACCGCCGCTGGCGTCGCTGCCGGCAATGGTCATGGCTTTATGCAGCATATTCATAACTTACCTCCTGCCTGAAGCTTTACCTGGCGTAAAGCTCCCATAAAATAACCGCCAAACAGCCAGGTATTCCAAAGAACCCCGCAATCAGCGCTTTGATAACGGTGATTTTGAGTCCGAAACCCAAAAATCCACCTATAAGATTTATAAACCACAAAGCTACCGCACCACAGATACCATTCCAGATGAGACGAAACGGCAGTGAAAAACATTTTACAACGACGACTAAAATCAGTACGCCGATAATAAACGGCAGCGTTCCTTCCAGAGTACCCGAATTGAGCCCTTTTACAGCATGGTCAATGCCCTGCATGGCCGAACCGCCCAGATCGCGGACAGCACTTTCTATTTCCTGCATGCTATAGCTCCTTCTTTCTTACATTCTATGCCTGTTTTCCAAAGCACGTGATAAAGTCAGCTCGTCAGCATATTCCAAATCACCGCCAACAGGCAGGCCATGGGCTATACGGCTGATAACGATACCGACAGGCTTCAGCAGCTGCGCCAGATAGGCAGCAGTAGCCTCGCCTTCCACGTCAGAATTGGTAGCGATGATAACTTCCCTGACCGTATCACCCTGCAGACGCCGCAGCAGCTCTTTTACACGCAGATTATCAGGACCGATACCGTCAAGCGGTGACAAAACGCCGTGCAGCACATGGTAAACACCGTTATAACCGCGGCTGCGTTCCATCGCCATTACATCCTGCGGCTGTTCCACAACGCAGACTACACTGTGGTCGCGTCCTGCATTGCCGCAAACCTCACAGGTCTCGGCATCAGTAAGATTATAACAAATATCACACAAACGGATCTGCCGCTTGGCCTCCAGCAGTGTTTCTGCCAGACGGCGCACCTCTTCTTCCGGCATATCGATAATATGATACGCCAGGCGCAGAGCGGTTTTGGAACCAATACCGGGCAGGCGCCGCAGCTGTTCATGCACATTGGCCATCGGCCGGATCATTCTGGCCATTTTCAGAACATGCCCGGCATTTTCATCCCGCCGGTCAGTTTGCCCATTTCAGCTTCAGTCATTTCGTCGATCTTGCGCATACCTTCGTTAACTGCCGCTACCAAAAGGTCTTCCAGCATTTCTACATCTTCCGGGTCTACTGCGCTGGGATCGATCTTAACGCTGACAACTTCTTTTTTACCGCTGACAACTACGGTGACAGCACCGCCGCCTACTGTAGTTTCGATTGTACGCAGCTTTAATTCTTCCTGCATTTTTGCCATATCAGCCTGTAATTTCTGTACTTTTTTCATCATGCCCTGCATATTTCCCATACCACCGTTAAACATTATTGTTCCTCCTCGTAATGATGCCTTGCGGCAGAAATTTGATTTATAATTTTTGCAGTGTGCCGCCAAAAGCGTCCAGCGCAGCCTTCACAGCCGGTTCAACATCTTCCGCCGGCGGCTGTTTTGGAGCAGCTTTAGGTTTGGCAGCGGCAGGCTTGGCGGCAGTGATGCATTCCAGCCGTACACTTTGCCGTGCCAGCCTCAGCAGCACTTCTTCAAAAGCTTTCTTATAATCAGGATCGTTCATCCTGACGCACATGAATTTATTTTTGAAACCAACGGTCAAAACGCCGTTTTCATACCCTGTAACATAGCCGCCAGCGGCACAGGCCACCATAGACTGTTTTTTCTCATTCTTAAGGATCTCCAAAGCCTGGTTCCACAGATCTTCTCCTTCGGTCCAGTCACCGCTGTATTCCAGTGTCGTCGCAGCAGCTGCTTCCTCAGAAACAGGTTTCGGCTCTGTTTCAGCTTTTGCCGCAGCAGCAGGCTCGGGTTCCGCCGCTGGTGCCTGAACGGCACTTACTGCCGGCGCTTTTTTTACCCGGGACGCTGCAGGAGCAGCAACCGCCGCTGCCTGTTTTTCTTCGGGTTCAGGCTTAATCTGAGTCCTGCTGTTTGCAGCACCAAAAGGCACACCGCTGCGCACCTGATGCTCCAGCTGCTCTACGCGGGCCATCAGTGCGGCAATAGTACTGCCCTCAATACGGCACAGATCAAACAGACATAATTCCGCAGTAATCCTGCCCCGCGCACTGAACCGCAATTCACCCATGGCCTGATGCAGACGTTCTTCAGCCGCCATCAGGCGATCACTGCCAAATAACAGAGCCAGCTCGGAAATAGCTTCTTCCGTATCCGTCAAATAAATTTCGTGGTATCCGGGCGATGCTTTATAGAGCAGCACCGCCCGCAGATACTCGGCCAGCTCTGTCAGGATCTGACGCACATCCTTGCCCTGCTCAGCCAAACGGTTCAGCAGCTGCAAAGCAGCTGACAAGTCCTGCCTGCCGATCGCACGCACCAGCTCACGCAGCGCTTCACGCCCCACGATACCTAAAACGTTCCGTACCGTTTCGGCAGTTACAGTATCGGCCATCACGCCGCACTGATCCAACAGGCTCAGCGCATCACGCATACCTCCGTCCGACTGAATCGCAATCAGTTTCAAGGCTTCGTCATCCGCTCTGATTTCGCTGCCGTCAGCAACCTCGCGCAGACGTTTGGCAATATCCTCATTAGTCACACGTTTAAAATCAAAACGCTGACAGCGGGAATGGATCGTTGCCGGTATCTTATGCGGCTCTGTCGTCGCCAAAATAAACACGATATGCGCCGGCGGCTCTTCCAACGTTTTCAGCAGCGCGTTAAAAGCTTCTGTCGTCAGCATATGCACTTCATCGATAATATATACTTTATAACGCCCGTTGACAGGAGCAAACATGACTTTTTCACGCAGGTCACGGATCTCATCGATACCGCGATTAGAGGCAGCGTCGATCTCAAACACATCCATACTGCTGCCGTCATTGATCCGCTGGCAGTTGGCGCACTCGTTACAGGGATTAGCAGTAGGCCCCTGCTCACAATTCAGAGCTTTCGCCAGAATCTTCGCCGTACTGGTCTTGCCTGTACCTCTTGGACCGGCAAATAAATACGCATGCGCAATCCGTCCTGTCGTCAAAGCATTGCTCAATGCGATCCTCACTGCGTCCTGACCTACAAGGGCATCGAAGCCCTGCGGCCGCCAGCGCCGGTATAGTGCTACATAAGCCATTTTCTGCCTCCTTTCCCGTCATTAAGCCTCTGAGTTTCTTATCTGTCTCTTATACACATCTCCGAGCCCACGAGACACTGAGCGATCTCGT
>ENA-OZGU01001739-OZGU01001739.1-human-gut-metagenome-genome-assembly--contig:-NODE-1739-length-11588-cov-5.247030_pt1 | contig 11588 bp, 11 predicted proteins | sample MGYA00244662_ERZ653670 | MGnify/ENA primary metagenome ERZ653670 (study PRJEB26926, sample SAMN06165224) | human gut metagenome | biome: ENVO:00009003; feature: ENVO:2100002; material: ENVO:00002003...
GAGATCGCTCAGTGTCTCGTGGGCTCGGAGATGTGTATAAGAGACAGATTTATGGCTGTTCATTTTTACCATATCATGATTATGGCAAAGGAGGACGTGGCTGGAGAGATCTCTGGCAGGACTGTCTTGCTCTGCTGATCATGGAGCCGTCAGTAGTACGCCAGATGATCGTTGACAATTATGGCGGTGTAAGGATGGATGGAACGAACGCAACGATCATTGGCAGCAGACAGGGAGAATTTATTGCAGACCGCAATAATATTACACGCGTATGGATGGATCATGCATTCTGGCCGTTTGTGACGACAAAATTATATCTGGATCAGACAGGAGATCTTGATATTTTGCTGGAGAAGGTAACCTATTTCAAAGATCTGCAGACAAAAAGAGGTACTGCACATGATAATAACTGGGATCATGCATATGGAAATAAACAGCGCACAGCAGGTGGAAATATTTATTTTGGAACAATTTTAGAACATATTTTACTGCAGAATCTATGTGCTTTTTATGATGTCGGAGAGCATAATGAGATGAGACTGCACGGTGCGGACTGGAATGATGCACTTGACATGGCATGGGAAAAAGGCGAGAGTGTGGCATTTACGTGTGCATATGCTGGAAATTTAAAAGATATTGCAGATTGTCTGAAGCATATGGAAGAGAAAACCGGGATCAGTAAAATTGAAATGGCAGAAGAGATGAAATGTCTGCTTGCGGAAGGAACAGAATTATATGAAAGTCCGGACAGAAAGCAGAAACTGCTGGACGAATATACCAGCCTCTGCGAACATAATGTAAAAGGAGGCATGATCCTGGTTTCCACAGAACAGATACGAAAGAATCTGGTGGAGAAGGCAGAGTGGCTGATGCAGCATATCAGAGAGAAAGAATGGATCAGTGCCGGGGATGATATGGGTTGGTTTAACGGATATTATGACAATCATGGAAATGCGGTTGAGTACAGTAAAAAGGATGAAGTCCGCATGATGCTGACAGGACAGGTGTTCGCAGTCATGAGCAAAACTGCGGGAGAGGAACAGGTAAAAGAAATCTGCAGGAGTGCAGACAAATTTCTGTTTGATCAGAAAGCCGGTGGATATCGTCTGAATACAGATTTTAAAGAGGAGAAATTTGATCTCGGAAGAATGTTTGGATTTGCCTATGGGGAAAAAGAAAATGGTGCAGTGTTTTCCCATATGACAGTCATGTATGCGAATGCACTGTATCAGAGAGGATTTATCCGGGAGGGACATAAAGTTCTGCAGACACTTTTAGAAGCCGCAATGAATTTTGAAAACAGTAAAATGTACCCGGGACTGCCGGAGGATTTTGATAAATGAAGGCAGAGGACTTTATGCATATCTGACAGGTGCGGCGAGCTGGTATATGCTGACGATGATCACAGAGGTATTTGGTGTAAAAGGAGATCTTGGAGATCTGGTGATCGCACCATCTCTGCTGCCGGAACAGTTTGATGAAAAAGGCAGTGCTGGATTGAAGCTGGAATTTGCCAGGAAGAAATTTGAGATCATAATGCATAATCCGGAAAAGAAGGACTTAAGAATAGAGCAGATCAGACGGGCAGTGTGCGATGAGAAAGTCGTATTGGAACCGGAGCCGGAATATGGTGTACGGTTAAGGAAGAGTGTGATTGAAACACTTGACCCAAAAAAATGTCACAGAATTGATGTGTTTTTTCAAGAGTAACATGTAAAAATGACTGATAGGGTGAGAGAAGCAGCATACAGATTTTGTATGCTGCTTTTTTTAGAAAACATGCATTACCACATGGATTTATAATATTTATCCCGGTATTTTTTGGGCGTCAGTCCGGTATAGTTTTCAAAAATCTGAATGAAATGACTCTGTGAGGAGAAAGAAAGATAGTTTGCGATGTCGACGATCGGTTTGTCAGAATACCGCAGCAGATGAGTTGCCTTTTCAATCTTTTTTTCACGGATATAATCGCTGATGGATATGCCGAGGTTCTGTTTGAAAACGCGCGAGAGATAACTTTCAGACAGATCGGTATATTCAGCTAAAGTGGTTATGGTAATGCGTTCTTTGATGTGTGTATAGATGTAATCCACACATTGCATGACCGGTTTCGAGAGTATAGAACTTTTTTTCTGTAAAATCATTTTTCCGGTAAAATCTTTTACCATTTCATGATGCAGATCTGCCACCTGCCGGACGGTGGTACACGAATCCATCCTTAAAATATAAAAATCACTCAGGCGGTAAGCCTGCTCCGGCTCTAATCCGCCATCAATACAATAGCGCGTGATCATAGCGGTAGTGACAACAAAATGATATTTAATATTTGTAAGCGGATTACGGGAAAGGACACCGGTACCCTTTAAGTCGATGAAGGCATCTTCCTTACAGTTTCGTATCACAGAATCCATGTCACCGGTTTTGACAGCATTGTAAAAAGAATATTCAACAGTCGGGGAACGGTGCAGCATATCGTATTCACTGTTGGCTAATTCTGTGTGATACCATTCTTTTGAAAGTTCCATAGCATTACTCCTGTTTTTTATTTTCGCATTATTATGTCATGAATCTGATATTTTTTCAAGTGATTTAATATAATGCAGAGCTGAAATCCGGTAATATATCACTTGTAAACAAGACAGGAACACAAAAGATAAAGTGTTCCAAAGGTGCTTATAAAAAGGGAGGAAAAGTAAATGAAACGAAGAATCGTAAGTATGATGCTTGTGGCAGCAATGGGGACAGCTTTACTGGCAGGCTGTGGAGGAAATACAGCAAACAGCAGCACAGCAGAGAAATCCAATGACACAGCAAAAGAAGACACTGCGCCGGTAACAGAGACAGCAGGTACAGACGCAGAGACAGGTACTTCTGATGAGGGAAAAGTATTGAATATCTACTGCTGGAATGAGGAGTTCAAGAGTCGTCTGACAGATCATTATCCTGGATATACAGAGGTAGATGCAACCACAGGTACGATCGGTGATGTAACAGTAAAATGGAACATTACCCCGAGTGATGATATGGCATATCAGAATAACCTGGATGCAGCCTTATTAAAGCAGTCTGATGCAGCAGCAGATGATAAAATTGATATCTTCCTGGTAGAAGCTGATTATGCATTGAAATATGTTGATACCGACTACACAATGCCTGTTAAGGATCTGGGCATCACCGATGCAGATCTGGCTAACCAGTATCAGTACACCAAGGATGTTGTTACCGACTCCAACGGCAATCTGAAGGGTGTTTCATGGCAGGGCTGCCCCGGCGTTCTGATTTACAACCGTGAGGCTGCTAAGGCTGTTCTGGGAACCGATGATCCTGCAGAGGTTCAGAAGTCTGTATCTGATTGGGATACCTTCACCGCAACCGCTGAGAAGATGAAAGCAGCCGGTTACAACATGGTATCTTCCGTAAACGATACTTATCGTGTATACTCCAACAACGTATCCAGCAAATGGGTACAGGATGGCAAGATCGTAATCGATGACAACCTGATGAAGTGGGTTGATGACTCCAAGAAGATGGTTGACGCTAAGGAGACCGGTACCTTCGACCTGTGGTCTGATGACTGGAGCAAAGGCTTCTATCCCGATGGCAAAGTATTCTGCTACTTTGGACCCGCTTGGCTGATCAACTTCTCCATGGCAGCTGATACCGATGGATCTATCGCAAATCAGGGTGGCTGGGGCGCTACTGAAGGACCTCAGGGCTTTTTCTGGGGCGGTACTTGGATCTGCGGTGCTACCGGAACTGACAACGCTTCTCTGGTTAAGGATATCATCCTGAAGATGACCACTGATGAAGACATCATGAAAGAGATCGTTGTAGCTGATGATGATTTCGTAAACAATAAACCCGCTATGGAAGCTATGGCAGCAGATACCTCTTATCAGAGCAAGGTATTGGGCGGACAGAACCCTCTGGCTATGTTCTGCGCAGGCGCTGAGAAGATCGATCTGAGCAACCTGTCTGCATACGATCAGGGATGTAACGAAGAGTTCCAGCATGCTATGAAGAACTACTTCGATGGCAAGGCTTCTCTGGATGATGCACTGGATCTGTTCTACAAGGGTGTAGAAGAGAAGTATCCTGAGCTTACTCACTAATCCGAAATGATAAGCGAATAGCGAAACAATAAGGAATTGAGAACCGTGCCTGCCTGGCTGGTCAGGTAGGCACGGTTTTTCTCTCAAAATTCCCGGTTGGCAGAAGCTTTTTTCAGAAGAAGATAATTAAGAACAAAAAGAAGAGAGCTGCTGCGAGCCTGATCGGAAACAAAGAAAGGCACGAAAAACGTAAAGTCGCTAAGAGAGCATGACGGCAAAAGGGAGGAATCATTATGGCAAAGGTAAAACGCGGAAAGGTGGTACGCTATAATAAGTGGGGTTATATTTTCCTGATCCCCTTTGTAGTAGTGTATGTATTATTCCAGTTGATCCCGTTATTCAGGACATTTTATTACAGCTTTTTTGAAAATTACCGTTCCGGACTGACACAGATCGGACCGAATTTCATCGGATTTGGTAACTATGCAAAGCTGTTGGCCAATCCGGACCTGTGGATGTACACCAAGAATACATTGATCATGTGGGTACTGGGATTTGTACCGCAGATCATCATATCTCTGCTTCTGGGTGCATGGTTCTCGGATCCAAGCCTTAGATTAAAGGGACAGAGATTCTTCAAGACAGTTATCTATCTGCCGAACCTGATCATGGCTTCCGCATTTGCAATGTTGTTCTTCACGCTGTTCTCTGATGGTGGTCCTATCAATGAAATGCTGATGCAGATCGGAATCTTAAAAGAGCCATATCAGTTCCTTACAAACATATGGAGTACCAGAGGTCTGGTAGCATTGATGAACTTCCTGATGTGGTTTGGTAATACAACGATCCTCCTGATGGCAGGTATGATGGGTATCGATACTTCCCTCTTCGAGGCAGCCGAGGTAGACGGAGCAACCTCTACCCAGGTATTCTTCAAGATTACATTACCTTTGTTGAAGCCGATTCTGATCTACGTAATGATCACATCCCTGATCGGTGGTCTGCAGATGTTCGATGTACCTCAGATTCTGACCAACGGTAAGGGCGATCCTATGAGATCCAGCATGACCCTGATCATGTACCTGAACAACCATTTGTACAGTAAGAACTACGGAATGAGTGGTGCGTTGTCTGTAATGTTGTTCATTATCACAGGTATCCTGAGCTTGATCGTATTTAAGTTCTCGAACGGCAAACAGGATAAGTAGGAGGTGGCAGAAATGTTGAGCGTAGAAACAAACGAGACAAAAAAAGGTCTGGGCATTCATGCCAGAAGAGCACTTGCATATATCGTACTGGTTATTATGAGTTTTCTCTGCCTGTTTTGGTTCTATATACTGTTTGTAAATGCAACCAGATCCAAAGGCGAGCTGACACAGGGATTTACCCTGCTGCCCAGCACACATCTGATCCAGAACTGGAAGGGTGTCATGGCAGGAACCCTGCCGGTAGTCAGAGGTATGATCAACAGCCTTGTAGTAGCAACCTGCAGTGCTGTGCTGTGTACCTACTTCTCTACCATGACCGCATATGCGATCCATGTATATGATTTTAAGTTAAAGAAGTTCATGTTTACCTTTATCCTGGCAATCATGACCATTCCTACCCAGGTTACCGCACTCGGATTTATCCAGTTGGTAGCTGATATGAAGCTGGAGGATAACTTTATCCCCCTGATCATCCCGGCAATCGCAGCACCTGCTACTTTCTTCTATATGAAGCAGTACATGGAAAGTGCATTGCCCCTGTCTCTGGTAGAGGCAGCCAGAATCGATGGTTCCGGTGAGTTCCGTACATTTAATTCCATCGTATTGCCGCTGATGAAGCCGGCAATCGCAGTACAGGCGATCTTCACTTTCGTAGCGAACTGGAATAACTACTTCACACCGGCACTGGTTCTGCATGATGACAAGATGAAGACATTACCTATCCTGATCGCTCAGCTGCGTTCCGCAGACTTCCTGAAGTTTGATATGGGTCAGGTGTATGTAACGATTGCATTCTCTATCTTCCCTGTTATCATCGTATACCTGTTCCTTTCCAAGTACATTGTCCAGGGCGTGGCAATGGGAAGCGTCAAGGGTTAATATTTCGCCAGCAACATTCAATACATAAATCTCTCCTGAAAAGCGGCACTCTTCCCCGGAGTGGCGCTTTTCGCTTGCAAAAAAACGGGGAAACGGGTATAAAATAAAGAGAAGAGTGAACGTGTATTTTGAGGAAGAAAGAGGTAATTGCCATGCAGATGTATGAGGTGACAGCACTGGCACCGGAAGGACCGGAGGAAGTCTATCAGGCGATGGTGTTTGCAGAAGATGAAGATGATGCCTTGAACCAGCTAGAGGAACAGCTGAAGGAGCAGGGTATTGCCCATGGAATGTGTATGGCGGAAGAAGTGTAGTGTAAAGTGTGAAAAGAACTTCTAATCACTCAGAGCAAAGGCTCTTTCGCGAAGAAGTTCTATGTTTCACACGCAAATTTGCGCCAATGCGCAAACTTTGCAGGTTATGGAAGGATGTGAGTGTTGCAAATGGAAAATTCCTATCGTTTTTTTGAGAATAAAGATTGTAAATATTTCCCTTGCCACAAGGGACTTGCAGATTTCAACTGCCTGTTCTGCTACTGCCCCATGTACCGCTTGGAGCACTGCCCCGGGAATCCCAGGTATTTCGAGAAAAATGGCAGACGGATCAAGGATTGCTCGGGCTGCACCTTCCCGCATGATCCGGAGCATTATGATACGATTATGCAGATCCTGCGGGAGAATTAGACACTGTCCGACAGCTGCAGCGAAAATGGTAGCAGGTCCGGCGGGAGATTATTCCGCCGGTATCCATCCGTCCTCGCCGACGAGGACGTTTTCTTTGGAGAAATACGTCTCCACCTCCGGATTTACAAGGCATCTGGAGAGAGGGCTGCGTCCGGAACAGTCCGCACCGGGACCGAAGTTCCCATATTCAATATAATCTGACAACACTTCTGCACGAACTTTTCCCCAGTTCTGCCAGCCTTCGGGACAGATATGATCCCCCAGCTCACAACAGATAAACGCTGTCTTCGCGCAGTCTCTCCAGGGACGACCGAGATAGACGGAGTCCGGCTCCTCGCCTGTGATCCGACAATGCGAGAATATAAGACCGAATTCCTGTCCTGCGGGAGTGCTGGCGGCGGTGATATATGCTTTCTCCTCGCTGACTCTGGCGATGGAATGGATCTCACAGTGATCGAAGAATGCAGTATTCGGTCCGAAGATATAGTCCACATCGCCGCAGACATAACAATCCTTGAAATAATTCCGATAGAACTTATGCACGATCGGCACTTCCGAAGCCTGAAAGAAGTCCGGCAGCATCAGTTTCTTCATATTACAAGTCATCGGGTCTCCATTGAAGATTGTATCCTGCCACCCTGTGAAACGACAGTTGTAACAGCTCAACCGGTCGGCTGCTGCATAGACTGCCAGCGCCTGCCCAGCGAGATATCCGGGACCGGCGGTGCTCTCGATCGTCAGATTCCGCAGCGTGATATCTTTTCCGGCGATAAAAATTACCGCCGTATTAAACGTCCCATACTCTCCGGAGCCATCCGGACGGGGCTTCTTTGCACCGTCGCCGTAACGGAAGACGGTCATCAGGGGATCATCTCCCACAATCTCAATATTTTCTTTGCGGATAAATAACTTCTCTTCATAGATGCCCGGTGCCACCTCGATCCGGATCGTCTCGTCATGACGATCGTCGATGGACAGGATCGCCTCCTGTAACGTAGAGAACGCAGACGGGTCATTTTTAGATACGTGTATCGTAGTCATTTTCTTAATATTCCTCCTCAATCAATCTCTGATAGATCTTAAAATTTCTAAAACAATTGTAAATACTGGGTTTCCACAACGCAATTATAAAAAAATGAACTACTTTCAAATTCTTGTAATCTGTTATTTTTTGAGATTATTTGAAATTTTTTGGATTGAGAATCTCTCCGGAGACATGATATGTATAATGCAACGGACGGACACAGCGCCGGACCACAGAGAGGAGGAAATGCAATGCCTGGAAAACAAAAAGGGCAGGTCGTAAACAGACAACATGGGAACAATAAAGTAGCGGAACACTTTCGTAAATATTATCAGTTATGGCTGCTGGCACTTCCCGGAATCGCACTTACATTGATGTTTGCCTACATCCCCATGTCGGGACTGGTCATCATATTTAAGGATTACAATTTTAAGGACGGAATCTTCGGAAGCCCTTGGGTGGGATTGAAAAACTTTGAATTCTTCTTCGCCAACTTCAGTAACGCATGGAGGGCGACGAAGAACACGATCATCCTGAATCTGTTTTATACCGTATTCGGTACGGTGGCAGCGGTAGGGCTCGCGATCATGTTCAACGAGATTCGTCACAAGAAATTCCTCAAGGTCAGCCAGTCGCTGTCGATCATGCCTTACTTTATTTCATGGGTAGTGGCAGGTGGTATTTTAAGAGCACTGCTCAATTACGACGGCGGCGCGATCAATAACTTATTGGTAAGCATTGGCTTCGAACGCCTGGATTTCTATAACGATCCGAAGTACTGGAGAGTCATCCTCACCCTGTGCAATATATGGAAATCAGCAGGATACAACGGTATCATCTATTTTTCGACGATCGCAGGCTTCGACACCTCGCTCTACGAATCGGCGCAGGTAGACGGCGCGAACCTCTGGCAGCGGATCCGTTACATTACAATCCCTCTGCTGAAGCCGACGATTATCATCCTGTTCCTGCTGTCCATCGGTAAGATCATGAGCGGCGACCTGACCATGATGATGTCCATCACAAATCTGTCTCCGATGCTGTTAGATACGACAGATATCATCGATACTTACGTATATCGTTCGGTTATCGGTGTGGGCGACTTTGTAATGGGTTCTGCCGTGGGGCTGTACCAGTCCATCTTCGGCTTTGTTCTGGTACTGTTCTCCAACTGGCTGGTAGGACGTTTTGACAAGGATTATCAATTATTCTAGGAGGAAGATCATGGAAAAACAGAAAAAAATAAAACGTTGTGCCTCCGACAGGGTATTGATCACAATATTTTACATATTAGTAGCGATTTTCGCAATTGTATGTCTCTATCCGCTGCTGCTCGCGATCGGAACCTCTTTCGCGGATGAAGCCTCCGTAACTGTCAACGGTTACCGTGTTATCCCGAAAAAGTTCAGTCTCTCAGCGTACCAGATGATCCTTGGATCCATGGGTAAAAATCTGTTGAATGCCTATACGGTGACCATTGGCGTTACAGTATTCGGTACACTTCTCTCGGTTCTTGTATCTGCGGCTTTTGCCTATGTGCTGACCGTGAGAGAGTTCAAACCGAAGGGAGCATTGAATATGTTCCTCTACATCCCGATGATTTTTTCCGCAGGACTTCTGCCCTGGTACATCATGTGTACCAAATATTACCATCTGACAGACAGCTTCCTCGCACTGGTGCTGCCCTGCTGTATGAACGCCTTCAACGTGTTCCTGCTACGCAATTTCTTCAAGTCCATTCCGGAGGAGCTGGCAGAAGCGGCGAAGATCGACGGAGCGAACTATCTCCGCATCTTCCGCGTGATCTACTTCCCGCTGGCAAAGGTAGGTCTCGTGACGGTCGGACTGTTCTACGCACTGAGCTACTGGAACGATTACTATCTGTCGCTGATGTTTATCAATAAACAGAATATGTATCCCTTACAGTATTATCTGTACAATATGCTGTCTAATGTACAGTTCATGGCAAATCAGGCGAATGCCTCCCTCGGATACAACATCAATATTCCGTTGGAGACGACCAAGATGGCAACGATCTGTGTAACGGTCGGACCGATCATACTACTCTACCCTTTCGCACAGAAATACATCACAAAGGGTGTGATCGTCGGAGCAGTCAAGGGATAACACAGGATCATTAAAAAAGGTTTCTAAAAAATAGCAACATAGAGTACAATAAAACACAGGAGGTTACTTATGAAAAGAAACTGGAGTAAAAAAGCACTTTCCCTGCTGATGGCAGGAACCATGATGGCGGGACTGGCAGGCTGCGGTTCCGATGCAGCACAGAATGACAGCAGCGCCGCGGCATCCACCGCGCAGAGCAGTGCCGCACAGAGCACGGATGCGAGTACCAGCGACAACCCGCTGCGTCCCGATACTCTGGATACCATCACGGTTGTATTGTTCGGTGAGGAGTCTCCCCGTATGCAGCAGTTAATGGAAGAAAAATATCAGCAGGTATTCGTTGATGAGATCAACACCAAGGTAGAACTGATGTATCTGCCCTGGACCGAGAACGGCGCAGGTGGTAAGGTTGACCTGATGATCGCTTCCGGACAGGAATTCGATGCCTGCATCGTAGATCCTACTTGGGCTGCCAGCAGCTACAGCAAGGGTTATTTACAGGATCTCTCCGATGTGATTGACAAATATCTGCCCGACTGGCACGAGAATATGGATGCTACTGCATTCGACGCTTACCGTTATGACGGCGGCGTTTATGCGATCCCCATCGGTAACAAGCCGACCGCCGGTGTATACAATACCGTATGTGTAAGACAGGATATCATGGATGCCATCGGCATGGACAATATCGCAACGTTAGACGACCTTACCGCATATGCTGAAAAAGCAAAAGAGCAGTACGGCTTATATGCGACCTACGAGCTGGCAGATGCAGCTTACATCATCCGTGGTACCAGCGACCGCAATCTGATTACTGTAGACAAGAGCAATCTGTGGATCGACCAGGATACCAAGGAATTCGTAAGCCTCGTGGATTCTCCGGAGTTTGAGGCAGCTGTAAAGCTGTACAATAACTGGTACAACGAGGGACTGATCCCAAAGGATATTCTGACCAATACCGTAACCCTGCCTTTCCAGGCGAACATGAGCTCTCTGATGCGAGGAACCTGCGGCACTACCCTGATCGAGAACGAGCCGGGTCTCCAGACTGTCGTACCCGAAGGCAAGACTGCTGAGTACTATATCAGCCCCGAGAAGCCGATCTACAAAAACTCTTACGAGAATACCGCATTCCAGGTACCCGTTACCTCCGACAAGGCTGACCGTGTAGCGATGTTCGTAAATCTGTTACAGAAGAACACAGAGCTGGCAAACCTGTTCGCATACGGCGTAGAGGGAACCGATTATGAGCTGATCGATGGTAAAGTATCCAAGATCAATAACGATGAGCTGTTCTATGAGTGGATGATCTACAACGTAAATATTTCCACCCCGACTACTGCTTATACCGATGAGTTTATGGAAGTATATAAGAACTGGGATAACGGTGCAAAGCCCTCAGCAACCTTCGGCTTCAATATTGATTACTCCAACATCAAGACCGAGAAAGCACAGATTGACAACGTATGGGATGAGCTTGCGAAACCTATGCTGGCAGGTCTGAAGGACTATGACTCCAATATTGACGAACTGAGATCTGCACTGAAGGCAGCAGGCTGGGATACCTATGTAGCAGAGCTGTCTCTTATACACATCTGACGCTGCCGACGACTAG
>ENA-OZGU01001748-OZGU01001748.1-human-gut-metagenome-genome-assembly--contig:-NODE-1748-length-11561-cov-9.875196_pt1 | contig 11561 bp, 8 predicted proteins | sample MGYA00244662_ERZ653670 | MGnify/ENA primary metagenome ERZ653670 (study PRJEB26926, sample SAMN06165224) | human gut metagenome | biome: ENVO:00009003; feature: ENVO:2100002; material: ENVO:00002003...
GGGCTCGGAGATGTGTATAAGAGACAGGTGTAATGGGATTATTTACAAGCTACAATACATTTCAGATCAAAGTAATCAAACATCAGATGGTTGTTTAAAGAGCTTTATTGTTTTGAAACAAGATATATTAGCTGTTAAAGCAGAACTAAATAGTTTAGCTGCGTAATGAAAGAAACGTTTTTGATAACACAATAATGATAACAAATTGATAACACCGTTCAGTACAGTCTATGGACATAGGACAGTGGAACACATAAGAAACCAAATAGAACCACAATACCAATACAAAAATGTATAGTAACAAGGATTTATTTGCGAGATATGATAATTGGATGCGGCATACTATAAGGGGAGGTGTTAAATATAGCAACTTCGAGTATTAAAAAGAACTTTTTGGTTTCTGGAGAAAAACAGGCAGAATTGTTTGCGGATGCGATTGAAAGTTCCTATATGGAATCTCTCTGCAGAAAGACGGAAAATGAGTTGAGAATTACCTATCTGCGCGGAGCAGAAGACATCAGAAAGTTTATGGCGAAGAGAAAAGAGGTAAATGCTTAACGAGGTTACAGTGTTAAACATTCGTGAGTATTTGGCTGCAACAGAAAATGGAAGATTTGGAGAGGAGGAATTGAAAGAACTTCTCTCCGAATTTTCCTGCAGTAAAAGAAACGAATCACAGAGCGAAGAAATCGCAAAAATTGATTCAGTTGCTAAAAGTTCTGTAACAGAAACTCCCGGCAAAACCCCTAAAAAAGGCTCTGCCGGGAGTTTTTTACGTCCGATCCCAGGCGACAAAAGTGCCACGACATATTCTTTTTTACAGAAGTGCTTATGCGTCTTTTCCCTGCCCCTGCGGTGCATTGCGCAGGGTATCCTTCTGCATCCATTTTCCACGCTTATAATAGAGGATAAACAAGATCGATGTAATAGTCCAGGTCAGTGGATAGGAAAATGCCACTGTTGCGACCTCATGTCTGAGGGGAACGGCAATCGTGATCCAGAGGATTCTCAGGACACAGACCCCAAAGCAGGTCAGCAGCATCGGGAAAAAGGAATCCCCGCAGCCGCGGCAGGTACCGGAAAGGATTTCGATGCAGATGTAAGTAATGTAGGCGGGAGAAACGACACGCATCATGCCGATGCAGATGTTGATGACATTGGTATCGCGTGTGAATAAAAGCAGGATCGTTCCGCCGAAATTCAAAACGATAAAGCTGAGGAAAAGGCTGGTCACGGCAGCAAGACCGAGACAGATGCGGACACTTTTTTTGATACGGTCGTATTTTCCGGCGCCGAAATTCTGCCCGGCGAAGGTGGTGATGGAAACGCCGTAAGCACCCATAATCATCCAGAAAATACTGTCCACTTTTCCATAAGCGGTCCAGGCTGCGATTGTATCGGTTCCGAAGGAGTTGATGGAAGACTGGATCAACAGGTTGGAAATCGAATACATTGCGGACTGCAGACCGGCAGGCAGACCGATTTTGATGATGTCAAATAAAAGATCGCGGTGAAACCGGATTTTGGAAACGATCAGGCGATAGGAATCCTGGGTGCGCAGCAGGGCGATCAGGGTCAGGATCGCGGAGAAAAACTGGGACGCAATCGTCGCAATCGCAGCTCCGGCAACGCCCATGTCGAGCACGGCGACAAATAAAAGGTCGAGCACAATGTTGACCAGACAGGAAGCGATCAGGAAATAGAGCGGCCGTTTGGAATCGCCGACAGCGCGCAGAATACCGGAGCCCATGTTGTAGATCATGGACGGAATCGTGCCGAGATAATAAATTTTCATATAAGTCAGGGAAAGGGAAAGGATGTCGTCCGGCGTTCCCATCGCGGTCAGGGCAAAGCGTGCGGAAACAAGACCGATCAGCATAATTACAACGCCGCCTGCAATCGCCAGTGCAATAGCGGTATGAACGGAATCACTGACCCTGCGCCGGTTGTCTGCGCCGTAATACTGGGAAATGATAACAGTTGCACCGGAAGAAAGCCCGACGAAAAAGCCGACGAGCAGGTTGATAATCGTGGAAGCAGAGCCCCCGACAGAGGCAAGCGCTTCCTTACCGACAAAGTTGCCGACGATGATCGCATCCGCAGTGTTATAGAGCTGCTGAAAAAAAGTTCCAAATAAAATAGGGAAAAAGAAAATCAGAAGCTGCTTCCAGATGACTCCTTCAGTGATCTGATTTGTTGTGTTTTGTGCTGCCTGCTTACTCATAAAGTAAAATAACCCTCCGTTTTTAATACTACACAAGGTCAGTATAGACTTGTCTGCAAAGAAACACAAGACACTATGTAAAACATCGAAAAAATGCTATACTTAGTGTACAGTTCAAGAAGGGAGCGCCGCTTTATGAGCAAAAATAGAAATCGAACCAGACGGATTTATGGAATCATTCTGACATCGTTTATTATCATATGGATAGGAAGCGTTTCTCTTCAGATGCTGAGCAATCGGCATAATGCTTGGATCGCCAGCGAGATGATCCTGCAGCAGCTGGAGGATGTGATCGAAGAAAATAAAGAAAGCTATCAGACGCTTCTGGAAACCCTGAAGGAAGAGTATACGCTGCGGGCAGAGACAGTGGCAAATCTCCTTGAAATGGAAGGAAGACTATATCAGACCACAGAGGAGTACCGCAAGATCGCAAAACAGCTGCGTGTGGACGAAATTCACATTATCAATACGGGCGGATGTATCGTGGCAGGAACAAATCCGGAGTATTTTGGCTACAGCTTTTCTTCCGGCGAACAAATGGGATATTTTAAGCCCATGCTGACAGATAAAACGCTTTCCATGTGTCAGGATATGGTGCCGAATACTGCAGAAGGCAAAATGATGATGTATGCCATCGTCTGGAATTCTTCCGGCACGGCCATGATCCAGATTGGCATTACCCCCAGCCGACTGCTTGCAAAAATGAACAGTGCCAGCGTGGAAAATCTGGTTCGGCAGATGCCGATTACCTCCGGAATGAATATTTTTCTGCTAAATGCCACCACAGGAAAAATGCTTGCAACCACGCGGCAGGATGTATTGCTCTATGAGCTGCAGGATTCCGACCGGCTGGAAGAAGGAAACCTGCAGGAAGGAAAGCGGTATCGGACCAGTGTGAAAATCAGTGACAGACAGCAGTATCTGGTCTATGAAAAATATGGGGAATATAATCTTGCAGTTTCCTACGGCATTTTAGAGGCGAACCAAAATCTGATCTATGTTGCAGCAACCATGTTTCTGGTACTGGTGCTTTCTTTTTTGATCATTTTTTATATCACGGAGCGCTCGATCGCTGCGATTGATAAAAATGAAGAGGAGTTAAAGCAGGCGAAGGAGGCGGCAGAGCGTGCAAATGCAGCAAAAACCGGATTTTTGTCCCGAATGTCACATGATATCCGGACACCGTTAAACGGCATTATCGGAATGATCGAAATCAGCGACCGCCACAGGGAGGACAGAGCGCTGGTGGATGCAAACCGTGCGAAGGAAAAGGTTGCGGCAAAGCATCTGCTGGAGTTGATTAACGATGTACTGGAATTTAACAAGCTGGATGAAGAAAACCTTCAGCTTACGAAAGAGCCGTTTTGCTTAAAAGAGCTCTGGCAGGAAATTATCACGATCGTGGAACCCCGGGCAGCAGATAAGGGAGTTCTTTTAAAATATGAAGAACAGACAGAAGGTACAGCAGTCGGCTGTGTGCTTGGAAGCTCTCTGCATGTCAGACAGATCTTTATCAATATTTTGGGAAATGCGATCAAATATACGGATGCCGGAGGATATGTCCTGTGTCAGGTGACTATAAAGGCTATCGGGGAAAACCTGATATCCTGTCAGACAGTGATTTCGGATAACGGGATCGGCATGAGCACAGCATTTCTTCCCCATCTGTTTGAACCCTTTTCCCGGGAAAATACCGATAAAAAAAGTGTAACCCAGGGAACCGGACTGGGAATGTCCATCGTCAAGCATCTGATCGACAAGATGGACGGAACCGTTACGGTGGAGAGCAAAAAAGGAGTTGGAACCATATTTACGGTCACGCTCCTGTTTGAAGGGCTCAGGGAACAGGAATGTAAGAAAATCGAAGAAGAGGATCAGAACGTGGATCTTTCCGGAATGCGTGTGCTTCTTGCAGAGGACAATGAGCTGAATATGGAGATTGCGGAAACCTTTCTGACAGATGCAGGTGTACAGATCACAAAGGCATACAATGGAAAAGAAGAGGTGGAGCGCTATCTCGAGCAGCCGGCAGGTACCTTTGATGCGATCCTGACCGATCTGATGATGCCGATCATGGACGGCTGCGAGGCGGCACGGGCGATCCGCAGCAGCGGCCGTGCAGATGCCGAAAGTATCCCAATCATTGCTTTGACGGCCAACGCCTTTTGGGAGGATGCAGAACGGGTGAAGCGGGAAGGAATGAATGAGCATCTGCCCAAACCGCTGGACGTTGGGAAAATGCTTTCCGTATTGGCAAAATACAGGAAATAGGGGCTGTGACAGAAGCATTTTTGGAAAGCTTTCCGGCTTGTCAAATACCCGGTTCTGACATACAATACTGATATGCGGCAGGAAATGGGGCCTTTTCGAACATGGAAAAGGAGATAGTGTGAAAAATAAGCGTGATCGCTTATTTTTCACACAGCTCTTTGTGCCGCAGGCGTCACAAAGTAGCCAGGATCGCAGAGCAGAACTGGAAGTTCTGCTCGCGGTTCCTTCGGCGCAAAGCGCCTGCGGAATGGAGGATAAAATGCCGATATTTCAAACAGTTGCTGCGGCATGCCGCGCCGCAGGAGAAAAATTGAGATCCTGGAAACAGAAAAAAAGAACAGACCGGCTTTGGAGAGTGGTTTTATGGGGAATTCTGTGGGCAACGCTATGCCCGACGCTAGGGGCCTGTGGGGCACAGCGGGAAGAGCTCTTTTTGTCGGAAAAGGAAAGCATAGCCTATGGGGATGGAAACCGCAAAGTAGAATCAAAGGTCGAAGACACGGACCAAAACCGCGAGGCTGAACCAAATGCCGGGAATACAGACCAAAACCGCGAGGCTGAGTCAAATGCCGGGGACACGGACCAAAACCGCGAGGCTGAGTCAAATGCCGGGGACACGGATCAAAACCGCAAGGCTGAGCCAAGTGCCGGAAGCACAGACCGGACAGAGCTCTCCGATGCTTCCTCAGAGGAAGCAAAAACCCTTGTGGTGCACATCTGCGGAGCAGTATCCGCTCCGGGGGTCTATGAGCTTCCGGCAGGCAGCAGAATTATAGACGCCGTGGAGGCCGGAGGCGGTTTTTTACCGGAAGCGGATGAAGCATGCTGCAACCTGGCGGAAGAAATCGTGGACGGTTGTCAGATTTATATCATGACAAAATCGGAAAGCTGCGCCGACGGACAGACAGAAAAGAAAGCCGGAATCCAGACTTCGCCGGACAGCGATATGCAAACGACAGACAGAAATGTGCGAAGCAACAGCGCTCCGGCCTTGGATAACGGTCTGGTCAACCTCAACACAGCGGACGTTGCTGCACTCATGACGCTGCCTGGAATCGGGGAAAGCCGGGCAAAGGCGATCATAAGCTATCGGGAGCAGCATGGAGCGTTTGCAAAGATTGAGGATATCATGAAAATCAGCGGAATCAAGCAGGCTGCATTTTCAAAAATCAAAGATAAAATTACAGTTTAATCATAGACAGAAAGAATCCGGACAAACAGCGAGAAACGGATTGTCCGGTCGGGAAAAGGGAGAAACATGGCAAAGAAAGTTTTGGTTGTGGACGATGAAAAGCTGATTGTAAAAGGAATCCGGTTCAGTCTGGAGCAGGACGGAATGGAAGTGACCTGCGCATATGACGGAGAAGAGGCACTGCTGTGTGCGAAAGAGCAGAAATTTGATATGATTCTGCTCGACATTATGCTGCCAAAACTGAGCGGAACCGAAGTATGCCAGCAGATTCGGGAGTTTTCGGATGTTCCGATCGTAATGCTCACAGCCAAAAACGACGACATGGACAAAATCATGGGACTGGAATACGGCGCAGATGACTATATCACCAAGCCCTTTAACATCCTTGAGGTAAAGGCGCGCATCAAGGCGATCATGCGCCGTACCTCTGCGAGAGGACAGATCGCAAAGCCGGAAAGCATTCTGGAAAGCGGAGATATGCGCGTAGACTGCGAAAGCCGCCGCGTCAGCATTTCCGGCAGAGAGGTCAATCTCACTGCAAAAGAATTCGACCTGCTGGAGCTTTTGATCCGCAATCCGAGTAAAGTCTACAGCCGTGAAAAACTGCTGAACCTCGTCTGGGGCGCAGACTATCCCGGGGATGTCCGCACCGTAGATGTCCACATCCGCCGCCTCCGCGAAAAAATTGAAACCAACCCCAGCGAACCCCGCTACGTCCACACCAAATGGGGAGTGGGGTACTTCTTCCGCGTATAAGTGGAGGTATCCATGAACACAAGCAGCAAAACCCCCGGATTATTCCGGCGGCTCACTTATAAAATTCCGATCTTCCGCAGCCTGAAGGCCTACATTTTCCTCCTGATGCTGATCATCGGAATCGTGCCCAGCGACATCATGCGCCTGGGCATTCTGAATAATTACGAAGAACGTGCGGTGAATCTGCGCGGCTCGGACGTCGCGTCCCAGTACCGGATTATCGCAAACCACCTGGTCAATTACAACTACCTGCAAAATCCAACCTCCGATGTCGTCAATGCCGAGCTGGAGCAGATGTCCAACCTGTATGACGGCCGTGTGCTGATTATCAACAGCAATTTCCGCATTGTGAAAGACACCTACGCCATGAGCGAGGGAAAAACGATGATTTCCGAGGAGGTGATCAAGTGCTTCCGCGGGGAAAGTACGACCCGCTACGACAAGACGAACGGCTATATCGAGATGACGGTTCCGATTACGGAGACGGTAGACGGGGAAAAAGGGCAGACGAGCATCGTACGCGGCGTGATTCTGGCCAGTGCATCGACGGACAGCATTGCGACGACGCTGGACATCCTGAGCCGGAAAGCCCTGATTCTGGAAATCGTGATGGGAATTATCATTATCGGCATCGTCTTTTTCTTCTCGCACATCCTGATTATGCCCTTTAAGCGCGTAACCCAGGCGATCAGTGAGGTCAAGGACGGTTTCACGGACGAGCCGATTTCCGTACCGGATTATCTGGAAACCGAGCATATCGTGGATGCCTTCAACCAGCTGCTGGGCAGAATGAAGGTCATCAACGATTCCAGGCAGGAATTCGTATCGAATGTCTCTCACGAGCTGAAAACGCCCATGACCTCGATCAAGGTGCTGGCCGATTCCCTGAATCAGCAGCCGGACGTGCCGGTGGAGCTGTATCAGGAGTTTATGCAGGACATTACGGAGGAAATCGAGCGGGAAAATAAAATCATCAACGACCTGCTTTCCCTTGTAAAAATGGACAAAACCGAAGGCTCAATGGACATTTCCGCAGTGGATATCAACGAGCTGTTGGAAACGACGCTAAAGCGCCTGCGTCCCATCGCCCGCAAACGGGACATCGAGGTGGTTCTGGAAAGCCTGCGCCCGGTTACGGCAGAGGTGGACGAGGTCAAAATATCTCAGATTTTCACGAACCTTGTGGAAAATGCGATTAAATACAATAAAGAACACGGCTGGGTCAAGGTGCTTCTGGATGCGGATCATCAGTTTTTCACGGTAGAGGTTTCCGACTCCGGCATTGGTATCCCGGAGCAGGATTATGAGCATATTTATGAACGTTTTTACAGAGTAGATAAATCGCATTCCCGTGAAATTGGTGGTACCGGACTTGGACTTGCGATTACCAGAAATGCGATCCTGCTGCACCGCGGTTCGATCAAAGTGAGCAGCGTGGAAGGACAGGGCACGACCTTTACGGTGAAAATCCCCTTGTCCTACATCAAGTGATTTCAGAAAATTTGGAGAAGATTATGTCAGAGATCAGAAAAATGCGGGCGGCTGTGCTGCTTTTGGGCTGCCTGCTGTTGACCGGAATGTTTGCCGGGTGCGGGAAGAAAGAAGAGACGCCTGCAAATACGGTCAGCGTTTATTATATTAATAAAGAAGAAACGAAAATCACGGCAGTGGAAAAAGAACCGGAGGGCGACACCCTTTCCAAGCAGGCGGAATGGGGCATTTCCCAGCTGAAGGAAAATCCGGTAGAATTGTCTTTGCGCTCACCGATCAGCGGTTTTACGATCAACAGCTGGAATGTCAAAGACGATCAGCTGGTGCTGGACATGAGTGTGGAATATAAAAAGCTGTCTCCGTCCTCAGAAGTGCTGGTTCGGGCTGCAATTGTGCGCACGATGACGCAGCTGGAGGGAATTTCCTATGTTTCGGTGACGGTCGGTGGAGAAGCACTGACGGACAGCCTCGGCAATGTGGTCGGCCCTATGACGGCAGATCTGTTTATCGACAACGCCGGAAATGAAATCAATGCATACGAAAAAACGCGTCTGCTTCTTTATTTTACCAATGAAAGCGGCGAGCGCCTGATCGGTGTCCAGACAAAACCGGTTGTATACAGCAGCAACATTTCCATGGAAAAGCTGGTGGTAGAGCGGCTGATTGCCGGACCGGATGCAGAAAACGAAGAGCTTTATCCGGTCATCAACCCTGCGACAAAGGTGCTGGGCGTGACGGTAAAGGATGGAACGTGTTATGTAAACCTGGATAACGGTTTCCTGACACAGACCTACAATGTTTCCGCAGAGGTTCAGATCTATTCCATTGTCAACTCTCTGGTAGAATTATCGAACATCAACAAGGTGCAGATTGCGGTAAACGGGAATACAGATATGATTTTCCGGGAAAAAATTTCACTGTCTAACGTGTTTGACCGGAACCTTGATCTGGTTTACGAAACGGAGGAATTACAATCATAAAAAATTGCAGAAGACCGCTGTGCGCGGCAATCCTGATTTTCCTGACCCTCTATCTGGCAGCGCGTCTGCTGCCGGAGTGGGTGGGAACGGACGCTGGCACAGACACGTCAGAGAAAGCGCCCATTGGCGGGCGCACCTCGCTTACACAGCTTGACACTTGGCTGGAAGCCATGGATGGCGAAACCATGTGCCTGACGGGCAAAGTCACAGACTGCTGGCAGCCTGTAGATGGAACCCGGGAAAACGCCAGCTTTCTTTTAAAAGACCTTTCTATCGAGGCAGATGCCTCATCTTTTGATTTTTCAGGGGATTCGGCGGAAACGACCGATAACCTGTCACAGATATCCGGTTCGGCAGATGCGGACCAGATGTCAATTCTTATTTCTTCTCAGAAAACAACCTCACAAATCAATGAAATGCAGGAAATATTCGGGAAAAACGCGAGTACATTGTGCTATTTGCAGGAAGACGAAGCGCTTCCAAAGGCAGGCAGCTATGTTCGGGTTTTCGGTGAAGTGTCGCCATTTTTGCAGGCAACGAATCCTGGAGAATTCGACACAGCAGCCTATTATCGGAGAAAAGACTGCCTGTTTGCGCTGAGAAAAACAAAAATTACCGCTCAGACAAAAAACTATGGACGGCTGGAAGAATTTCTTTCACAGCTGCGCTATGAATCGGAGGCATTGTTCCGGAAGCTGCTGGGGGAAAAGAACGGTGCGACCGCATCCGCCATGGTGCTCGGACGGAAAAAAGGAATGGACAGCGAAGTAAAAGCGCTATACCAGGGCGCAGGAATCAGCCATCTGCTGGCAATTTCCGGACTGCACCTGTCCCTGATCGGCGCAGGACTGTTCGGACTTTTGAAAAAAGTACGGCTTCCGGTTGCTTTGAGCGCCGGAATTTCCACATGGATTCTGATTGTATACGCGCAGCTGACCGGAATGGGCATTTCTACCCGGCGCGCCCTTATCATGTTTTTACTGTTTTTGGCGGCGGGACTGCTAAAGCGCACGCCCGATCTGCCAACCTCCCTTGCGGTTGCGGCGTTGCTTCTGCTTGTGCCCAAGCCGCAGCGGATTCTGGATGCAGGCTTCCAGCTTTCTTTTTCGGCAGTGATCGGGATTGCGGTGATGATTCCGGTTTTGCAGGATGGTTGGGAGGAAGCAGCACCTTCGCTGCGAGTCGCCGATGGAGTTGCCGGGTGGAATATTGCCCGGGCTGCCATCGTCCGGGCCTGCTGTCTCCTTCGCAAAAATATCCTTGCCGGTCTGGGCATTACCATGACGATGCTGCCGTTTCTGTTGATTCATTTTTATGAATGGAGTCCGTGGTCGGTACTGCTGAATCTGGCAGTCATTCCGCTGATGGAAATCTTGCTGCCATGCCTGATCGGACTGCAGCTGGTCGCCCGTCTGACTGCGCTTGTCCACTGCCTGGAGCTTCCCCAGCACCTTCTTTGCATCGCCATCGAAGCGATTTTTTCCTGCTATGAGCAGCTGTGCCGGTCTACAATGGCGCTTCCGGGCAGTATCCTGCACACCGGATATCCGACCTGGCAGGCACTGGCCGTGTATACAATCGGACTGATTGCTTTGGCTGTGTCAGGCAAAAAACTCCGTCCGCACCTCCGGCTTGCAGCAGCTGTGTGTCTGATGGGGATTTTTCTGATCCGCCTGCCGGGCGAACTGAACGTCACGATGCTGGACGTCGGGCAGGGAGAGTGCGTTGGAATCGAAACCCGGGAGCATCATGTATATCTGGTGGATGCCGGAAGTACGTCGAAGAAAAAGACCGGACAGTACCAGATTATTCCATGGCTGAAATATATCGGAACGCGGAGCGTGGAAGGAATTTTCATCACGCACTGGGACGAAGACCACATCAGCGCGGTAGGGGAGCTGTTGGAATGGTCGAAAAGCAGCCGGGTCAAAATCCGGCGCATTTTTCTGCCGGATGTGGCGTTGAAGGATGAAGTGCTGGAAACGCTGCTGCAGCAGATCGAAGAGGCGAACGTCTCCGTGGAATACCTTTCTGCGGGAGAGCACATGACCGATGGCGCGCTGCAGATCTCCTGCCTGCACCCCTATGTGAAAAAAGTACCGGAGGATCGCAACGATGCGTCGCTGGTGCTGCGCCTGTCACAGGGCGATTTTCAGATGCTGCTGACCGGAGATCTGGAAAAGAGCGGCGAAGACTGGCTGGTGGAGCAGGCGCGACCCGCCGTGGAGCAGCCCCATCCCGCTGCGCAGGAACAGGCACTCCCGTGTGCACCGTCAACCCAGCCCGCTGCGCAGGGGCAGGCACTCCCGTGTGCGCCGTCAACCCAGCCCGCTGCGCAAAATCCCCTCCGCTGCACCATCCTCGACGCCGGGCACCACGGCGCGTCCAACGCGACGGGAGAAGCACTGTTGGATTTGGCACAGCCGGAGCTGGTCCTGATTTCCTGCGGCAAAAACAACCGGTACGGGCATCCAGCGCCGGAAACGCTGAAACGCCTGGAAGAGCGGGGAATCCGCTGGTATTCCACGGCGGAGGTCGGCGCAATACAGGTGCATGTTGGAAAGAAAAAAGTGAAAATAGAAACTAGTACATCGTTTTCGAAATAACTATACCACTCACTTGCCTGTGAATCCGATTGCACAGGTAT
>ENA-OZGU01001757-OZGU01001757.1-human-gut-metagenome-genome-assembly--contig:-NODE-1757-length-11512-cov-35.711530_pt1 | contig 11512 bp, 5 predicted proteins | sample MGYA00244662_ERZ653670 | MGnify/ENA primary metagenome ERZ653670 (study PRJEB26926, sample SAMN06165224) | human gut metagenome | biome: ENVO:00009003; feature: ENVO:2100002; material: ENVO:00002003...
CCTGTAACCGGCTGATCCGTAGTCAGCTACTCTATTCAGTTGAGCTACGCGGCCTTTTTGTTTAACGGGTGCAAAGATACGTACTTTTTCTAAATTAGCAAACAATATGCACACTTTTTTTGAGGAAAATTACTCAATGAATCGGTAATTAAACAATTGCCAACCGAGTGTCAGCCCCACATTCCATTCCTTTTTCGGTGAACTATAATGATTTACATATGCTGATATCGCTCCGAATGGTAATTGACATATCACTGAAATTTCTCCCAAATATTCAAAGCGGGAAAACGCTTTTCCGTAATAAGCCTTGTTCAAAGCATTCTTTTTAATAGGAAATATAGGCATGAATCCATAAAGTTCAGAACGAACTTGAAACATGTCATTGAAAACAAAAATCGGTTTGATACCTGCCGCTAAAAACTGATTGGCCCGGAATGCCTCATTATACATTATCTTGCTATGGGGAGTCGGAGAAAAATCTGCAGCCTGCAACATAGTTGCCGCATAATTCTCTGAAAAATTCTTCGATGAATATAGCATTTCCGCCATCCACCCCAAAGTAAACTTTGGAGCCATGGTATGATACGCATATTTCATATAAGATATTTGTAACCAAGACTGCCGGTCTTTAGTTGTGAAACTTGTTTCTGTAGGATTTCCCGGTATAAACTTTTCTTTTCCGGTAAAAACCTGTGCTACCAATTTTTCAAAATAGCCTTTTGTGGCATATTGTCGTGCATTCAATGTACTACCATAAAAGCCTATAGCACCTCCTAAAAGGTTATAAGTACTCCTGTCCGAACGATCTTTATCAAAGTTTATCACATTGGATTGGAAATAATTATCCTGAAGTTTTCCATATCCGATACTTATTTCGGCTCGCTTATTTGCTAAAAAAGGCAGAGCCACCATCAACTTCACAAAACGCTCATCTTTAGAATTAAAAGAAGGTTTATCATTTTTAGAGAAAAGCTTATCCTTTTTGTAATAATCGAACGTGCTCAAAGAAGCAATAAGGCGATAGGAGGTCGGAACACGAGTAGGAAGATCTATTTTAGCCATAAGTTGCGCATTATTATACACCTTGCCAATCTGACCGTCAAGAGTAATTTCTTTGGAATAATAGTTCAGATTCTGATATCCCAGTCCTAAATAAATCTGATTAGAACTGGTCGTTGAAACACTTCCGCCCATTCGTACAGAGAAATTATCCTCCATTTTAACCTTTAAATGTAATGAATATAAGTCGTTTTTAGGATCATAAACCGCATGTGGAATAATCTCCGATATTATGTTATCAGATAATAGGCGAAAATAACCACGCTTCAAATCTTCATATGTAAACACCTCATGGTCTTCATCATGGAACTCTTTTTTAATATAGGCTTGCTGCTGTGGATTAGCTCCTTCTATATAGATGTCTCTAAAACGGAACTGAGGTAAATTGCTTCGATATACAAGACGCCTTAAACGTACATTCTCTGCACTTGTTCTCCGATGTATACGACTTTTTATAGAATCCATCAGGCTGATAGTCCGATTATAGCCGATATCGTGCAATTCTTGCAAACGATCAAAATCCAAAAGACTTACGTCATCATACTTAAATGTCATAACAATACCCAAAGAATCCGGAAGAGTATAGTCCGTTTTCTGCATAATCATGTTCTCAAGCTGACTCATCAAATCATTTTCTTTTGGCTTACCGGGATTAGCAGCCACTACACTACCAATAATGACTCCCGGCCGAAAATCTTCGCGCATGATGTCGGTCGGGAAATTATTATAAATCCCACCGTCATAAGCTAAAACGCTATCAATTTCTATCGGTTTGAATACAAACGGAAAGCTCATCGAAGCGCGTACCGCATCTCCTAAATCCCCCTTACGCATAATCAACGGCCTTTTGTTATACACATCGGAAGCTATGCAACGAAAAGGCACAAACAGATGATTAAAATCCCCATTACATGCCACTGTAGCGCGTGCAAAAAGCTCGACAAAAACCAAATTCATCTGAATAGGGTTTACCATACTAGTAGGAAGTATCTGAGGCTTGATATGCAACGAATCCTTAAAAGAGAAACGAATATTGAAAAACTCCGGAGTAGGTCGGTTTTGCTTAAAGTAATACCCATATTCGGGTTCTATTTGCCCCGAATACCAACGTTTGAAGTCTTCTGAGCGCAGCAATGCTTCCATATCATCAGGAGAATATCCCATAGCGTAAAGCGAACCAATAATAGCTCCCATAGAAGTACCGGTAATGTAATCAATAGGAATATTATTTTCTTCCAAAGCACGAATAATACCGATATGCGTCATGCCTTTTGCACCACCGCCACTCAAAACAAGTCCTACTTTCTGAGCTTGCGTAAACGGCAGAAAGAACAGGCAGAGTGACAAAAACAAAAGAAATCTTTTCATGAATATAGTTTCGAGTGAAATATACTAGTTTATTCAATGTCCAAATATAGACAATAGTTTCCAAAAACCTCGTATCCAACGGAAAAAAACATAATCATTACGAAAAAACAGACAAAAAAAGGGCATTACAACTCATATAAGCTGTAATGCCCTATATAATAAATTTAAAGGGGCTTATTTAATCAGATCAATGCTTCTTTTAACAAAGTTATTCAAAGCCTCGCCTTTCAACATGCCGTTTTGAAGCAAAGCCAAATCAATCAATTGACGAACAACTTTATTATGGGCGGCATAGTTGGCAAACAGACTTTTTTTCTGTGCTTTCAGTTCTTCCCACTTCTTGTCCAAACTGTCTACTTCATCTTTTTCAGCTGTAGGAATCTCTTCATCTTTTTTGCCTTCCTGTTTCTTTTTCAGTTCATTACGACGGTTGTTGATATCATCCATTTCTTTCTGAACCGGTGCAATAGCAGCTGTACATTCTCTATCTTCATCATCCAGAATCTCTTTGACTAACTTATGATCAGCATTCAATACCAAGTTAAACATATCCGGCATTTCACCATAGAAACTCATTCCTGCCTGAATATTAGCCATTTCTTTCATACGACGCATATACTCACTTTGAGTAATCATCACCGGCGAGGCATTTTCCCCCAAAGATTGCGCCATTATGCTAAACTCTGTTTTTTCGATTTGCGGCAGTTGACTCTTGAAAATAGCAGAAAGAGCCTCTTGCTTACCGGCATCCAATACGTCGTTTTTCTTGTCTTCTTTAACTATCAAGTTATCAATGACATCACTGTCTACGCGAGTAAAACGTACTTTTTCAAATTTCTGCTCCAACATACTTACCATAGCAACGTCAAGCTGTCCATTCATCAACAATACGTTATAGCCCTTATTCTTGGCCGCCTCAATATAGCTGTATTGCTCATCTTTATTGTTGGCATACAGATAAATCAAGTTACCATCCTTGTCAGTCTGATTGTCTTTTATCAAAGTCTTATACTCTTCAAAAGTATAATGTTTGTTATCAGTATCGGTAAGAAGGGCAAAATCTTTTGCTCTATCATAGAAATCCTCTTGAGTGAGCATTCCATAATTAATAAAGATTTTCAAATCATTCCATTTTTCCTCAAACTGTTTACGATCGTTCTTGAATATAGATTGCAAGCGATCGGATACTTTCTTTGTAATGTATGTAGAAATTTTCTTCACATTAGAATCACTTTGCAAATAGGAACGAGAAACATTCAGTGGAATATCCGGCGAATCAAGTACTCCATGCAACAAAGTCAAAAAGTCTGGAACAATACCCTCTACGGAGTCCGTTACATACACCTGATTGCAATAGAGCTGTATTTTGTTTTTGTTCAACTCTATGTTGCTCTTTACTTTTGGAAAGTACAATATACCTGTAAGATGGAACGGGTAATCCACATTCAGATGTATCCAAAACAACGGTTCATCGGACATCGGATAAAGGTCACGATAGAATTTTTTATAATCCTCGTCTTTTAATTCACTGGGTTTCAGTGTCCACAACGGATTTGCATCATTAATAATGTTATCCTCCTCTGTTTCAACCTGCTTACCGTCTTTCCACTCTTTTTTCTTGCCAAATGCAACAGGAATAGGAAGGAAGCTACAATATTTTTTCAAAAGAGAAGATATGCGTGTTTCTTCAAGGAATTCCTTACAATCATCATCTATATAAAGAACTATGTCAGTACCGCGTTCCGCTTTCTCTGTATCTTCAATTGTAAATTCGGGACTACCATCACAAGTCCATTTCACAGCTTTAGCTCCTTCCTGATGGGATCTGGTAATTATTTCAACTTTCTTGGCAACCATGAAAGCCGAATAGAAACCAAGTCCGAAATGGCCGATAATAGCATTGGCGTCATTCTTATATTTTTCCAAAAAATCATTCGCTCCCGAAAATGCAATCTGATTAATATATTTATCTATTTCTTCTGCCGTTAAACCAATTCCATGGTCTGATACGGTAATCGTATCCTTACCCAAAGACACACGTACTGTCAAATCACCGACTTCACCTTTAAATTCGCCAATAGACGCCAGCGTTTTAAGCTTCTGAGTAGCGTCAACTGCATTAGATACTAATTCACGAAGGAAAATCTCATGATCACTGTACAAAAACTTTTTGATAACGGGGAAAATGTTTTCTGTAGTTACCCCAATATTTCCTTTTTGCATACTAAGTTTATATTTTTAGATTTATATTTTTATTACTTTCGCAAACAGAAGACAAAAAAAATGCCAGTTCCCAAGAACTGACATTTTGACTGTTTTTTATTCTATTTTTTTATTACACTTTATTTATATCCAACTCATTTTTTTCCTTGTTTACAGAAACGTTAATCGTATCACCCGGTTGTACCCCAGCCGAAATAATAAGTTCCGAAAGTCCATCTTCCAAATAATTCTGAATGGCCCGTTTCAACGGACGTGCACCAAACTGTACATCATAACCTTTCGTTGCAAGAAATCTTTTGGCTTCATCATCCACAACCATCTTATAGCCAATAGCTTCAACACGCCCATACAAGCCTTTCAACTCTATATCTACAATTTTTGTAATAGCATCTAGTGAAAGCTGGTCAAACGTTATGATTTCATCCAAACGGTTCAAGAACTCAGGAGCAAAAGTCTTATTCAACGCCTTTTGAATCACACTACGCGAATGTTCGTTATCATCCGTACGAGCTTGCGCCGCAAATCCCACACCACGGCCGAATTCTTTCAATTGGCGGGTTCCAATATTGGAGGTCATAATAATCACAGTATTCTTGAAATCAATGGTTCTGCCATAATTGTCAGTAAGACGCCCTTCATCCAATACCTGCAACAAGATGTTGAAAACATCCGGATGCGCCTTCTCAATTTCATCAAGCAACACTATGGAATAAGGTTTGCGGCGTACTTTCTCCGTCAACTGTCCGCCTTCTTCATAACCGACATATCCCGGAGCCGCACCAATCATACGAGACACCGTATATTTTTCCATATACTCGCTCATATCGATGCGTATCAACGCATCGCTGGAACCGAACATGTATTTAGCCAGCTGTTTTGCCAAGTGTGTTTTGCCCACACCGGTAGGACCAAGAAACATAAATGTACCAATGGGACGATTAGGGTCTTTCAATCCTACACGACTGCGCAGTATTGCTTTTGTAAGTTTTTCAATAGCAGTGTCTTGTGCCACAACCTTGGCTTGCAAATCTTCTTTCATGCCAGCCAGTTTGATACCTTCCGCTTGAGCCATACGCTGCACCGGTACCCCAGACATCATTGAAATTACATTGGCTATTTCTTCCTCACCAACAGTTTGGCGATCATCTTTGAGGCGCACTTCCCATTCAGCTTTCATTTCATCCAAATGAACAGAAAGTTCTTTCTCTCTATCCCGATAGCTAGCAGCCAATTCAAAGTTCTGAGATTTCACCGCCTCAGCCTTCAAAACACGTGCGTCTTCTATTAGCTTTTCCTGTTCCTCAATTTCTTTAGGAACATTAATGTTCATTAGATGTACGCGTGAACCGGCTTCATCCAAAGCGTCAATAGCTTTATCAGGAAAGTTGCGATCAGTTACATAACGGTCTGACAACTTGACACATGCCTCCAACGCTTCATCTGTATAATCAACATTATGATGCTCTTCATACTTTTCTTTTATATTTTTTAATATTTGGAGGGTTTCCTCCGGAGTTGTGGGCTCTACAATCACTTTTTGAAAACGACGTTCCAAAGCTCCATCTTTCTCTATATTCTTTCTGTATTCATCAAGAGTTGTAGCACCGATGCATTGTATTTCACCACGAGCCAAGGCCGGTTTCAGCATATTAGCCGCATCCATAGAACCTGCAGCGGCACCAGCACCTACAATAGTATGAATTTCATCTATAAACAGAATTATATTCGGGTTCTTCTGCAATTCATTAATAATAGAACGTATACGCTCTTCAAATTGCCCGCGATATTTAGTTCCAGCCACAACAGAAGCCATGTCAAGCATAACAACCCGTTTGTCAAATAGAATACGAGATACCTTCTTTTGGACAATACGCAATGCCAGTCCCTCTACAATAGCCGATTTGCCAACTCCCGGTTCGCCAATCAGCACTGGATTGTTTTTCTTACGACGGCTCAAAATCTGCGCCAAGCGCTCTATTTCACGTTCACGCCCAACCACAGGATCAAGTTTACCTTCCTCAGCTGCACGAGTCATATCCATACCGAAATTATCCAATACCGGAGTATCATTAGAGGGTTGCTTTGATGCTGTTTGTGCAGAAGAAGCCGTTCCCATTCCTGCGCTACGGGAAGAATGAGATATATTCATGTCTTCTTCATCTTCTTCATCTTCTTCCTGGAACCCCATTCCTGCGTTCGGATTAGTAGATTGCATTGTAAGCTGCTCGAATACAAACTGATAGCTTACACGATTTTCTTCCAGGACAGTAGCAGCCAAATTATCACCATCTTTCAACATAGCCAATAATACATGCTCAGTATCGGCAGTTGCACTTTTCAAGACACGTGCTTCCAAAATACACATTTTCAATATTTTAGCAGCCATTGGAGACAATGGGACATCTGCATCCGGTAATAGGGTGTCATCTTCAGCCTCTCTCAAAAAACTTTCGATACGCTTCTTCACCTTTTTCAAGTCTATATCGAGTCTCATCAATATTTCGATAGCCTTTCCACCGCCGTCACGCAACATACCAAGTAGGAGATGTTCAGGACCGATATATCTATTTCTCAACCTATTAGCTTCTTCCTTGCTATAAGTTATTATATCAGAAACTCTTTGTGAAAATTGATTGTTCATATAATTTTAATCTCCTCAATTAAAGGTTTTTCTATTACAAAGATACGCATTTCTTTATATTGCGTATCACAAACTGAATTAATAATGTACAAATCCTGTGCCACAAATCATAATGTTATTCCCCTTTTTCTCCTACACCTTATATATAATAACGCACAATTCATCTATTTCCAATCCTCCCTTGTTTACAGGTGAACTCTATCATGATCCTATATAGAGGGAATCTCTGTAAGAATGTGGCCGGCAACAAAGTTTATGAAGGAAAACTTTTGTATATCGTAAAAAAGCAGTACTTTAGCGTGGTTTTTCACAAACCCCAAAATGTATAATTAATAATCTTTTTAAATGCTTGAACAAGACAGAATTATAAAGATTAACATCGAGGAGGAAATGAAGTCTTCGTACATTGACTACTCTATGTCGGTCATTGTTTCGCGTGCCCTTCCTGATGTTAGAGATGGTTTTAAACCTGTTCACCGGAGAATCCTTTTCGGTATGATGGGACTGGGAAATACGTCGGATAAACCCTATAAAAAATCTGCCAGAGTTGTTGGTGAGGTATTAGGTAAATATCACCCACATGGTGACTACTCCGTATATGGTGCTCTCGTTCGTATGGCCCAGCCTTGGGCTATGCGCTACATGCTTGTAGACGGACAGGGTAACTATGGCTCTGTAGACGGAGACAGTGCTGCCGCCATGCGTTATACAGAATGTCGTTTGCAGAAGATTGGGGAAGAAATGATGCAGGATCTTGATAAAGAAACTGTTGATATGCAAACCAACTTCGATGACTCATTATTGGAGCCAACTGTGATGCCTACCCGTATCCCAAATCTCCTTGTAAATGGAGCTTCTGGTATTGCCGTAGGTATGGCCACAAATATGCCAACCCATAATCTATCTGAAGTGATAGATGCCTGCATTGCATATATCGATAATAATGATATTGATATTGAGGCCTTAATGACTTATGTCAAGGCTCCTGATTTCCCGACAGGAGGATATATTTATGGTATGAGTGGCGTACGCGAGGCGTATCTAACTGGTCGTGGACGTGTCGTAATGCGCGCCAAAGCAGAAATAGAGACAACCTCTACCCATGACAAGATTATCGTTACTGAAATTCCTTACGGAGTCAATAAAGCCGAATTAATCAAATCTATTGCCGATTTAGCCAATGAAAAGAGGATAGAAGGCATTTCTAATGCTAATGATGAGTCTGACCGCGAAGGTATGCGTATTGTCATCGATGTGAAACGGGACGCCAACGCCAGTGTAGTGCTGAATAAGCTCTATAAGATGACATTATTACAGACTTCTTTTGGTGTAAACAATGTGGCGCTAGTACATGGTCGTCCTCGTTTATTGAACCTGAAAGAGCTTATTAAATACTTCGTAGAACATCGCCATGACGTGGTTATTCGCCGCACTCAATATGATTTACGTAAAGCTAAAGAGCGTGCTCATATCTTAGAAGGTTTGATTATCGCATCAGACAATATTGATGAAGTAATCAAAATTATTCGTGCAGCAAAGACTCCGAATGATGCGATCAGCGGTTTGATGGAACGTTTCGAACTGACAGAAATCCAATCACGTGCCATTGTAGAAATGCGTCTGCGCCAATTGACCGGCCTTATGCAAGACCAACTTCATGCCGAGTATGAAGAAATCCAAAAACAGATTGCCTATTTGGAAGAAATCCTTGTCAACGATGAACTTTGCCGTAAAGTTATCAAAGACGAATTAATCGAGATCAAAGATAAATATGGTGACGAACGTCGCTCTGAAATTGTTTATTCATCTGAAGAATTCAATCCGGAAGATTTCTATGCAGACGACGAAATGATTATTACCATTTCTCATATGGGATATATCAAACGTACTCCATTAAGCGAGTTCCGAGCTCAAAATCGAGGCGGAGTAGGCTCTAAGGGAACAGAAACACGCGATGAAGACTTTGTGGAACATATCTATCCCGCAACAATGCACAATACCATGATGTTCTTCACGCAGAAAGGTAAGTGTTATTGGCTAAAAGTGTATGAGATACCTGAAGGTACAAAGAATTCTAAAGGGCGTGCCATTCAGAATCTATTGAATATTGATTCTGACGATGCTGTAAATGCATATCTACGCGTGAAAAACTTGAATGACCAAGACTTCATCAATAGTCATTACGTATTGTTCTGTACCAAGAATGGCGTTATTAAGAAAACATTACTTGAACAATATTCTCGTCCTCGTCAAAATGGTGTCAATGCCATTACTATTCGTGAAGATGATCGTGTTATCGAAGTACGTATGACTAATGGTAATAATGAAATTATCATCGCCAATCGCAACGGGCGTGCTATTCGTTTCCACGAGAATGCCGTACGTGTAATGGGACGTACAGCTACCGGCGTACGTGGTATGACACTTGATGAAGACGGACAAGATGAAGTAGTTGGAATGATCTGTATCAAAGATCCTGAAGCTGAAACAATTATGGTGGTATCAGAACAAGGATATGGTAAACGTTCTGACATTGAAGATTATCGCAAAACAAACCGAGGCGGTAAAGGTGTAAAAACCATGAATATAACTGATAAAACGGGCAAATTGGTGACCATCAAGTCTGTTACAGATGAAAATGATTTAATGATCATCAATAAATCCGGAATTACCATTCGTCTGAAAGTTGCCGATGTTCGTATTATGGGACGTGCCACACAAGGAGTACGACTGATTAATCTTGAGAAACGTAATGATGAAATTGGTTCTGTATGTAAAGTGACTTCAGAAACCGAAGAGGATATCATCACAGAAGAAGATGAAAATATTTCAGAAACTCCTCAGAATGAAGTAAATAATGAAAATGAAGAATAGACATAATATTAATTTAAAATTTTCTACAATCATGAAAAGAGTACTATTTTCAATGGTCTTACTACTTGCAGTAGGCTTCACTTTCGCTCAAGAAAAAAGCGTAAAAGAAGCTAAGAGCATTGCTAACGAAGTAAAACCAGACTTTGCCCAAGCAGAGAAACTTATCAACGGAGCTTTGACCAACACTGAAACGAAGGACAATGCCGAAACATGGGACGTAGCAGGCTTTATTCAAAAAAGAATCAATGAAAAAGAAATGGAAAATGCATATTTGAGAAAGCCTTATGACACTCTTAAAGTATATAATAGCGCACTGAACATGTGTAAATATTACTTTAAGTGTGACGAACTTGCACAAATACCCAATGAAAAAGGTAAAATCAAGAATAAATACAGAAAATCAAATAGCGCCGCTATATTAGCAGCACGTCCTAATTTGATTAATGGCGGTATTCAATATTTCAATTTGGATAAGAATAAAGAAGCTCTTGATTTTTTTGCAACTTATGTAGATATTGCTGCCAATCCAATGTTTGAAAAGGAAAATCTGCTTCAAACAGATACTGTATTACCTCAAATTGCTTATTATGCAAGTTTAGCCGCTGCCAAAATGGAAGATTATCCTAATGTCTTGAAATATGCTCCATATGCAAAAGAAGACAAGGAGGTAGGGAAGTATGCCATGGAATTCATTTCTACAGCATTAAAAGCTCAAGGCGATACTATTAAATGGATTGCTTCTTTAAAAGATGGCATTCAAAAATATCCGGAACATTCATTCTTTTTTGGTCATCTGATTGATTATTATAGCAATAGCAATAAGTTTGATGAAGCAATGCAATTTGCAGACGACATGCTGGCTAAGGATCCTAACAACACATTCTATTTATATGTGAAAGGGTATCTCTATCATAATATGAAAGATTATGATAAGGCCATTGAATTCTATAAAAAGACTATTGAAGTTGATCCTAACTATGCAGAAGCATATTCAAACTTAGGTCTGATTTACTGTTTACAGGCACAGGATTTCTCAGAAAAAGCAACTACTGATGTCAATAATCCTAAATATAAAGATGATCAGGCTACATTAAAAGCTTTTTATGAAAAGGCAAGACCTAATTATGAAAAAGCAAAAGAATTGAAACCTGAACAAAAAGATCTGTGGTTAAATGGATTGTATCGAGTTTACTACAATCTGCAAATGGGTCCTGAATTTGATGCGATAGAGAAGTTAATGCAATAATCGTAAATATTATAAAAATGGCTGTTCTTGTATGAAACAGCCATTTTTATAATATTATGTTTTCTATGATAGAGGCTAATTAAATAATTATTACGCATCTT